>Ga0208958_1001143_pt1 | contig 27844 bp, 28 predicted proteins | sample RifOxyB1_FD_184032 | JGI IMG/M metagenome (GOLD analysis project Ga0208958, IMG submission 184032) | Soil microbial communities from Rifle, Colorado - Rifle Oxygen_injection B1 (SPAdes) | ecosystem: Environmental > Terrestrial > Deep subsurface > Rock core/Sediment | place: Rifle, Colorado...
AATTTTCACTTTTTGTGAAATCGTAAGAAACAGCCTCGGCGCAAAGCGCCTCGGCATGGTATTTTTCCGCAATTTGAAAGGCATTTTTGAAATCGCACGCCAGCGTGCGGTCGGCAATGCGGAAGTTCGCAGAGCGAAGCTCTGGCAAAATGAAATTTTGCAAACCAATCTTTTTTCTTTCGCTTTCAGCGAAAGGTTGAGCGTATTTTTCTTTGATTGCTCAAAAACTAATTTCAAAACAATATGGACAACATAAATTTACAAACCAAAAAGATTTTTCTCTATGCCCGTAAATCCACGGACGAGCCAGAGCGACAAGTGCTTTCCATTGAGGCGCAAATGTTTGAGTTACGAGAATATGCCAAAAAAGAAAACTTGAATATCGTCCGTGAATTTGTGGAAAGCAAAACCGCCAAAGAGCCGGGCAGAGAGATTTTTAACGATATGGTGGCAAGCATAGAGAAAAATGAAGCGGAAGGAATTTTAGCGTGGCACCCCGACAGATTGGCGAGAAATAGTATAGACGGCGGACGGATTATCTATCTTGTAGATACTGGCAAAATTACCACGCTAAAATTTCCTACTTTTTGGTTTGATCCGACACCACAAGGAAAATTCATGTTGTCCATTGCTTTTGGGCAATCAAAATATTATGTGGATAATCTTTCGGAAAATATAAAGAGGGGTATTCGCCAGAAACTCCGAAATGGAATATGGCCCGCTTGGGCGCCACTTGGCTATGTGAACGACAAAAATGCCCGCTGTATCGCCGTGGACAAAGAAAAGGCAAAGTATATCAAGCGGGCTTTTGAAATGTACGCTACTGGCGAATACCCCCTCGCTCAAATCCGAAAGATTATCAATTCCATTGGCTTGGTTGGCAAGAAAGGCAAAATGCTTTCCGTCTCAAATTATCAGTACATGCTCAAGAACAAAATATATTATGGAATGATTGAATATAACGGAGAATTGTATGACGGAAAGCATGAACCGATTATCACAAAGAAACTTTTTGATTCCGCTGCCGAAGTGATGGCGAACAAGAGCAAACCGAAATCGCCGAAACTTAAACCGTATGTGTATAGAGGATTTTTCCGTTGCGGAGAATGTGGGTGTTTCATTACCACCGAAACGCAAAAAGGACACAACTATTTACGCTGTACCAAACGGAAAAATCCTTGCTCGCAAAGGTATGCGAGAGAGGACGCCATCACTTCTCAAATCAGAGAGGAAATCAAAAAAGTTTCTTTGTCTTCCGCTTGGGCAAATGCTTCAATCAATTATTTTGAAAACGAAAAAATGAAACTTGCCCAAGCGGAAAGCTCTTTCGCCCAAAAAGCGAGAAATGAGCTTGTGGAGATAGAAACCAAACTTGATCGTTTGCTCGATTTACAACTAGACGGCAGTTTATCGCAAACGGAATATGCTACCAAAAAGCACAAGCTCATTCTCGCCAAAAAGGATTTGGAAGAAAAAATCTCCGCTTTTGGGCGAAAAAGCAATAATCGGTTCGAACTTGCCATTGCCTTTCTGAAAGACGCTAACCAAGCCGAAAAATACGCTCAACAAGAAAATCCCGAAAGGATTCGGGATTTTCTCAAAAAAATTGGTTCGAACTTCCGCATTGCCGACCGCACGCTGGCGTGCGATTTCAAAAATGCCTTCAAAATAGCGGAAAAATACCATGCCGAGGCGCTTTGCGCCGAGGCTGTTTCTTACGATTTCACAAAAAGCGAAAATTGGCGGAGACGGAAGGATTCGAACCTTCGATGACCTTTCGGCCATAACAGTTTTCGAAACTGTCCGATTCAACCACTCTCGCACGTCTCCATAGTGGAGCGTAATAAATTTGTTTAAATTTTAAACGCACCAACCACGTTTAAATTTTGCCGGAAGCAAAATTTATTACGTGGTGCCCTTGGGCTGATTTGAACAGCCAGATTTCCTCCTTCGGAGGGAGGCGTGGCACTTGCCCCGCATAAAATTTGTGTCTCCGAGCTGATTTGAACAGCTATTTCCTCCTTCGGAGGGAGACGTTCTATCCGTTGAACTACGGAGACAATTTTTGTGCGAGGTCCATTATCTGCCCGAGGGCGTGGACCCTAAGCTCATCATTCTCGGGCTAAGATCCGCCTTTGGCGGAAACTACAAGGACATACAGTTCTTTCTCAAAAACCCTTTGCTCGACACGGATAATTTTCTGCTGAAAATTTCCTCTGTCTCATGCCGTCGCGTTTGCGAAAGGTCTCGCAAAGGGTATTTTCAAAGAACTTTCTGGGCTACAACATATATGTTCTGCCTGTTCCCACCTTTGGCGGAACCCCGCCATAGGCGGTGGTTTCCGCGCACGTTCTTTATAGCACCAATTTCTTTTATTTTGAAGCCGGATTTTTTTAGAAGAGACTTTAGCTCTCTTTTTGAAAACCAGTGGTAATATTTGAAGGTTTTGTTTCCCCAGGGCTCCAAAACATCTTTGAAGTCAAGTTTGCTTATTCCCAAAAGCTTGAGCAGAGTGTGTTTTAAAAGAAGAAGCTGGCTCTTTCTCTTATATATATTAGGGATCTTCCAAACCGTGAGTATTAGGTAGCCGTCTTTTTTTAGAACCCTTTTGGCCTCTTTTAAAAACCTTGCTCTGAAGCTATAAGAGGGGATGCGGTGCAGAACGGCAATAGAATAAACCTTGTCAAAGGAGCTGTCTTCAAACGGTAGACTGAGGGAGTCTCCGATTCTAAAATCAGCTTCGGGATGCTTCTCTTTTGCTATTTTGATCAGCTCTTCTGAATTGTCTATTCCCACATAATTTATATTCTTTTCTCTAAAAAGCTCATAGTATCTTCCATTCCCGCACCCTGAATCCAAAACGCTTTCATTTTCTTTCAAATAATTGTAAAATAGAAAACCGATCTCATCCCAGAGTCTGTTTCTTGTTTCAGAAAACTCCCTTGAGATCAAATTATAATCTGCTTTCGTTTTATTCAAAAGATATTCTGCGTATTCTTTTTTCATGGAAAAGATTCAAGAAAAAATAGTTAAAGAATTAATAAAGGCAAGACTCAAGAGCCCGGGGGATTTGCATTCTTTCAAAAGAAGATCAGCCAAAAAATTCAAGATAGATCCCCCGACAAACATTGAATTATTAAAAGCATACCACAGCTTGTTTAAAAACAAAAGGATAAAAAAGCATGAATTTATAGAATATCTTCTTAAAACAAGAAGGGTGAGGTCGTTGTCGGGTATAGTAAATGTTTCAGTTCTTTTGAAGAGTTATCCTTGTTCTGGGAAATGCATATTTTGTCCCGCAGAAAAAGGCATGCCCAAAAGCTACCTTTCAAAAGAACCTGCCGTGCAAAGAGCTGTTCTTTCGGGATTTGATCCTAAAAAGCAGGTAAAATCCAGGATTAGAGCATTAGAAATAACAGGGCATCCTACTGACAAAATAGAATTGAGGATAATAGGCGGAACGTGGGGGCAGTATCCTGAAAAATATAGAAACTGGTTTGTAAAACAGTGCTTCATGGCCTGTAATAATTCAAAAAAAGAAAACACATTAGAAGAAGAACAGAAGAAGAACGAAAAAGCCAAGAAGAGGATTATAGGGATTACAGTTGAAACCAGGCCGGATTATATAAATGAAAAAGAAATAAAAAGAATGAGGAAACTTGGGATTACGAGGGTGGAGCTTGGCGTTCAAAGCGTTTATGACGATATCTTAAGAATGAACAGAAGGGGCCATTCTGCAGAAGATACGGCAAGAGCAACCAGGATTTTAAAAGACGCAGGGTTTAAGGTTTCGTACCAGATGATGCCCAATCTTTTGGGAGCTGATCTCAAAAGAGACGCTGAAATGTTCAGAATCCTTTTTGAAGATCAAAGATTCAAGCCCGATCTCTTAAAGATATATCCTACAGGCCTTATTAAGAACACTCCTCTCTACAAAAAGTATAAAATGGGGGAATATATGCCCTATACAGAAAAAGAGCTTACGGATCTTCTGATTAAAATAAAAAAGCAGATTCCTTATTACGTAAGAATAGAAAGAATAATCAGAGACATACCGTCAGAAGAAATTATTGAAGGTGGAGTGAAGCGTTCAAACTTGAGAGAAGAAATAAAAGGAAGGGTTTCTTGCAAATGCATAAGATGCAGGGAAGTGGGGGAGAGGAAGAATCAAAAGCCATTCCTTTTTAGGGAGGATTACGAGTCTTCAGAAGGGAAAGAAGTATTTCTTTCTTTTGAAGATAAAGAAAGGAAACAGCTTTATGCCTTGCTAAGATTGAGGATATCAAAAGAAAAAGCGATAATTAGGGAGATACATACTTACGGCCAGCTTATACCGGTTTCCAAAGATTCAAAGGCAGTCCAACACAAAGGACTGGGTAAAAAGCTTATGGCCGAAGCCGAAAGGATCTCGGCCAAAGAATTCAATCTCAAAAAGATCTCTGTAATTTCAGGAGTGGGAACGAGAGAGTATTACAGAAAGCTGGGGTACGAGTTAGAGAATACCTATATGGTTAAATCCTTGAAACCCTGATTAGCCCGGAGCAGGGGACTATCTCTATTCCTTTCTTTTCCAATTCGTCTAAGAATATATTCATTCCCAAAGAGTCCGAAGATATGTGGCCGGCTATAACTACGTTCAAGTGGGCTGACTCCGCCTCTTTTTTGTGCTCTTCTGAAATATGCATTCCAACAATCGTGCCTATGCCTGCCTGGGCCATTTTTTCGTAAAGCTTGGGATTTCCTTCGGTTCCCCCAGTTATTTCAGTGAGGGCTATTTTCCCTGTTCTGTTTGATTCTGATCCTACGAATATTTTAGGCCCTGCGCCGATCTTCTCGGCTTCTTTGTATTCCGGTATCTCTTTTAATATGTCCATTAGCTCTGACACTGTTTCAGGGTTCTTCTCGTCTATCTTAAGTTTCAAGAATTTGGCCGCCAGGTTGTCCGTAGGGGTGTGCACGTTCATCAAGTTTATGCCCATAAGTCTGGCAGTGTCAACTGTTTTTTGGTGGTTTGCTGAATTAACTCCTCTAGAAACCTCCTCAATTTTTTGCTTCATCAGGCCTTCGGCTATGTTTATGGGGACTCCGTAGTAGTTTAAAACGTCGCACTGGAGACTCATAACATCGGAGAGATTGGCCAATCCTTTTCCCATGGGATGATGCGCTATGACAAGATCTATCCCGTCTAAGTGTTTGGCTGAAATGATTTCTGCAGAATCTATATCAATTCCCGCCATTACTTTTCTTATCTGCCTGTCTTCTGATATATTATGGACGAAAGAATCGGAATAGGGGTTGTCAGTCTTTTTCTTATCCATAATTTTTCTCACTCTTTCCTCTCCCCTGAAGTCCGATTTTATTCCTAGCTCTAAAGCTACATTGAATATCTCATTTATTTTCACCCCGTAGAAGAATTTCGATATGCTGTAGTATTTTCTCGAAAATTCTGGTTATTATTTATTATATGCTATTTCCCCCGCGGTTATTTTTTATCGAAATTTCTCTACGGGGTTCACATTTCTTGTAAAGCTCGTTTATCAGCTCTTTCTGCTTTTTCAAACTCAAAACTGTTTTTCTAATTCTTGCCTTTTCCCTTCTTATATATACCTTTATTGATTTTGACATTTTCTTTTTATTCATTTGATTTTTTTACCTTATCTTACCGAAGGATAAAAAGCAATCCTTTCAAGCTCTTCTCTTGCTATTGCTCTGTCATCCCAAGGTATCTTTTTTCCTTTTGCAACGCACATCAAGGGTTCTGAACCTTTGCCTGTTATTATTACAGCGTCTCCGGGCATGGCAAGCTCCAATGCCCTTCTTATAGCTTTTCTTCTGTCTAATATTTTTTCTGCCGGAGTCAATCCTGCAACCTCTTCAATGATTTTTTCAGGATCTTCGTCATAGGGGTCTTCATTTGTTATTATGACTTTTTCGCAATTTTTTCCGGCTATTTTTCCCATAACAGGCCTTTTCCATTTATCTCTGCCTCCGCCACAGGATCCCAATACGCATATTTTTCTTTTGCCCTCAAACATTTTATACAGCTCTTCAAGCTGGCTTGGGGTATGGGCGTAATCAACAATTACAGAGAATGGTTCTTTGGCCACAAATTCAACTCTTCCCGCTATTTCTTTAGATTTTTCCAAGGATCTTATGCAGACAGATTCGGGAATTTTAAGATATAGAGCGGCTGTAAGGGCGGCAGAAGCATTATATCTGTTGAATCCCTTTATATTAAAAGGGATTCTCTTATCCAACCCGTATTCTATTTTGTTCTTAGCGGGAACCTGCCAGAAGAAATCCTGGTATTTATCCTCTCTGTTTATAATATGCGTATAGGGGTTTTCTTTGAAAAGAGAGAGTTTGGCATTCCTGTAGTTTTCAAACCCTCCGTGCGACTCTATATGTTCTTCTGAAAGATTGGTGAATACGCAGACTCCAAACCGGATAAACTTATGCCTGAATTGGACTATTCCCTGGGAGGAGACTTCTATTACCGCATACCTGCATTTTTCTTTCACCGCTTTCCTTAAAAATCTCTGGATCTTGAACCTGCCGGGCATTGTCATCTTGAGCATATTTTTCTCCTCGCCAGCCCCTATCTTAAAAGACGTTGAGGATATGGATGCAGTTTTAAATCCGGACTCATTCAGGATTTTGCTTAAGTATTCTACTGTTGTTGTTTTCCCGCTTGTTCCTGTAACCCCTATGACAGTTATTTTCTTTGAAGGAAAAGAGAATAAAAAAGCTCCCATTAGAGCGAGAAAATAATGGTAAGAACTTAAAACAAATTTGGGTATCCAGTTTCTCATAATAAACTGGAGCTTTAACGCTAGCTCTCCAATTTCAAGGTTATTCTGTGCTCTGCGGGGTCTATTAGCAGAACGGAGAACTTGTATTTTTTCCCGAGCTGGAGGGTTTCCTCCATTTTCTTTTGGCTTCCGAATTCAGAAATATGGCAGAGCCCTTGAACTTTTGAGGTTATTTGGACAAAAGCTCCAAAAGGATTAAATTTAGTTACTTCTCCCTCTATGATATCTCCTTTTTTGAATTTCTCGGCCGCCTCTTTCCAGGGATCTTCTTTTAACGCCTTTAGGGACAGAGAAACCTTTCCATTTGATATATCTATTATTTTTGCCTGGACTTTCTCTCCCATTTTCACTATTTCTGCGGGATCTTCTATTAATTGCCAATCAAGCTCTGAAATATGGATAAGCCCTTCTAATCCGTCTATGGAGTCGTCGTCAGTCTTTATCGGTATTTTTACGAATGCGCCAAAATCAATAATGCCCGTAATTTCAGCTTCAACTATATCTCCTGCCTTATAATTTTCTAAGATGCTTTTTATCTTTTTATCTTCCTTCGCTTTCTCGGAAAAAATCAGTTTTTCTTCTTTTTGATTAAAGTCAAACACCTTGACTTCCAGCTCTTTTCCTATGAATTTCTGAAGAGCTTTCAAAATCTTTTGAGAATCTCCTCCTTCTACTTTTGGATAATTGGCGGGCGAGAGCTGGGATACTGGAAGAAATCCCTGAATGTCCGAAACCTTAGCCAGAAGCCCTCCTTTGTTGGCCCCGAGAATCTTCACGATTATTGTTTCGTCTTTCTCTCTCTTTTCTCTAAGGGTTTCCCACGCAAGCTCTTTTCCTGCTTTAGTGGCTGATATTTCAACATAGCCGTCGTCGTTTTCCAAGCCTGTTACTTTTACAAAAAGATCGTCTCCTATTTTATGCTCTTTGAGCTTTTCTTTGGCCTCGTAAAATTCTTTTCCGTAGACGACTCCTGTTCCCAAAACGCCCAGATCCACGTAGACTGCGGCCATTCCGAAATCAATTATTTTTCCCGATAAGATATCGCCGACTTTCAGAGGCCTTATTATATTCTTTTCTTTTTCTTCGGTTTCTTTTTCCATTATTGGCATGTTTTTTTCTCCGTATAAATAGATATATCATATAACATATGATTTATCAAGAGCTTGAAGCAAATCCTTGCATATGTTAAATTGGTATAATATGACAATAAGCTGGTTTGGACAAACCTGTTTTAAAATTACGGCTTCAATGGCCAAGTCAGAACAGGTTAATATAATAATAGATCCTCCCGCCAAAGATTCCGGGATCAAGGGCCCCAAACTTGATTCTGATATTCTGATCGCCAAAAAAGCCCCCCAGGGAGAGTATTTTTTGATAGACACCCCCGGGGAGTTTGATGTAAAAGATGTTTTTGTTCAAGGAATAGGAGCCAAAGGATCTACGGTATATGTTATAAAAACAGAAGGGCTTAAGCTTTGCCATTTGGGGAAGATAGATCAGGAAGAGCTTAGTTCAAGCCAACTGGAAGAAATAGGAGACGTTGATATTTTATTGGTTCCGGTCGGAGGAGAAGATTCCTTAGACGCTAAAAAAGCTTCTGCTATAATGTCCCAGATAGAGCCGAAAATAACAATTCCCATGAACTACAGTGCTGCAGGATCAAAAGAGAAGTTAGACAAAGTGGATTTATTCTTAAAGATTTTAGGGATAGAAAAGGTAAAAGCCATTCCCAAGCTTGCGATAAAAGAGAAAGATATTCCCAAAGAAGACGAAGCAAAAATAATAGTATTAGAGCAATAAAATGCCCGAAGAAGAAAAGCCCCTGGAAGAAAAGGGGATAAAGGCCAGAGAAATAACCGAGGAAATGAAAGAGTCGTATATAGACTATGCGATGTCTGTTATTGTTTCAAGGGCGTTGCCTGACGTGAGGGACGGATTAAAGCCTGTCCACAGAAGGATTCTTTATGCAATGCATGAAGACGGGCTCGTATCTTCAGCCAAACTAAGAAAGTCAGCCACTGTCGTCGGGAGTACTTTGGGCCGGTATCATCCGCATGGAGATACAGCAGTATATGATTCTTTAGTCAGAATGGCGCAGGATTTTTCCCTAAGATATCCTTTGATTATAGGGCAGGGAAATTTTGGCTCAATTGATGGAGATCCTCCGGCCGCTCAACGTTATACAGAGTGCAAAATGTCCAAAGCAGGGGAAGAAATGCTAAAGGATATAAAGAGAGATACTGTTAACTTTAGAGATAATTATGACGGCACCAGGAAAGAGCCGATCGTTCTTCCTTCGCCTCTGCCCCAGCTTTTGCTGAACGGTTCCTTGGGAATAGCTGTCGGAATGGCTACGAACATACCTCCGCACAATCTTTCTGAAGTGGCCGATGCTTTGATTTACATAGCGGATAATCCCAAAGCCACAGTTGAAGACATATACGAATTTATTAAGGGCCCTGATTTTCCAACCAGAGGAATAATTTACGGAAAGAAAGATATAATTGCCGCTTATTCCCAAGGAAAAGGGCCGGTTGTTGTAAGGGGCAAAGCAGAAGTGTCAGAAAATAAAACTGGAAAGACGCAGATAATCATTTCAGAAATACCTTTTCAGGTGCAGAAGTCTTCTCTTATAGAACAGCTTGCAAACCTTGTCCAAGAGAAGAAGATTGAAAGGGTAAAAGACATAAGGGACGAGTCGGACAAAGACGGAATGAGAATAGTTCTGGATCTCCAGAAAGACGCATTTCCAAACAAGATTTTAAACAGATTATACAAATTCACCGACCTCCAAAAGACATTCCATATGAATATGCTTGCCTTAGTCGGAGGAATCCATCCGAGGACGCTTTCTTTAACCGAAATTCTTTCCTATTTTCTTGAGCATAGAAAAGAAGTCATAACAAGAAGGACAAAGTACGACTTGCTGAAAGCCGAAGAAAGAGCCCATATTCTAGAAGGCCTCCACAAATGCCTGGACAAGATAGACCAGGTGATAAAGACTATCAGGGCTTCAAAAGACAGAGAAGACGCGCAGAAGAACCTAATGAAGAAATTCAGACTCACCGAAATCCAGGCCAATGCCATTCTTGAAACTAAGCTTTCGGCTTTGGCAAGACTTGAAAGGCAGAAGATAGAAGACGAGCTGAAAGAAATAAGAGCCAGAATAAAAGAATACGAAGCAATACTCAAGAGCCCCTCAAGAATAAAAGAAGTAGTCAAGAAAGAAATAAAAGAAGCGAAAGAAAATTTCGGAGACGAAAGAAGGACGAAGATATTTGTCCAGAGAGTAGGGGAGATTGCAGAAGAAGATCTGGTCCCTTCAGAAGAAACTATAATCACTATAACGCAGGGGGGGTATATAAAGAGGATCAACCCTTCAACGTATAAGCTTCAAAAGAGAGGAGGAAAGGGGATAATGGGGATGAAAACTATGCAGGAGGACGTTGTGGAGCATTTTATCAGTGCCAATACTCACGACTCACTTCTTTTCTTTACTGATTCGGGTAAGGTCTTCAGAACAGTTGCTTATGAAATTCCCGAATCTGCCAGAGTAGCCAGGGGCAGAGGGCTGTCAAACTTTATAGAGATAAATTCATCAGAGAAAGTGCTTTCGGTTATGGCTCTAGGAAAGGAAGACAGTTCTTCCAGTTTGATGATGATAACCAAGGCAGGGGTGATTAAAAAGACTAAGATTGAAGAGTTTAAAAATGTCAGGAAATCGGGGCTTATCGCAATAAATCTTAAGAAGGGGGATTCTTTGATGAAAGTTGTCAAGGTAAAAGAAAAGAGTGATTTGGTTATAATCACCAAAAAGGGGCAGTCTATAAGGATAAAAGAAAAAGACGTTAGGCCTATGGGAAGGCCTGCTTCGGGAGTGATGGGTATAAGGACCAAAAAAGAAGACGAGGTGATTGGAATGGATGTGATTGACAATCAAATCAAAGAAAACCAGTATATCTTGATACTTTCGGAGAACGGCTACGGAAAAAGAACAAATGTCAAAGAATACAGGATTCAGGGAAGGGGGGGATCGGGAATAAAAACTTCTAATGTGACTGCAAAGACTGGAAACGTTGTATTTTCCCAAGCGCTGATAGGAGACGGAGACGAAGATCTGATAGTCATATCCGAAAAGGGGCAGGTTATAAGGACCAAGGCGTCTTCGGTTCCCAAATTAAGCAGGGCCACCCAAGGAGTAAGAATAATGAGATTAGAAGATGGAGACAAAGTAGCTTCAGCCGCATGCCTATGATATTTTTAAATCCAAAAGAAATACTGGATCAGCTTGATCTGAAAGACGATATGTCAGCCGCTGAATTCGGAGCCGGATCCGGAAGCTTTTCTATTCCGTTGGCAAAGAAGCTGGACGAAGGACTAGTTTATGCCATAGACGTCCAGACAGAACCCTTATCAGCCCTTAAAGGCAGAGCCAAGCAGGAGGGGATTAAGAATATCAGGGTTTTAAGATCAAACCTTGAAAAACAAAAGGGTTCTTCTTTGCAGTCAGAATCGGTGGATCTGGTAGTTATCCCCAATATGCTATTTCAGGCCGAAGACAAGGGTGCTATAATATCCGAAGGTTCAAGAATACTTAAAAGTGGAGGCATTCTGGTTATTATTGACTGGAGAAAGGGATCTTCAAAAGGTCCCGAAGAAAGATTCTCCAGAGAAGAAGCTGTCAAAGCTTCAGAATCTAAAGGGTTTAGGATAGAAAAGGAGATTGACGCCGGGAAATACCATTATTGCCTTGTATTCAGAAAATAATGAAAAAGCATATTAATAGCTTACTTGCATTCCTGCTGTTATCTGCTTTTTTTGTTCCTCTGGCAGTTTCGGCCGCCAGAGTTGAAATACCGAACCCTTTTGGCCCCGACAGCACAATATGGACCATATTAGGGAGGTTGATAAACTGGGCTTTCTATATAGCTGCTTTCGGAGGAGTAATAGCTATATGCGTGGCGGCTTTCATATTCTTGACTTCGGCCGGGGATCCGGAAAAAGTTAAGAAGGGGAGAAATCTCATAACCTGGGCCATAATCGGAATAATTGTTATATTTCTTTCAAAAGGAATAATTAATTTGTTGTTAGAGATATTAGGAGCAGAAGCAAGAATAGAATAAAGGTCGGAATTAAGTAAATAAGAAAAAATATATGAAAAAAGTAATACTTTCGCTGATGTTAGGCCTCTTGATTCTTCCTCTTGTCGCGGGTGCTCAAGCTTTACCTCATAATCCAGAATCAGGATCCATCCCAGAAGACTCAGAGGATGTTTTCGTTGTCATAGAGTCTGTTATAAACTGGTTGTTCTACATTATTTTAATAGCTGCTGTAATAATTATTCTTTGGGCGGCTTTTGTATTTCTCACTGCAGGAGGTAATGCGGATAACGTAGCTAAGGCAAGAAATTTAATACTTTATGCCATAGTAGCGGTGGTCGTGGCGTTTTTGGCAAAAGCAATAATTTTACTAGTCGGAAGAGCTATTGGTGTACAAAACCTAAATTTCTTCTAATTATTAGAGACGGTAAACAGCTCCACGCGGGGCTGTTTTGTTTTGGATTCGTGACAAGAAGACTTAAAATTTTTAACAAAAAAGCAAGATAAGAAAGTATAATCTTAAAAGATGAATTATTTTTTAGTTCCCGCGATATCTGCGAAACCTCCTACGGGCAGTATACCTTCTAATTCGGCCACCGTTTTTCTGGTTATAAACAACCTTATAAACTGGGCGTTTTACCTTATTTTAATAGCCGCGATTTTTATGATTCTTGCTGCTGCTTTTACTTTTTTGACCGCGGCTGGAAACGAAGAAAAGACTAGCAAAGCCAGAAATTATATTTTATATGCCATAATTGCTGTCATTATCGCCTTTCTGGCAAAAGCCATTATTGCTTTAGTTGCTTATATCCTAGGGGTACAAAATATTCCATTTTTTTAATATTTGTTTTCTGCATACAAAAAGTTGTGTTTTTGAATAAAAATGGTAGAATAAAAATATGAGCGTTAGTCAAATAAAAACGAAGATTAAAAAACAAGAACTTTTTCTAAAAAGCGAATTTCGGGTCAAGAAAATTGGTGTTTTTGGTTCGTATTCAAGGAACGAACAAAAAAAGAGAAGCGACATTGATATATTAGTTGAATTTTCCGAGGAGCCAGGATTATTTAAATTTCTCGCATTAGAGGAGTTTTTAAGCCAAATTTTAAATGCCAAGGTTGATTTGGTTATGAAAAGTGCTTTAAAACCACACATTGGAAAAATGATATTAAAAGAAGTAAATTATATTTAAATGCGAAAGAACTCTTCAAAAAGAGATTTCAAGGATTACTTGCTTGATATAGCATATGCAATAGAGAGTATCGAAAATTTTATACATGGTTTTAATTTTGAAAAATTTGAAAATGATGAAAAGACAATTTTTGCCACAATAAGAGCATTTGAAGTTATCGGAGAAGCCGCAAAAAATATTCCGGCTAAATTCAGAAAAGAGCAAAATGAAATTCCGTGGAAACTTATGGCGGGCATCAGAGATAAATTAATTCACGAATATTTTGGAATAAATAAAAAAGTTGTTTGGAAGACGGCGAAGGAAGATATTCCTGATTTGAAAGATAAAATGAATAGATTGCTGAAAGAATTGGATATAAATAAGTTAATTTAAAAAAAAGCGAAGTTTTGACCCGGGACTATTCCCGGGTTGAATTGTGTTTTTGAGTAAAAATGGTAGAATATTTCTATGCCGCGGTGGCGGAATTGGCTATACGCGTATGCCTTAGGAGCATATTCCCAAAAGGATTGTGGGTTCGACTCCCACCCGCGGCACACCCTCAAAATAAGCTAAGCTTACTTAAGCTAAACTTACTTTTTTAAATTGTAATGAATTTTTAAGAAACAGTTATTTACAATGGAGATAGTTCATTGAACAATTTTTTGATTGGGAAAGGGGGCGGAAATGGAATATCCGGATTACAAGTATTTGGCGGACTTGGCTTTTCAGGCGGGGAGAATCATGAACAGGGCGTTCGGGATGAGAGGGAGATTCAAAGATGATGGGAGTCCTGTAACTCTGGCGGATATCGCAATAAATAAAAGGGTAATAAGGCAAATTTCCCTGGATTTCCCGCGCATCAGCGTTATTGGAGAAGAAGGGAGCCGCGAGGTTCCAGACGCAAAATACGAGATATATTGCGATCCTATTTGCGGCACGATTCCTTTTTGCCTGGGGTGCTCTGTTTTTTCCTTTTGCGTTTCGGTTGTAAGAGAGCAAAAGCCGTTGATCGCCCTTATTTATGATCCTAGTCCTGGCCGCGAAAGAACATGGCATGCAGAAAGGGGGAAAGGAGCTTTTCTGAACAAAGATCCCGTGAGAGTTTCTGAATTTTCAAGCTTGGCGGTATCGGCTGTTTGCATGGCTTGGTGGAGAGACGCGCCGTATAATCTAAGCAAGATGTTCGGCAAGCTTCTAAAAAAAGCCAGAGTCTGCCTTAATCCGGCCGCTCTCGCTTATTTCGGCGGACTCACTGCGTCAGGACATATAGAAGCGACTGTATATGCAGGAAATTACGTGTGGGAAGCTCCTGCAATGCAGTTGATTGTAGAGGAGGCCGGAGGAAGATTCACGGATTTGAAGGGGAATAATGTTTCTTTCGGAAAAAAAAGAACCATCTGCGGACATATTGCCAGCAATGGTCTTGTTCATGAGGAGCTTGTTTCTATGGCGAGAGAATGCCTAGAATAAGTTCAGGCCCGGAAAACGGGCCTTTTGCATTATTCTATTTCCTTAATATTCAGTTTCTTATTTTTTTCTCTGCTTATTTTCGGAATGGTAATTGTTAGTATGCCGTTTTTCATCACTGCTTCGGCTTTTGAGGCGTCTACTTCGCAGGGTAAAATAATTTCTTTGGAAAACTTTCCCCACCAGCATTCTTTGGAATAATAGTTTTCAACATTTTCTTCAAATTGCCTTTCCCTTCTTCCTGATATAGAAACCATGTCTTTTTCAATAATTATATCCAGTTCGTCAGAATCCACTCCTGCCACCGCCGACTGGATGACTATGTTCTTTTCTGTTTCAAAAACATCGGCTGTGAGCTCTCCTTCAGCTTCAAAAAGAGAGGGCTTTTCCTCTTTTTTCGGAGCAGGGGATTTCTTTGCTTTCTTTACTTTTAAAGCGCCTTCTTTTTTTGAGGCGGTCAAAGCAATTTCCGGTTCTTCGTCGGGCGAAGATATATCTTTAAAAGCAGAGTCTTCAAGAGAGATCTCCTTGTCTATATTTTCTTCGGGAATATTCATCCCTTTTTTTATTTTCTCCAAAAAATCACTCATATTTTACAAACGCTTGCGAGCTTTTTTAATTTCTTAAAACCTGCAGAAACCGACATTGCCATAAAAAAAAGTATGGCGGAAAGACTAACTAAGGATATGTTTACAAGAAAGCTGTCTTTCTTTGCCATGCCTCCTTCTATGCCTATTATAGAGATATTAAAGAGGCCGTGCAAGAGAACAGCCAGGAAGATTCCAAGAAAAGCATACCCCCTCTTCTTTTTATAAAAAGAGATTGCCAAAAATATTCCTGCGATTCCCGACCCTAAAGCATGCAGAAAAGTAGCCCCTATAAACCTGAACAAGCTTATTGTTCCTGCCTGGAATATAGTGAAATTCTCTTCAGGGAATAAAACCGGAACTATATACAGAAGGTTTTCTAAAGCCGCAAAACCCAAAGCGGCTGTTATCATGTAAATAACAACATCAACCGGTTCGTCAAATTGCGTGTCTTTTACGGCCCCTATTCTTACCATGATGTATTTTGAATATTCTTCCACAAAAGAAACCAGGATGAAATTATAGAAAAGAAAATAAAGAAGAGGGAAGGAGTCCGAAAATCTGATCATTATCCCTGCGTTTTCAGCCAGCTTAAAGAGACCCAATTCAACAACTCCGGCAGCCAAAGCGGCCAGAATGCCAAGCAAGAACACTTTTGCAATCATTCTTCTTGATTCGGGGTGGGGGTCTTTCTTCAAGTAAAAAAGAAGCCAGATTATGCTGGGAGAGAGTCCGAATATCAAATAAAGGATAAAAGTCATTTGGGCCAGTCTTCTATAATTAAACTTTTCTTTTTATTTTTTAAAGGCAGGGCCTGATAAATTTCTTCAGTGATAAAGGGCATAAAAGGATGCAGGATCTTCATAGAGCCAGAAAGTATTTCCAAAAGCATGTTCTGGGCCGAGGCGCGGTTTTCTCCGGCCAGGTCTTTCTTGCTTTCTTCTATTATTTTATCACAAAAAGTATGCCAGAAGTAACCATATATCTTTTCAGCAGCCCTATAAAATTTATAATCATCCATCAGCTTGGTAATTTCTTTGGCCTTCTTTTTAAAGTCAGCAACTTTTTTCTTGTCTTTTGCTGTCATTTTTACTTTCTTGTAATCTTCAAGATTCATTAAGACAAACCGTGAAGCATTCCATATTTTGGTGGAAAAGTTCCTGAAACCCCTGATCTTGTTTTCATCCGAAGACAAAGACGTTCCCGGGGTATTTCCCATAACGAGGCCGATCCTCAAAGCATCTGTTCCATACTTATCTGTTATATCCAAAGGATTAATAACATTGCCCTTGCTTTTTGACATTTTCTGTCCTTTTGCGTCCAAAACGAGGCCGTGCAGATAGACAGTTTTAAAAGGAATCTTCTTTGTTGCATAAATTCCAAGCATTATCATTCTGGCTACCCAGAAGAAGATGATTTCTCCCGCTGTTTCCATTACATCTGTCGGATAAAACTTTTTAAAGTCTCCCTCTTTGCTTTTAAGAGTGGCAAAAGGCCACTGCCCCGAAGAAAACCAGGTGTCAAAAGTGTCTTCTTCTCTGACCCATCCTAATTCTTCGGGAGGGTTTTCTCCGATAAAAACTTCTTCTCCTTTATACCAAACTGGTATCGGAATACCCCAGACAATCTGTCTTGAAAGCGGCCAGTCTATTATATTTTTCAGCCAGTGCAGAATGATCTTTTTGTAATGTTTTGGTATGAATTTTATCTTGTCCTGTTCTATGGCTTTAATGGCCGGTTTTGCCAGGGGCTTCATTTTCAAAAACCACTGTTTTTTTATCTGGGGCTCTATCAAAGAATTGCATTTGTAGCAGGTTTTAACCGTATGCTTATAATTTTCTTCTATTTTTTTAACAAGCCCTTTCGCCTGAAGTTTCTCAATTATCTTCGGCCTGGCTTCTAAGATTTTCATGCCGGAAAATTCTCCTGCTATTGAAAGAAGCCTTCCCCTAAAATCAATTATCTGGTCTTTTTCCAGGTTATGCCTTTCGGCTATTTCAAAATCAACAGGATCATGCCATGGTGTTATTGTCATTGCGCCTGTTCCAAATTCCATATCAATTGCCTCGTCTTTGATAACGGTTGCTATTATGGGGCCTGTTATCCACTCAAGCTGTATCTTTTGTCCTTCTTTGTAATCTTTGTACCTTTTGTCTTTGGGATGCATGACAACATACTTGTCTCCAAATTTTGTTTCGGGCCTTGCGGTAGCAATAGTAAAAGGGCCGTATTTTAAATAATACAGCTTTTCGGTTCTTTCTTCGTCTTTTGTTTCCAGGTCGGACAAGGAGGTCTGGTGCTTTGGGCACCAGTTGATAATTTTCTTTCCTCGGTAGATTAGCTTTGCTTCATAAAGTTTTTTGAATGTTTCATATACGGTTTTGATGATGTTTTCATCTAGGGTAAAATTTTCTCTGGACCAATCGCAAGATGCCCCCATTTTGCGGGTCTGGCTTTTGATATTGCTCTTATTGCTATTAGTGAACTCAAGAATTTCGCGGTAAAGATCTTCAGGACTCATCTTGAATCTGCTCCTCCCTTCTTTTTCAAGCTTTCTTTCGTAAACAACCTGGGTTTCAAATCCAGCATGATCTAAGCCCGGAAGCCACAAGCTTTTGAATCCTTTCATCCTCTTGTAGCGCGTCATTATGTCTTCAATAGTTATGACAAGGGCATGGCCTGCATGCAGATTTCCGTTGGCATTGGTCGGGGGCATTATGATGCAGAAGGGCTTTCTCTTTTTGGCATCAGGCAGATTATCAGGATTAAAATACCCTGTGTCTTCCCAGAGCTTGTAAATTCTTTCTTCAACTTCTTTGTGATTGTAGGACTTGTCCATTCTTTTATTCTAGCTTAATCAGCTCAAAGCTTCCAGTTGGGATCCGCCTTTATATCTTTCTTTGCTTTTTTCCTATTATAATATCCTGCGATTGCCACCATTACAGCGTTATCGGTTGAGAGGCCGTTTAGGGGAAAAAACACATTCTTGAAATTCTCTTTAAACTGTTTTTTTAGTTCCTTGTTGGCCGAGACTCCTCCTGCAACCAAAATTGTATCAACTCCATAATCCAAAGACGCCCTCATTGTTTTTTTTACGGCTACATCTATTATCGCCTGCTGGATCTCCTTTGCCATAGCCCTTACATAGTTTTCTCCCTTGTCTTTTCTTTTTTTAAAATCATAAAGGACGGCTGTTTTCAGCCCTGAAAAACTAAAATCGTAGTCTTTTGTGTTTATCATTGGCCTGGGGAGAGAAAATCCCAACTCCTTGCCTGCCTTTTCTGCCTTTTCTGCTATGGCAGGCCCTCCCGGATAGGGGAGGCCTAGGATTCTTGCAGTCTTGTCAAAACATTCTCCGGCTGCGTCATCTCTTGTTTCTCCTATGAGTTTGTATTTTCCTATTTTCTCCACCAATATTAACTGGGTATGGCCTCCTGAAATCACCAAAGCCAAGGCAGGCAGTTTTGGATCCTGGCCTATAAAGCAGGAAAGGATATGGGCTTCTATATGGTTTACCGGTATCAGAGGAATGTTTCTTTCTTTTGCCAAATCCTTGGCAAATTCAATGCCCGTCCATAGGCAGGGGTCAAGTCCGGGGCCTGCAGTAATTGCTATAGCATCCGGCTTTATTCCTTTTAACGCCTTCTTTGCTACAAAAGGAAGGTTCTTTGAATGTTCTCTTTTGGCCAAAGAAGGATAAACCCCTCCCCATTTTTTATGGATTTCAACTTGAGAAGATATAACGTTTGAAAGCACCTTTATCTTCTTTCTTTCAAATTTAACAGCCGATGATGCTGTGTCGTCGCAGGAAGTTTCAATTCCCAGAATAATCATGCTACTATATTATCAGAATATTGAAATATTTCAATTTCTCTGGTATTATTCTTTTGTCCTTAAGGGTCCCATCGTCTAGGGGTTAGGACTCAAGATTTTCAATCTTGCAACCGGGGTTCGAATCCCCGTGGGACCGCCTTCGCCTCGCCGAAGCCCTCTAAGGGCGGAGGCGGGTACATCGTATCCTTAAGCTAAGCTTACCTTCATTATTTTATTAAAGGGGTTTCGAACAAGCGGACCCCGCTCAGGCGGGGGAGCCAGGCCGGAGGAAAATTTCACTGGTAAAATAATAGATAAAAATGGTTCGCCGTGCATTATTGAATACAAGAAAAACCGCAAACAACCCACCCCCTATTTATTTTAGTCTTTTTATTATATTTGTAAAACTTATTCACATCTCTATTGACAAGTAATTTTACAAGGATTATACTGGAGATAATAATATGCTTGGTAAATTTATTTTAGAACAGCGTAAAAAGCACGATCTGACGCAGGATTTTTTGGCGTCCAAAATTGGTGTTTCCCGTCCAACCTATGTTCAGATAGAACAAGGCGAGCGGGACTTAACTATCACCGAAGCAAGAAAGCTGGCGGATATTTTTGGTATTGTTTTTGACGATTTTGTTCAAGGCAAAGACACTTCTGCTATGGTAGAAATTAAAAAAGGCGTTAAAAAAGCAAAAGAAGATAAGCAGGAAATGAGGATAAGTGTTCCGCAAAAAAATCTCCAAAAATTTAAGGAAGTTTTACTTTACGTTTTATCAAAAGTTGGTGGCAAGCCGAATGTCGGTGAAGCTGTGGTTTATAAACTGCTTTATTTTATTGATTTTGATTTTTACGAAAAATTTGAGGAACAGCTTGTCGGTGCTACATATATTAAAAATCATTATGGGCCTACGCCGGTTGAGTTCAAAACCATTATTGATGACATGATCGAAAACGGCGAGGTTGTAAAAGTTGAGGGAAAATATTTTAATTATCCGCAAAGAAAATACTTACCAATTCGCGAACCGGATTTAACAAAATTAAAAGACGCACGCGAGTTGCGTCATATTGACGAAGTAATAGCAAGATTGGGCGACAAAAACGCCACAGAATTAAGCGAGTATTCTCACGAGGACACCCCCTGGCTTATTGCGAAAGAAAATCAGCCGCTTGATTACGAGGCCGTATTCTACCGCACTCCTAAAACTTCCGTGAGAAACTATGACGAGCAAGATTAATTATGGCGAAACGCCGGAATTTCAAAAAGACTTCAAAAAACTACTCAAAAAATTCAAATCGCTTGAAAGCGATTTAGAACTTGCAAAAATAGCGGCCATTGATTTTTATCATATCCAAAAGATAAATAATTCAAGTATTTTTCCGATACAAGGTTTTTGTACGGACGAAATACAGATTTGCAAAATCAAAAAATTTGCTTGCAAAGCATTGAAAGGACGAGGTTCAAAAAGCGGAATACGAGTGATTTACGCTTTTTATTCTCACGGTTGCAAAGTTGATTTTATTGAAATATATTTTAAGGGTGAGAAAGAAAATGAGGACCGCAAAAGGATAAGGGGATACCTTAATGATCATTAGTCATTTTTAATCGAGTAATCAACTTCATTTCTGTCCTTGTCAGACTTTTGCCTTGGTGTTTCAAACCACTCGGGGTGAACTTTGTGAATGGCTCTTAATTTTTGTTACTTTTATCAATATCCTTGGATCTGAGCCATTTTTGCCGACCTTTGCCAAGGCTTCGGCGAGCCACAGTCGGTTCAAAGTTCCGGAAATCGCCACCGCCTTCGCCTCGCCGAAGCCCTCTAAGGGCGGAGGCGGGTTTCGCTCGGCTACGGCGAGTCAAAGACCGCTACATCGTATTCTTAAGCTAAGCTTAAGCAAGCTAATCTTACTTAAAAAGTTGACTTATTTTTTAATCTCGGTTAGAGTAATCCTAGTTTGTTTTTGGGCAAATCAAAGCACTTTTGCAAAGGAGAATCTCATGAAGAAAACGCTGGCAGTGTTATTGGTTGTTTTGCTCGCTTTGGCCGTGGGTAGCAATGCACAGCAAAGAAGCACGTTGGAGATACTTAGCGATTACCAACTCAAGATCAGGGAGCAAGAGATGGCTTCGCGGGTGATCGCTCTGGAGGAAAAGATAGCGGAGCTGGAGAGCCAAACGCAAAACCTGAACAAAGAACACGCGGCTTTCTACCAATTGCTCAAGAATAGAATGGAGCCAAACTGTCCGCCGGTAGCCGACGTCCGGATGAAAGAGCTAGAGAAGAAGATGGATAAACTGAACGAGGAGAACGTTAAGATGCGTGAGGTGCTGGTGGGGATATTAAATTCCGACCGGCGGTCAGCAGCAGCCACCACGACCTCTGCGCCCCCTGCTGTTCTTGAAGATTCAGGGAAGACAGGGTGGATGGATTTTTCTTTGCCCTCGCCTAATCACATGAGAGGCGAAATAAGGTTCTCTACCGACAAGATACGGGAGCCGAATCTGCCCTTGCCAGAGCCGCATCCTATTGCGCCCGGAGTGGATTTGCCAATTTCCACAAAGGCACTTTGGTGGGGAGCAGTATTCGTGGTTATATTGCTCCTTCTCGTGATAGCAGCAGCAATCTTTTGGGGCAGAAAAAGGAGGGCGCTGCCACGAAGGGCGGCGAGAGTTGAACCTCCGGCAGATGATAGAGATTGAGAAGATGAGGAAGAGGGTAGATAGCCAAGGGGCGGTTGCTGTGTCTACGGCACCCGCCCTCATTTTTAAACTACTTCAAATGCTATTGACTTTTTTGTCAAAGCATGATAGGATATAGACAGATCTTTGCCAAAGTAGGCAAGGCGAAATACAACTTCCTTTTGGAAGGCCTATCATGAAAAAGTTGATTGTGGTGGTATTGGTTGTCGTCCTTTGTTCATCCGCACAAGCCCAATTCATGGGAGGGCGAAGCAACAGCCGCGGGGGTAGCTACGGAAACACGGGGGGTGCAGTTTACGAGGACACCGAGACCGGTGTCAGAATGGAGTCAGGAGACATCCTTACGACTCTGGTGATGGGACCGAAAATCAACGAAGCTCTCCGCCAAAAGGGGGAGGTGATTCGGGCTATAGCCGGTTCCGGATCAAGCGAGCACTATACAGACGTGCTCCGCGAACCGGTCTATGACAGAATGGTGTCCATTAAACTAACCCAGCAGGCCATCGCTGCGCAATCCGCGGCGGAGGCCAAGGCCGAAGAGGCTAGCCGGCAGGTTAGTGAGCTGCAGAAGCAACTCCAAGATCTTTCTGCGGAGGTGGGTATATTAAGGCAGCAAAACGCTCTCCTTCTTCGGCAGAACGAATTGCTCAAGGAGGAGAACACGTCTCTCAAGGCCGAGCTATCTCGGCTGAAGAAAGCAACACCTACTGCTCCGTAACATACGGAGCTCTCGTCCCGAAGCGGCTTTCACAAGAAATTGTGTCAGCCGCTTTTTACTTTGTTGACTTTGCAAAGGGTTTGAATATAGAATGGGTAAATATGGATTCTTATCTTAGAATAGGAAAAGCAAAGGATATTGAGAAGATAGGAGACAGGATTATATACAGAATCTTTGAAATTCTCCCGGGGCTTCTTTCCTGGGGGGCTTTGGTTCTGGTGGTAATTCTCTCCAAATTCAGGCCTCTGTGGGTTTCAATCTTTATTGTTATCTTTGTCATTTACTGGCTTTTTAAGACCGCGTATTTTTCTCTGCATCTTTGGGGAGGGTATAAAAAGATGGCAGGATTTGAAAAAAAAGACTGGCTTTCTAAAGTAAAGCAGATTGAGGGATGGAAGGATATTTGCCACCTCGTGATAATACCTATGTATAGAGAATCTTACCAGGTTGTCAGGGACGGTTTTAAGAGTCTGGTTGAAACAAATTATCCCAATGAAAAGATGATAGTCGTGCTCGCCTGCGAAGAGAAAACAAGAGGGGAAGTTGAAGAAACAGCCCGAAAGATTGAAAAGGAATTTGGATCCAGATTCTTCAAATTCATGGTTACCTGGCACCCCGCCGGATTAGAAGGAGAAATCGCGGGAAAGGGGTCCAACGAAACTTGGTCTGCCAGAAAAGCCAAAGAAGAAATAATAGACAAACTCAAAATACCTTATGAAAAGATAATCTTTTCTTCTTTTGACGCTGATACCTGCGTATATCCTGAATATTTCAGCTGTGTTTCTTATCATTATTTGACTACCGAAAAACCCACTAGGACCAGCTTTCAGCCGGTTCCTTTGTTTACCAATAATATGTGGGATGCCCCTGTAATTTCAAAGATATTCTCATTTTCTTCTACTTTTTGGCATACCATGAATCAGGAGAGGCCTGATAAGCTTGTTACTTTCTCGTCCCATTCAATGAGCTTTAAGGCGCTGGTTGAAGTGGGGTTCAAACAGACAAATGTGGTTTCGGATGATTCTAGGATTTTCTGGCAGTGCTTTTTTAAATACGACGGAGATTATAAGGCAGAACCTCTTTATTATCCCGTTTCAATGGATTCAAATGTTTCAAGCAGTATTTTTAAAACACTTCTTAATATCTATAAACAGCAGAAAAGGTGGGCTTATGGGGCAGGGGACATACCCTATTTTCTTTTTGGCTGTCTTAAAAACAATAAAATACCTTTTAAGAAAAAGATTTCTTTGGGATTTGAAATAATAGAGGGACACTTTTCGTGGGCAACCGCAAGCATAATGATATTTCTTTTGGGCTGGCTACCCTTGGTATTGGGAGGCATAGATTTTTCCCAAACCATAGTGTCTTACAGCCTGCCGAAGGTTATAAGCAGGGTGATGACTGTGTCCATGATAGGGCTTGTAAGCTCTGTATATTTGAGTTTTATGCTTCTTCCTCCCAGGCCTCCCGACTACGGAAAGTGGAAATATCTGGTATTCGCGTTCGGCTGGCTTGCTTTTCCTTTTATGATGATATTCTTTGGATCTTTGCCTGCTTTGGATGCCCAGACAAGATTAATGACAGGAAGATATATGGGGTTTTGGGCGACAGAAAAATTCAGAAAAGCATAGTTATTCTAGATGGATTCTTTCTCTGAATTCAGAAAGTCTTTTCTGGATTTCAAGATAGTTTTTCAAGTGGGGATTCTTCTGCAAAAATTCTTTTGCCGTTTCTCTTGTCTTTTCAACCAGCCCCATATCTTTCAGGGCGTCCATAAGCAGATCGGGAATGCCCCATTGCTTTGTTCCCGCAAAGTCTCCCGGACCCCTTAATCTAAGATCTTTTTCTGCTAGAGAAAATCCGTCCTCTGACTTTACGAGGGCTAAGAGTCTTTCTTTGGGCTTGTCGGAAAAAAGCAGACAGTAGGACTGGTATTCTCCTCTTCCTACCCTTCCCCTGAACTGATGCAGCTGGGCCAGGCCGAACCTTTCGGCCCCCTCTATCAGCATTACAGTTGCGTTGGGGACATCTATTCCCACTTCTACGACTGATGTTGAAACAAGTATATCTGTTTTCTTGTTTCTAAAGTCATTCATTACTTTTTCTTTTTCTTTGGGGGGCATTTTCCCGTGCAGAGTCCCTATTTTTAAATCAGGAAAAATCTCTTTCTTGAGCTTTTCGGATTCTTCTTTGACTGTCTTTGTCTCTGACCAGGTATTCTTTATCCCGTCTTCTTTTTTTTCAATTCTTGGGCAGATAATGAATGCCTGCCTTCCTTTTTTAATTTCTTCTGCGACAAAATCGTAAGTTTTTTCCCTTTCAAGAGGGTTTATTATTTTCGTGAGAATCTTTTTCCTTCCTTTTGGAAGTTCGTCTATAATAGATAAATCCAAATCACCGTAAATTGTCAGAGCCAGTGTTCTTGGTATGGGGGTGGCTGTCATTGAAAGGAGGTGGGGGATAAGGGGCTTTTCTTTTTTAGCTCCCGATGATACTAGCTTTGACCTCTGGGCTACCCCAAACCTGTGTTGTTCGTCTAGTACGACTAATGCAAGCTTTCCAAACTTTACTTTATCTTGTATTAAGGCATGCGTTCCGATCAAGATGTCCATTTCTCCGGACAAAGTTTTCTCAAGAAGCTTCTTTCTTGATATTTCAATAACCTGGTTTTTGAGCTTCTTGGATCTAAATTGATCCTGCTTTCCGGTCAGAAGCCCTATATTCACCCTGAAATCCTGCAGGGTTTTGGATATTTCTTGGAAGTGCTGTTTTGCCAATATCTCCGTGGGAGCCATAAGGGCTGATTGATATCCTGCCTTGGCCGTATTCAGGCAGGCCATTGCCGCTACTATTGTTTTTCCAGAGCCCACGTCTCCTTCCAAAAGTCTGTTCATCGGTCTTTCTTTCTCCGTATCGTTTAGTATTCTCCATGCTGATTTTCTTTGGGCGTCGGTGAGCTTGAAAGGCAGAGAATCCGCCAGCCTCTTTATCACACCCAAGTTTACGGGGACGGAAGCTGATTTTTCTTTTGAAAGCAGATTTCTTTCCCTCAATACAAAAAGCTGGATGAAGAAGATTTCTTCAAAAGAAAACCTTTTCTTAGCTTCGGATGCTTTTTCTTTTGAGGAAGGGAAGTGGATTTGCCACAAAGCCTGCTCTACAGGCAGCAGGTTTTGGCTTTGGATAATCTCTTGAGGAAGGGTTTCGGGAATTCTCCCGTGCAGGTCTTTCAAAAGAGGGGCGAGTATTCTTCTTATCCATTTGGACGAAAGCCCCTCTGTTTTAGAATAGGAGGGAATCAGTCTCCCCGTATGAATGGGTTCTGATTTGAATTTTTCAAAAGATGGGTTTGAGAGATAAACGCCGTTTTTTCCCGCAACGGCCTTTCCCGAAAGAAATACCAGGTCTCCTTTTTTTATAATCTTCTGTATATGGAGCTGGTTGAACCAGACAGCTTTTACGGCCGATGTTTTATCTTCAACCAGGGCTTCTGTGATATAGATATTCTTTTTCCAGCTTCTGGAAGTTTCTATTCCAAGCACTTTTCCTGAAATGGTGCAGATTTCATTTATCTTCAGTTTCTCTATGGCAATGATATTGGAAAAGTCATCATATTTGTAAGGAAAATGAAAAAGAAGATCCCTGACTGTTTTTATCTTCAATCTCTTGAATTTCTTCAATACAGAAGGCCCTACTCCGGGAGCTTGTTCTATTGGAGTTTGAAGATTTATCATTTATTTTGCTGTCCAGCCACCGTCGGCCGTGAGGACCTGCCCGGTTACGAAATCAGATTCAGAAGAAGAAAGATAGAGTATGGCGTAAGCTATGTCTTCTGGTTGGCCTAATCTTGGGTAGGGGGTAGCTTCTTCAAAAGATTTTCTCAAGGCAGTATCCTGGAGCATTTCTTTTGTCATGGCTGTTTCTATTATTCCGGGGGCGATGCAGTTCACGTTTATCTTTTCTTTTGCGTATTCAACCGCCATTTCCCTGGTAAGGGAGATTAATCCTCCCTTGGAGGCGCAATAGGCAGAAGCTTGGCTGAATCCGACCAGTCCTGCAATAGAAGATATATTGACTATTTTTCCTTTGCCCTGTTTTATCATTTCAGGGATTACTTTTTTGCTGGCTAGGAATGCTCCTTTGAGGTTAACATTAATTGTCTGATCCCATTCCTCCTCGGGAGTCTCATGGAGGGGGAATGTTCTTGCTATTCCGGCATTATTGACCAGAATATCTATTTTCCCAAACTTATCCAGGCAAAGCTTTGCCATATTGTCTATATCTTTTGCCCTTGAAACATCTGTTTTTATAAAATAGGAGTTCTTTCCTATTTCTTCGGCCGTATTTTTTCCTTCGTCCGACCAGTCTGCTATTATTATCTTAGCTCCCTCCCTGGCAAAAAGGAGGGCCGTGGCTTTTCCGATGCCAGATCCCGCCCCTGTTATAATTGCTGTTTTGTTTTCAAGTTTCATGTTTTTTATTTATTAATTAATGCGTTCCCAGCAGGAATCGCCAGCCCGAGGCTGGTCCGCCTTGGGCGGAAACCTGCGCTTGTGCCCTCGAGAGGAATCGAACCCCTATTGCAAGATCCGCAATCTTGCGTTCTATCCGTTAAACTACGAGGGCTTAGTAGGATTTTACAACAAAAGCTGATTGACTTCAATAAATTTTGATATAGAATAAGCCTCAAGGAGAGGTGGCTGAGCGGTCTAAAGCAACAGGTTGTCAAGCTGTTCTTTAAATGTTATAATAGATTTATGAAGTTCCACCAAGAAGATATTGTTGATAAAGCAAGAAAACTAAGAAAAGAAGGGTTCTCGGCGACGGAGATAGGAAAACGCTTTAACCTAAGAAATAGCACAATTTTAAGATGGTGCTACGATATTCCTTCTATAAATCCTAATCATATTTACTTAGGGAAACTGAGGACTAGGGCAAAAAATAAGAATTTTAAACTTATAGAGGATATTGATATAAATAAATTAGTTGCAAGATTATTAACTTCAATTATTTATTGGTGCGAAGGCTCCAAATATCCCTCGAGCAACTTCATTTCTTTTACGAACAGCGACCCGGAGCTTGTTAAAACATTTTTAAAACTTTTTAGATTAGGATTCCAACCGATAGAGGATAAATTGAGGGTTCGTTTGCAATTACATAGTACTCACAATGAAGAAGAGGTTAATTCATATTGGAGCGAGCTTCTTAAAATTCCCGCGTCACAATTTTATAAACCTACTATTACCAATCCGACAAAAAATATGAAAAGAAGGGGATATATGGGTACTTGCGATATTCGATATAATAATGTTTATTTGCTTCATGAAATAACAGGAATTTACGAAGGATTTTCTAAAAAATTAAATTGTTAAAATTTTGGAGAGGTCAGATAAGGGTTATTCTAGCAGTTTGCTAAACTGCGCTGCCGAAAGGCGGCTTGTGGGTTCGAATCCCACCCTCTCCGCAATTCAG
>Ga0208958_1001144_pt1 | contig 27840 bp, 33 predicted proteins | sample RifOxyB1_FD_184032 | JGI IMG/M metagenome (GOLD analysis project Ga0208958, IMG submission 184032) | Soil microbial communities from Rifle, Colorado - Rifle Oxygen_injection B1 (SPAdes) | ecosystem: Environmental > Terrestrial > Deep subsurface > Rock core/Sediment | place: Rifle, Colorado...
GCGGAGATTTTAATTTATTGCCTGAAACAAAAAGTGTGCAGATGTTTGAGGAAGCGGGGTACAAAAATTTGATTAAGGATTATAAAATCAAGACGACCAGGAATATGTTGGCCTGGGGAACTTTAAAAAAGAGTGAGGAAAAACAATATTTTGCCGATTATGTTTTTACTTCTTTTGACGTAAAAGTAAAAAATTTTGAAGTACCCGATATTGAAATTTCCGACCACTTACCCTTAATTTTAGATTTTGAAGTATAATTGGGCTTGAAATGGCCGACCAAATAGAAGAGGTAAAAGGAAAGACGGATATCGTCTCTTTAATTGGGGAATATATCGAAGTTAAAAAAGCGGGAAGAAATTATAAAGCCATTTGTCCGTTTCATTCCGAAAAAACTCCGTCTTTCATGATATCTCCAGAACTCCAGATCTATAAATGTTTTGGGTGTCAGGCCGGAGGAGATGTTTTTGCTTTCCTAAAAGAATATGAGGGTATGGAATTTGGGGAAGCTCTAAAATTTCTTGCGGATAGAGCCGGGGTTAAACTTGAAAGGATTTCCAGAACCGATACTTCCGAAAAAGAAAAGATTATCGAAATAAATAATTTGACTGCAAGGTTTTACCAATACCTTCTTTTTAACAGTTCTTCCGGAAAAATAGCTTTGGATTATTTACTTAAGGAAAGAGGTATAAAACTGGCAACGATTAAAGAATTTGGCTTAGGTTTTTCCCCTGACAGCCCCTTGGGTTTAAAAAAGTTTTTGATCGACAAAAAGAAATTTGACCCGAGGGATATAGAAAGAGCTGGGATCGGATATCCAAAGGGAGGTTATTTTATCGATAGACTCAGGGGAAGAGTTATTTTTCCACTTCTTGATCATCGGGGAAATACAGTCGGTTTTGCCGGACGTGTTCTTCCCGGACCAAACGAAAAAGAAACCGCAAAATATATTAACACTCCCGAAACCCCCGTTTATCATAAAGGCAGTCTTTTATACGCTCTTAATTTAACCCGGGGAAACATTAAAAAGAAAAATGTGGCTATTGTTGTTGAAGGTGAGCTTGACGCAATTTCTTCATGGCAGGCAGGAGTTCAGAATGTGGTTGCCATTAAAGGTTCTGCTTTAACTGAAGATCAAGTTAGGCTTCTTTCCCGATTTTGTAAAAAGGCCATATTATGTTTAGATTCAGATATTGCCGGAGATTCAGCGGCTCGCCGTGGAGTCATTACGGCTCAGGAACAAGGATTGGATGTTAAGGTTGCCAGACTTAAGGATTTTAAAGACCCCGATGATGCCGCAAGACAAAAACCCGAAGAGTATAAACAGTCACTGATAGATGCGGTTGGCATTTGGGACTTTTTAATCGACTCCATTTTTGAAAGATTTGATGTAAAGACGGGTGACGGAAAAGCCAAAATAAGCAGGGAGGTTGTTCCGGTTCTTTCTTTAATCTCCGATAAAATTGTTCAGGATCACTACATAAATTTGGTTTCTAAGCGTTTAGAAGTCTCAAGTGAAGCGGTGATGGAACAACTTTCCAAAGAGGGGAAGAAAGAAGTCGTAAAGAAAGATATCAAACTAACCAACCCAGAAAGAAAAGAAAGAAGAGAACTTTTGGAAGAAAGACTTCTTTCTTTGGGCTTTAGATATAACCCGGAGATTTTACTTAAAAAATCTGTTTTGGATTTGGTCAAGACATCTCTTTCAAGAAGAATCTTAGACGAATACTTAATTTATTCTCAAAGGAAAACTAAATTTACAGTTCCGGAATTCGGAATGGCCCTTCCAAAAGAACTTTTTGATGGATTCGCTTGGATGGTTCTTTCCGAAGAGTTAGAGATTAATAGTCCCAGTGAAATCCCTATTGAAATGGGAGCGGTCTTATATGAACTAAAGACACTTTTCTTAAAGGAAAAACTGACCGATCTTTCTAAGAAGGTAAGGGAACTTGAAGAAGGGGGGGAAAAAGAAAGACTTGCAAAACTTAAAGAAGAATTTAAAAATCTGGCCGAAAAACTTCATAGCCTTGAAGAAAAAGCTAAGCAAGGTATAATTCTTGATGATTGAGGTTGTACTTACCATACATCAGGATGTATGGTAATAAGGTATGCTAACACAATCACATGGTTACATATGATAAGAAAACAGGTTGCGGACGTTATTAAGAAGGGTAGAGATCAGGGGTTTTTGATTCTGGAGGATATCCTGGAGGTTTTTCCTGATGCAGAAAACCGTATTGCGGAACTTGATGATCTGTATGACAAACTTCTGGCAGAATCAATTGATGTTTTTGAATCGGTAACCGCAGATGAGACGGAAACCGATGAGAAAGCAAAAGAAAAACTTGATCGGGAAATTGAACTTCTTTCCCGCTTGGATGAATCCGAAAGCACAGATCCAGTTAGACAGTACTTAAGAGAAATCGGAAGAGTATCGCTTTTGGATGCGGAAGAGGAAGTGGAACTGGCCAAAAGATACGAGAAAAACGAAAGAAGAGCCAAAGACAAACTCACCGAGTCTAATTTAAGACTGGTTGTTTCAATTGCCAAAAAATATATCGGCCGTGGCCTTTCTCTTCTTGATCTTATTCAGGAAGGAAACCAAGGACTTATAAGGGCTGTAGAAAAATATGATTGGAGAAAGGGATTTAAATTTTCAACCTACGCTACCTGGTGGATAAGACAGGCAATCACGAGAGCTATAGCCGATCAAGCAAGAACCATCAGAATTCCGGTGCACATGGTTGAAACCATTAACAAGCTTTATAGAACCTCAAGAAGACTGATGCAGGAATTAGGCAGGGAGCCAACCCCTGAAGAAATCGGGGAACAGTTGGAAATTGAACCGGACAGGGTGAGGGAAATCTTTAAAATTGCCCAAGAAACCACATCTCTTGAAGCTCCGGTCGGGGAAGATAAGGAAAGCTTCTTGGGAGATTTCATTCCCGATGAATCTCAACCTTCACCGGTTGACCAAGCCTCAAAACAGTTATTAAAAGATCATCTTTACGATGTTCTTTCTTCTCTTTCCGATAGGGAAGCAAAAGTCTTAAAACTTAGATTTGGTCTTGAAGGCACAAAACAAATGACCTTGGAGGAAGTCGGAAAAGTATTTGGAGTCACCAGAGAAAGAATAAGACAAATCGAAGCAAAAGCCTTAAGGAAATTAAAGCATCCCTCAAGAAGAAAGAAGTTGCAGGATTATTTAGACTAGGATAGAATAAACTCCATAAGCGAAGCTTGAAACATAAATGTTATGAAAAAATGCGATTGCCCGCTTTGTAAATTTGAAAATCCCAAGGTTACCGCCACGGCGGTGGTGATTAAAGATCAGAAAATTCTGGTGGGCAAAAGAAGCCAGAAAGGTAAATCTTTCTACGGCAAGTGGGATTTCTTCGGCGGCTATTTGCAAAAGAATGAAACGCCCGAAGAAGGCCTGAAAAGGGAAATTAAAGAGGAATTGGATGTCGACTGCGAACCGACTTTCTTAGGAACATTTACCGGCACGGATCAGTATGCAGGTTTTGGATTTCCCATCATCAGCTTTGCCTATCTAACCGAGTTGAAAGGCAAGATAAAATTGGAGGTTAAGGAGAACTCCGAACTTGCCTGGGTGCCAATTGCTGAGCTTACGGACATTGCCTTTAATTCCAATCAAAAAATTCTGAAGTTTATTAAAGAAAAATTTACGGTTAACTGGGAAGATGTAAAAAAGTTAGTTTCCCAGCTAGATTCAACAGCCGAAGTAAAAGAACAATCTTTCTATAAAGCAGTGTTAACGGGTTATGTGGCTAAAGTAGAAGAAAAAGGGAGACTTTTAGGAATGGGCTGGGCCTTCCCCAGGCAAACCATCTTAAGAAATCAGGCAATTGTCGAAGACATGGTCGTTGATGAGAGTCAAAGGGGAAAAGGTCTGGGAGAGAAAATACTTCTTGATTTAATTGCACAAGGTAAAAAGGATGGGGTAGAAGTATTTGAACTGACAACAAACCCCAAAAGAATTGCAGCCAACGGTCTTTATCAAAAGGTTGGATTTAAGCTTCACCTCACAAATCACTATCTTTTAAATTTGAGGTAAATTATCATATAATAGCACCCTGCAATTTCAACTTGACAAGGTGGTTTTGCAGGGTCATAATTAAAAAATGGAGCCCAGAACCTTAGTATCAAGTCTCAAAAAGACAATTGAAACATTTCCTGCGATAGTTCTTACTGGTCCCCGTCAGTCGGGTAAAACCACCTTATTAAAGGATGAGTTTCAAAAAACCCATAGATATATTAATTTAGAAGTTCCAGAATTTCGATTAAGAGCGAAATCCGACCCGATGGGTTTTCTTGAGGAGATTTCTGGTCCTGTTATCTTGGATGAAATTCAGTATGTTCCGGAACTTCTCCCATTTATCAAAAATACTATCGATGAAAATCGTAAGCCGGGTAATTGGATACTAACCGGATCGCAAAATTTTGTTTTGATGCAGGGGGTTAGCGAATCTCTTGCGGGCAGGGCTGCAGTTCTTTCTCTTCTTCCTTTTTCCCTGTCCGAAAGGAATGGTCGCGGGGATAAATCATTATCGGTTGAAGAAATATTAAAAATAGGGAAGGTCAGCCAATCAGATCTTAAGTTGTCTGAAGTTATTCTGCGTGGAAATTACCCTGAAATTGCCAGCAATAATAAGGTTGATCGCCAAATTTGGTGTGGATCATATATAACAACATATTTGGAACGTGATGTTAGAAATTTGAAACAAGTCGGAGATTTGGGGCAGTATGAGATATTTTTACGCGCCTGTGCGGCAAGGACAGGTCAGATATTAGATTTGACCTCAATTGCGAGAGAAATTGGTATTTCTTTTACTACAGCCAAGTGTTGGTTATCTCTTTTAGAAACAGGTTATCAGGTTTTACTTGTATATCCATATTATAGAAATATTGGCAAAAGATTAGTTAAAAGACCAAAAATGTATTTTACCGATACCGGCCTGGCATCTTATCTTTTGGGTTTAAATTCAGCGGAGACCCTCGTCCCAAGCTCTTCATTTGGTCCACTTTTTGAGACATTGGTTGTTACTGATTTTTGGAAAAGATTCTTGCACCATGGTCAGGCACCGTCTATCTACTATTTACGGACCAGAGATGGTTTAGAGGTAGATTTGATTATTGAATTAGAAGGGAAAATAAACCTTGTCGAAATAAAAGCCAGTGCCAGTATTAAATCTGAACATCTAAGATCTTTAATTACTGCACAAAGAGATTTTGGCACCAGAGTAAATAAATCCTTCATCATTTCAAATTCAAAAGAAACATTTACACTACATAAAGATATTAAAAACATCTCTGTTAGTAGTCTAGTTTTTTAGGTCTAACATATGGATCAATCAGTTGAAGTAAGAAGAATTACAAAAAAAGGAAGAGGGGTCTTTGCTTTAAAGGATTTTAAAGAAGGAGAAATTATCGAAAAGTCTCCGATAATTAACATTACTCCCGAAGAAAGAAAACACTGTGAAAAAACGGTTTTAAACTTTTATATTTATCCCTGGAGAAGTACCCGAAGTGGATCGGTAGTTTTGGGATATGGTTCAATATACAATCACTCATTTGATCCAAATGCAGATTGGAAGCAGAACTTTAAAGAAGAAAACATGGTCTATAGAGCCTTAAAAGATATAAAAAAAGAAGAAGAAATAACAGTTAATTACAACGGAGAACCGGATGATTTAACCCCAATTGATTGGTTTGAGGTAGAAAAATAACCTCAAAAACTGATATAATCAGCCTGTTCCTTGATATATTCCGCGGTAGCTCAACGGTTGAGCAAATCCCTGTTAAGGATGAGGTTGAAGGTCCGAATCCTTCCCGCGGAGCTGAAGCTTGCTTATTATAACCTCTTGATTTTCCCGTAATATCGCGAAAATCGGCGTTGGTTCGATTTTAGTAACCTTACAGTTTTTGACATATAACTTCTCAAAGAAGAAACGCAAATAGTGACGTTTAAGAAAGTTGGGAGCTTGCTTATAAGTTTTATGGATGTTTCTGGTGAAGGATAATACTTCTTCAATTAGGTTTGTGTCGATGTTTGCCTTTTCCTCAAGTTCTTCAATTCTGCCATTAATCTTGTATATTTTATCCTGAATTTTTGCGTGGAGCCTCTTATAAGCATCGGCTTCGACGGTTTCATCAAGGAGTGAATCTTCAAGTTTGTTCCGCTTTGTTTCAAGCGACGTCTTGCGGTTTACTAATTGCATTCGTTGGCTATTAAGGAATCGCCTTCCTTCTCCGATTGCCTTTTTGGTTTTGATAACTACCAAATCAATGAATTTGGGGGAAAACTGCATATGCTTAAACTCGTTTTCTATTTGTTGTTCGAGGTTTTTTACTTCAATGTAAGGTGCAGGGCAACCGTTCCTATCTCTTTTCTGGCAGTGGTAATAGGCTATTTTACCCCCACGGTTTTTTAATTTGTGGGCGTCATAATGCCACTCGGCGGTATATCGTTGTCCGCAATTTTCGCAAAATATAAAACCTCGTAGTAAAAAATCGTGCTTTCTGTTTCGAATTAAAAAGCTTCGGTGTTTAGCTAGGACGTATTGACAGGTATCAAAAAGCCCCTTTCCGATAATAGGCTTGTGTTTACCTATTTTCGACTTTCCGTTCCAACGGATAAGACCGTAGTAAAAAGGGTTTCTCAGAATATTGTCGATTACCGAGTGTCCGATGACGGTGCCATTTTTTGAAATAATGTCCTTTTCACCTAGCCAGTCTTGTAACTCTAGCAGGGAGTAACTACCTGTGGCGTATAGCTCAAACAACTCTTTAATTACGGGGGCGGTATAGCCGTCTGGTTCGCAGGTTTTTCTCTCATCTTTCTCACCAACCGTTTTGTATCCTATTGGCGGTGGGGTGGGTTGCCAACCACTTCGGAACTTTTGTTCCAAGGCGTCCTTAGTTCTCGCACTATTAACTTCAGATTCCCATTCGGCAACAGACGCAAAAATGTTAGCGATTAGGCTTGAACCATTACTTAAATCGCCCTCCATCACTGAATGGAAATCAATACCAGCTTCAACGAATTCTTTTCTAATCCTTGAAAAGTCAGTGATATTCCGAGCAAAACGGTCGATTTTGTATATCACGACGCATTCTGCTTGTTTATCCTTTAATTTGCTCAACATTTCCTGAAACTCAGGTCTATTAGCGGTTCTACCAGACTTTCCGTCATCAATGAATATCTCTTTGGAGTGATACCCTTTGTTTCCTGCGTACTCTATGCAGGCTCTCTTTTGATTGTCTAGGGAGTAACCCTCAGTAGCCTGAGCATTGGTTGAAACCCTAATGTAGATATAGCAATTTTTCATTTTTTGTCTTTCCTGTAACTAATGATTAATGAATATAACTTAATTATAATCAATTATATTTAATTAAGCAAAATATCATAGTTCACGCGTATTTTTTGTATCCTAATAGTAACCATAAAGTTCATTTTTTAAGGCAAGATATTTGTTTTTTGGCACAAATGGACTTGTTTACTTAAAGATTCTTTTATACATTTTTTCCTCTTTTTGTATCATTTTTGCCTCAGTTGTTTGTAATGCCTTTTTTCCTACTTTCTTAAGTTTTTCTGTAATGTCGTTTTTAATTTCTTTCATTAAAGCCTCAGAAACTAAAGCCTGAACTAGTTTTTTGTCTTTGTGCCATTCTCTGCTAGCTGACACCTTTTTAATTTTGCTATAACTGAATCCATATTTTTTAGCCACGTTTTTCAATGACGTCGATGGGTCAAGTAAAAAATCTCTTTTAGCTTTGAACCAATCTATTTTCATTTTTTTCATATTTTTCTATGCTTCAAGCTACGAGTTATCTCTCTACACTTTTTAAGACCTTCGTTTTCAAAAACCAAAGGGTTGTTTATACCTTTAAGATTATTTTCTTTAAGATTATCTTCTAATACTGGGGAATTATTGCTGACCGAGATATTGGAATTATTCGTATCAGGGGTCGGGTAATTATTATTGTCTGGGTAGTTGGGTGTTTCTAACAAAAACCATTCATTTGCAAGGTTCTGTTTTCCTTTCTTTCGTGCCTTTTTGCCTAGTAACCCAAGCGTAATTAAAATATCGCAATAGGTTTTTATTGTAGAAACGGATTTGCCTGCCATTTTGGCTATTGTGGCGTTGCAATTACAGAAAGAATCATACGAGTTGTTATTACTAGCTAATTCGGTTAGACACATATAAATTGCAAGGCAAGTTGTTTGCCGCTTCGGGTGTTCAGAAAACAATTTCCTTATTAATCTCAGGGCGTCTTTATCTTGCCAACACCAATGACCATTCTCGATATTTCTAAAATTAATTTTCATATTTATTTTTGGCTTATTTTGATTTGCTCACGTAACTGTCGTCATAAAGCAATGTTTTAAGCTCTCTCTGGTTGTTATAAAAAGCACGGGGTTCTACTAATGCTGTACCCTGCCAAAACTCATTCGTTAGGCTCTCTCTTTCAGGAGTATCTTCAAAATGAAATGTGGCGTGTCGAGGATTGTCTTTTGAAATTTGCAAGTACTTGCACGACTTGGTTTTAAGAAAAACTGCCAAAGCAAAATTGTCAGTAGAAAAAACTCGTTTATTTTGAGTATTCATACGCTTTTTTATTTTGATTAGCTAATTCTTTATTTCTTTTGATATGGAAAATGCAAATTCTTACCCAGGCTTCGGCGATACTTTCAAGCGTGGGAATTTCAATTTTGTTTGTTTCAGATTTATATTTATTGATACTGTTCATAGCCTCAAGACAAATGTCTTAAGGTAAGATTACAGAAAGTGATTCACCCGTAAAATGGAGACAAGGGAAGTGGTGAAAACTCTACCCTTAACTATTCAATTCCAAGCTTCTTTTTATAAGACTTAATCGCTTTGGCAATTCTATCTTTATAGAAATCTTCAAAGTGACCACGGTTAACCCCTTCGGTTTGTGCAATTTGCCAATATGTTACATTGTTCTGACTTTTCCAATACCAAGTCCTATCTCTTTCAATCTCGGTTCGTTTATCCACTCTTTCTGCGGTAGAGCTATACGAGTCAGATGACGTTTGTAACCCTTTTTCTATCTGCTTATATCTTTCATATGCCTTAATGACATCCTTTTTATCAGTTTGTGGAGTAACAATTATTCCAAAGTGAATGGTTTTCTCGTATTTAAGATAAGGAGGTAAATTGGTAAAATTTACTAAATGGGTTGATTGATAGTCCCCATCTTCAATATCACAACCTAATATTGCTTTTTCAAATACAGTCTGGTAATTGGCATCATAACCAAAGGAAAGTCGTAAATCGGTAATATCTTTATAAAATTTAGGAATGTTTTTCTCTCCGATACGAGTCATTATCCAATCCTGATAATTATCATTTTGCAATGGAGCTGTAATTTTATACTTACTTCTAATTTTGTTAGCTTCTTTAATAAAAGTCGGTCTATCAATTACGTACGCTATCTCTGTTATTAACTTAACTTCTTTTATCTTTATTTCTATTGGCTCGAAATTCATATTTATTTTAATGCTCTTTATAAGAGAGGCTTAATAATGTACAATTTAGCATAATTAATTGCAACATACGAGCGACTTATGAATTACACCAACCTTACCAGGCTACTTGGAATTAGAGAGACAGCCAACTTATTAGGAGTTCATCCTGCGACCTTAAGAAAGTGGGATAAAGAAGGTAGGCTAAAAGCTGTACGAGTAGGTTCAAGACGTGGTATTGGTGATAGACGCTATAAGTTAGAAAATATCGAAAAAATCATCGAAGGGGGAATATAAAGTAGTTTACGGGGAAGGACTAAAATAGTTCTAAGGTTTTTTGATTAGTCAGGGCGGGTTCTCCAATGCTTACTCTTTTAATTTGAAAGTTTTTTTGGATAGAAGATTTCTTTTTCTCAAGCAAAAAAAGAAATTCTTTGTTCTGGACATCTTTCCCATTGCCCCCATTTAGCCATTCGTTAGTCCACGTCATAGTAGACATAACGTTTTTTTTATAATCCATTTCAAGAATTGAACACTGGAATTTTAAGTCACTAAGAATTTTTAATATGGCGTCAAAGGTTGCCCTTCCATTGTTGTTATAAGACAATACGATATATTTTGCTTTTGTTTTCATAATCAATTTCCTAATCGCATCTATAACGATATATTCTCCCTTTTCATTTTTTCTAAATTCTTCAAAAACGGACCCCGAAACGGTGTCGCCTGAATCCTCACGACGATTTGCTACACCTACAAGATTAGGTCTGTCGTTTAAACATATAGTTTTCCACAAATGATAATACGAGGCGTATCTAACTCGTGACGGTGGCATAAGTTCGTTTGACGAACCGTAGGGGGGGTCATAGTAGGCTAAATCTACTCTTATGTCATCAAGCAAATCAAAAATATCTTTAATAAAAACCCTGTGTTCTTTATTATCGATAATCAATTGAGGAACTTCCATTTTCATTGTGTTGTAAGCTCGTGGAGCCCAATTCTTAAGGTAAGAAACGTGGTGACCGACAGAGCTATCGACTTTATCCATTGCATAAACAAGGCTTGTAAGAAGAACGGATTTCTCTATTTCATCTTTTGAAACCTTGTCTATCTCATCTCTTATGGCATCGAGTTTCATTGTGTTGTGAGTTTGCCACATTTTTTTCTTTCCATCCTTCCCTATAGCAACACCATTGTTAGGTTCTCCACCGTAATGTTCTGTATACCACCCACTTTTTCCAGGAAGCTTGTTGAGTCGGTCAATTATCGGTTTATAGTATTCGTTTGTTTTTTTGTTTAGCAGATAGCATTGCCCAAAGATTTTAGACCATACGGCGATATCGTTTGCATATACAGTATAACCAGCTCTTTTTAGGGCTTGAGAAACCCTTGTTGTACCAGAGAAACCATCAAAGACAGTATGAACCTTCAGGGGTTTGATTAATTCGAGAAGAATTGGAATGATTTTTCTTTTGGATCCTGTGTATTTAATACCCTCGGTTGAAACATTAGTTGCCATACATTCATTTTAACAAAAAGGGGCTCGTATTACTTTTACAAAACGGAGTTTGTTTTGGAGCGAGGAAACATTTTCAGTATTTCCTCGTGTTTTTCTTTTGGAGATACTAGAATTTTCGAAATCAAATTAATTAATGGTTCGTTTATCTCATAAGAACCGTTTAACATTTCCTTAAAGTATCTCTCCGCGTTCTCTGTATGGGTCCACATCCCTCGTTGTAATGCATTAGCCTTAACATCCCCATAACGAACCTCAAAAACATATCCACCCTGCTCATCGTAGAATTTATAGATAGGAAAGGTTTCCTTTGAACCAATTTTTCTTGGAGGAAAGTATTTAATAGAGGTTATGGACTCGTAAGCCTTAGCTAGATTGAATGAAATTACCTTAAATGTCATTTTCTTTTCGGTATATATCAAAGGCAATACATTTACTCCACCAAAATCAGCAAAACAAGGTTGTTTTAATATGCTTTGAGCCTCACTAGGATTGTCTACATTCTTCTCACCAACTGTTTTTACCAAATACTTAAACATAGAACTATCTTTGTTTGTTGATAATTGAAGTGGTCCAGAGCCGTAAGTTTTGATACTAATGGGTATTTCTTCACCATTCTGTAAATCTTTAACTCGAATATCTTCCTCAAACATTTTTGCTCTAAATTTTTCTTTGCCTGTGTGTTTTGCTGAAAAACCATCAACATATTGATTAACATATTCTGTTAAGGCAATTTCCGCCAAGTCGCCGTGTGTTTTGTTGCCTATAACGCGCATCGAGAATACATTTGCCAATACATCGTTAATAATATTTTCTTTGTTTTTGAAGCTTTCCTCAAACTTACTTAAAAATTTGTTAAATGGAGTATCCATAATTAAAAATTATGAAAAAAATTTGATAAACTCATATTTAATCCGCTAACAATTTTTTCTATATTTTCAATTGTTATATTTTTCTCGGCTCTTTCGACCATACCAATATAGGTGCGGTGTACGTTTGCTCGAGCTGCCAATTCTTCCTGCGATAAACCAAGCCTTAACCTTTCTTCCCGTACTTTATTCCCAAATTTAGTCAAAATTTGTGATTTCATAATTCTAATAGGTAAAGTATAAATACTTGCCAACTTTGGTTCTACATACTATAGTTAGCAAGTATGCCAACGAGGAGTCCAGATAGTAAGATTCTGGTTTAAGAAAGTTCTAAAATGAAACACACAACTTCAGATATTACCCTCGAAAGAATTTATACACTTCAAGACGCAATTTTAAACAGTCATTTGAAAAACAATTCCCAAGCAGCGATTTTTGTTAAAAGGAGTCTTGAAGTTTGTCTAAATAGAAACGCATATTGTATTAACTCATCAAAATGTAATAGAGACAGTTTAAGAACCTTCGACGTACTCTTTCAAGAAGCCCTATCAAGTCTATCTGTTGCTTATAGAGTGGGGCTGTGGGGGACTACTACTGATTGTTATGCAATATTAAGAAACGTAATGGAAGGATTAGGTTTTATTAGCGACATTGTCGATAAAGGAGATTTTGTAGACGTTTTCAAATTAATGGACGAGGACAGATTAAAAGGAAGATATATTGAAAAACGATTAAAACACGACAAAGTTCTTACTAAAACAATCGGTATTATTTCTGACCTGGCTTCTCATTTCACTCCTAAACGTATGGCTCAGCGGGTTTTTGTTCTTGATGGTAAACAGTTTGCTCGTGTGGGAGCAGCCTATTATCAAAAAGATAACGATTTAACTCGAAGACTTGGATATCTATTAAATACGACATGGTATGCCGTCACCATTCTTAAGGAATTTTACGAAAAATATCACAAGGACTGTATTAATAAGACCTTTTTAACTGAATTTAGGAGCTTGGAAAAGCTTTATAATAAGTTGGCTACTATTAAGTTAACCTAATCACTTCAATAATCGTTGTCATAAGTTTATGGTTGTCGTTTTTCTGTTCCATAATTGTAGGGTAATTGTATGGTAATAAACCTTTCTCAATTAGCCTCAGCTTGAAGCTAATTGACATTAACTATTTCAGTTCTCCGTACCAATCATCGCTCATTGGTTCTTTGACGTAGATTCTGATTTCAGCGGGTTTTATTTCAAATGGATTGAAACGATTGTTTTTGCTGTCGGTAAATTGTCCTGCCCCGATTTCGTAAGTCGAACCAGATTCTATTAAACCAGCCTTGTAACGGTATTTTTCGTTGATGATAATTTCCGACTCAACCCAATCAAAGTTGTTAGCATTGGTTATCACAAATTTAGTGCCAGTAAAGTTGATTTTGGCTTGGGTTTGTTTGTTTTCTACTTTTGTTGGTGTTGGGGTTGGTTTATCCTCTGCTCCTTTCCTAGATGTGCCTAATGATGAAATTCCCCCAAGAGCAAGCAGACCGATAAGAACCCAGCCCCACAAAGGTATTTGTTTTTTGGTTTGGGTATTTTCCATTTAGTTATCCTTCTCAAGATTAATTATAAGATAATCATTCTTAAAAGTCTATGTTTACTGCGTGGTCTTTTTCTAATGGTTGGTTAAAAATGAGCTACTATGTTATCCAAACACGAATTTACCGTTGAAGTGGGCAAGAGGATTAAGAAGTGGAGAGAGAAGAGGGGTGTGTCCCAAGAGGAGCTGGCAGACCGTGCAGGGCTCTACAGGACTTATGTGGGGCATTTAGAGAACGCTAGGTACTCTCCTAGTGCTTATATCCTTTATCGGATTTCTAGCGTGTTGAAAGTAGAGATTTCCAAATTTTTCTTCTGAGTTAGCTGGTTGCTTTCGGGAAAGCTTTACTTCTGACAATTTCTGCAACCTTATCAAATTTTTTGAGGAGTCTGACATTGTTGGGGACGGGATACCTAATACTATGCAGGTGGTTTTTAAAAGACAAAGACCTTCTGGCGTACCCATCTGGATTCCTTTCTTTAAACATTAGGGAATACTGAATTAAAAGATTTTCTGCAGTGTCTGTTCCATCTCTTGCAACGATTGCTTCAATCATCTCTACCTCTTCAGTATCCAGTATTATGAATGGGAGAACTAAGCCATTTTCATAAAATACTCTCCCTTCTTTTGCAATATCCTCATACATTTTCCTATTAAATGCGTCCAATGGCATAATTTCCCCAACGATAATCACAGGGATCATCTTTTTATTAATGGTGTTGAACGGCAACTGCCATTTCTTGTTTTCAAGTTCTTTTATGCCTCGTGTTATCTGACCTAGTCCCTTAACTCTTTTCGAACCAGAGAAGATTTGTTTGAGTGTTGAAAGCATATCTGTTCGTTTCCCAATCAATTTTGCTTTGTACGACCAATGAGCATACTTATCCTCTATAATGAAAATCGCATTTTGTCCATTTATCACTCCGTCAAATTTTTCCTCGCCGTTAATTGTGTAGTTTTTTAGATATTGGAGCCCAAAAGCGGTGGTGAAACTTTTATGAAGATAGTCCTCAAATGCTTTACCCCAAGCAGTGGCGAGTAAATTCCTTTCTTTGCTTAGATTGTTTGTTTTTAGATAGTTTTCAATTATCCAGTAGGTTCCTTCAGAAATTTTCTCCATAAGAAAATGGGGTGATGGGCAAACAAAACATTTTTGATTCACTGGTATTAATGGACGTTTTTGGAACTGTAAAAAATTAAAAGCGGGGAAATCCTCGCCACCTAATAATTCTTTTACGTCTTTGTCGTAGTTGTTTTTATAATCATCAATATTTAACAAGAGCAACAATAGGGTGTTGTCAATTTCCTTCCCACTCGACTTCACTTTTTCAAAGAATTTGTCCCTGCACACAAGCCACTCTTTTGCAATGTCAGGTTCCTTGGTTGTAGCATTTACCCACCTGACAAGCAACATAAAACAAACATATATGTAATTTTCCAACGAAACCCCTCCAGAAGCCTTCAAAAATGTACTTTCTATATCAAAACTAGTGTTTTTTACCTTGATGCTTTTAAGCATCTCATTAAACCTAACAAGTTTGTATGGTAATCTTTCTCTGACCATCAAAAAGTGTTCTCGAGTAAGGAACTCTCTTACTTTTTCTCTCTGATAACTTACGGGAGTTATGACGGGCGGTTCAATTTCAGAGCCTGCCCACACATCAGTAGCTAAAAGTATCCAGTGTCCAACTTTCTCCACGTCCTCGGGGTTAATCGGTTTTCCGCCGTCCCTTTTTGAACACACCAAGACAATTTTTAGTAGGCTCAGTATGGATTGCTCGGAAAAAATAATCCAAACAGGGCTTTTTTCTCTCACTATCGTGTCGAGTATTTTCCTTCTGACACCAAGGTCTTTAGCAAAAATATCACGAATTAATTGTATTTGAGTTTCGCTATTAAGAAAGCCTTTGGAATATAGTTTTAGTGCTATTTTTGATAGGCTTGCAAGAACATCGTATAGGTTATATTCAGACACTTCCTTAGCAATTCTGTTAATACCACCGCCACTGAAGCCGTAGATTCGTTCATATCCGTATATGACTGCCATAAAGTCTTGGTGGGAAGCCGCCCTCGAAATTTCTGGGACAAACCAGGTTTTTCCTTGTTTAACAGCCCCTGGGTATTTGCCATTCAAACACTGTTTTTTCAGAGTGTCTGCCTTTACTCCATAAAATTTCTCAGCTTCTGAAAGTGTGATGTAACCTGGTATGGCGACATTAGTTGTCATAAAAGACATATATCACGATATCGGGAAAATATCAAAGATTTGAGGCTAATTCTATATTTGGATTGCCATACAACTAATCTGAATGTCTTCCGTGGGAGGGTCAAAGTTTGAACTTCTCGTTTATGATGATGATAAAGTCAAATTGGACAGTTGTGTTGGTTTTTTAATTTCCCCCATCTCTGTTTAATATCACTTATTTGATAACCTTGTGCTAATATTGGGATACAAATGAAATATCTAAGGAAAACTGTGTTTCTGACTATCTATACAATAGTAACAATTGCCCTATCTTCATATTTAACGGTTAGGCATATTGAAAAAACAGATAAAATAAAATCTTCTAGCATAGACACACAATCAGACATTCCTTCCGAAGCGAGGGTTATGGGAAACTTAAAAAAAGAGTATTTCGACGACCTTAATTCTCTCTGGGGACACATAGACGAAAACAATAAGTATATTCCTGAGGCATTTTCTTCTGAATATTCTTCTCGCACGATACCCAAACCAATACAAGACCCAACACTTATTAACCAAGACAGGGTGGAAATATCTTTAGTAAATCGGGATAAGATAAAGCCACCCTTTGGTGTTCCCGAGGGACCAGATAAAGGTAAATTTACAGGAGAGGAAAGTAAAGCAGTTGAAAACAATTATTCGGAATACGGTAATTTGCTTGGAGGGTTCTTTTCAAACAGAGGAGAAGAAATATATTCAGTAGTAAAGGCAGATGTTGATAAAGATAAACTAGAAGAAAAGTTGATTGTTACAGCTCAAATTGGAGGTAACCACCCTCCGAACAACGGATATATAGTTAAAAACAATACTATAGTTGCGTCAGTAAGTTTTGCTGCGGGCACAATTTATCCCGCAAAAGACGGTAATGGATTCTATATCGAAAAACCTGATTATTCAGATGCTCCGATGTGCTGCCCTAAAAGAAATTTAATTATCAGGGTCGTTTATGAAAACGGAGAATTTGTGCCCGTATGGGAGCAAAAGATTGAAAACTTAAGTTTCTAAGTGGTGGAACATAACATATAATACGCCCTATGGATATATTTTCGAGATTAGTTAATAATAAAGAAATTAGGGATAACCTCAAGCGTGATTGTATTAACGAATCACAATATAAAATTAACCTCGCCTATTTGAATGAAGCGAAAAAGCATTTTTTATATCCTCGTGAAGTATTCGAAGAATTGAAAAATATCTATGCTTCCCCTTGTAGTTATTACCAAGACGATGACCTTGAGCTTTTAAATATAGCATATGATTTGTTTAGTGAATCACAAAGGCAACTGCTAAAAAAAACGACCCCAGCAGTTATCAAAATTGCTTATAATCTTAAACTCCCTCGCTTGTCCCTTCTTTTGCCATCGGGCATACAAGATAACCCAACAGAACATTACTGGTTCATCGCTGCCTATCCAGACGTATTTGATTATTTTTATACTCCGATAGATTTGAAAAAATATGGGGAACAGGGGTATGTCCATAATATGGAAAAATTATCACTTGCCAGGGGGGAGGAGCTTATGAAACTTTTGGATATTTTTGAGAAAAAATACGAAATACCGACTGAAGCACCGAAGGAAAAACTAGCCATAAAATTAATGTATAAAATATATTTAATGCAGAAAGATTACTATAAAAATACGTTAAAGAAAGAATTTCTACTTGCCGATTGAGAGGCATAGGTTTGGTTGTTGATTTTGTAGTCTTTTAATTTCTTCCCATCTCTGCCTAAGAACGCCAATATAGGCAACATTTTGAAAAGAGGCGAGTATTGATTTTATGTTTATGTCAGTTATATTGTGACAAGACTTAGGGAGCCAGTTGACACTTAATATACCCAGTTTAGCCTCATGCTTAAACCCTTCAGCACCCAGACAGTAGAAACCCAGGCGAAAAATATTGAGGCTATGATTAGAAATACTGAAGCAATTGTAATAGAACTGCCTTTCAATAAGGTGGAACTCTAGATAAAATCAATTCTGACAGATTATTACAATGTTAGAATCAATGCGATATCGTAAAGATGTAGCTTTAATCAGGTTTGAATTTATCGCTTGTTAAATTCGATTGTACGAGGCTAAAACTATCAAACTTTCTTTTCTCTTAACTGTTCCCTGAGAGGATCAAATAATGCAAATTCAATTCCACCTTCACCTGCTTTGTCTAAGTTCAATTTACCTCTAAGATGTGCTTCCTCATGTTGATAAAGCCTAGCCAGAAAGCCATCAACTTTTTCTTTGTGTTGTCGTCCTTCTGTATCTGTCCATTCCATAACTATCCATTCCGCTCTTTCAGTATCGGCAGACATTATTCCCGAACTCAAACAAAGTTCACGATAGAAATTTGTTTTTTCTGACTTTTCAGTTATCTTTGGATTTATAAAAGTATGAAGTTCACCATCAACAAAAGTGACAAAAACTGCTTTATTTTCACCTATTTGTGGAGCCGCAAAGCCTCTACCATAACCAACCGCTTTTCTATATCTTATTAAGACTTTTCCCAACTTTTCACCTAGAACTTTACCTTCTTCTACTGTAACCTCTTCAGTTATTTGTCTAAGAATTGGATCACCAACATATTTCACTTCTGGGAAATCTTGCAGAACTTTCTCAAATTTAACGACCAATTCCTCCATTTCCTTTGACATTACCGCAATTCTATCAGAAATTCTATTCAGATGTAAAAAACTAACTAATTATTTTTGAAGGTTTTCGGCTATTTTCCTGTAACATTCTTTCAAGGTCGCTCATGTCTCCACCAATAGTCTTTCCTAAACCTTTTAGAATTTCGTTTAAACACATGCTCCCTACAATTTCACCTATATCTGATCGTGAACCAGTTCCAGGGAATCCCAAGCGGCCTCCGTGCAGCAATTGCGAGACGGTAAAACAACCACTTTCATCTCCAACATCAATGATGACATACTTTCTTCTGCTATTTTCGGAGTAAGTATGAATATCGCCAAAATGAATAGTTAACGGCTCCTGTTCACCACCACCTTCTTCTTCTTCTCTACGTTTTTTCATACTTAATAAACTTACTGCGAAGATTTTTCTGCTTCTTCTAGCTGTTGTCTGACTATTTTACCCATTGTGTTTATTTTCCACATTTGTGTATTTCCTCTCCCAACAACTGCAGAGACTTCATTCACAATCATATCAACCTGCTCTCCATCTCCATTAAGTAATCCAGCTCGAAGGAGCCTATTTCTTGAAGCGGCATACTTTAACGGGTCCTCTCTTAGCAACTGTCTCCCAGCCTTAGTCATTTTCTGGGCATCTTCTAAGATCTCTTGTATTTTCTCAGAATCTACAGCCATGGCGGTATTATATATCTAAAAACCTTCTTTAAGCAAAAAGAAATCCATAAATCGTTAAAGTGCTAAACAGTCACAACTTCAGCAAAAGCAAGACTTGGCTTCACTTTTTCTATTTCCTCTCTGATTTGAGCTATCCTTCGGCTACGCTCAGGACTATAGCAAACCTAAAGTTTGAGAAAGCCCCGTGACTTATCCAAATCAACCTATTTTGGGGAGTGATCATCCCCGTAACTTGACAATTGTGGGGAATGTGATATGATGGTTTTATGCTTAAAAGAGAATATGAAGATCTTCAAAAACTGTTGAAAAAAGGGAAAGTGACAGTTATTTATGGCCCACGAAGAGTCGGTAAGACAACCCTTATCGCCAATTTTGTTAAAGATACAAAATTAAAATACCGTTTTGATTCCGGAGATAATATTGAAACAAGAAATATTTTTTCATCTCAATCACTTGAAGCGATTAGTGGGTATATTGAAGGATATGATTTGATTGCTATCGACGAAGCGCAGAGAATTCCAAACGTTGGTCTGGGTTTAAAGATATTAGTTGATAATTTCCCAAACCTTTTTGTTGTAATAACCGGGTCGGCCTCTTTAGATTTATCATATAAAATCGGTGAACCCTTAATAGGAAGAAAATATACTTATCGTCTGTATCCTTTGTGGGTGGGAGAACTTTCAATAAATAAAACGCCATTTGAAATTAACGAGCAAAAAGCGGAAAGAATTATTTTTGGATCGTACCCTGAAGTTATTAATGCAAATACAGTTAGCGAAAAAATAAAGATACTAGAAGAAAATGTTTCCTCATACCTATTTAAAGAAATAATCGAAATTGAACAAATTGGAAATACCAAACTGCTTTTAGATTTGTTGAAATTGATTGCATTTCAGGTTGGAAATGAAGTTTCCTTAACCGAACTTGGTAAATCTTTAGGGGTCGACAGAAAGACGGTGCAGAAATATCTCAATTTGTTTGAACAAGCCTTTATTCTTTATAATCTTCGTGGTTTTAGTCGGAATTTGAGAAAAGAAGTCACTAAAAAAAGCAAATATTATTTTTGGGACAATGGTATTAGAAATGCAATTATTAAGAATTTTAACGATTTGGGTACACGAGATGATGTGGGCGCTTTATGGGAAAACTATTTGGTATCGGAAAGATTAAAAAAACAGGAATATAAACAAATTTATTCTGGTAATTACTTTTGGAGAACATGGGAAGGGCAAGAGATTGACTGGGTTGAAGAAAGGGACGGTAAAATATATGGCTTTGAATTTAAGTGGAAAAAATCAGGTACAAAAGCACCTTCCCAATGGCTAAATACTTATTCCAACGCAACTTTCCAAACAGTTAATCAAGAAAACTATCTCGATTTTGTAAAATAAGTTTGGAAGGTCTTGACCACCCTTCGTAAGCTATGCCTTGCAACAACGGAGTGGCGGGTAATTTGGGACAAAGCAGGGGTCAGTGCGAAACTAGGACCACGGAGCACTTCGACTTCGCTCAGTGTAAACCAGTTAGCACTTAATATACTCAGTTTAGCCTCATGCTTAAACCATTCAGTAGCCAGACAGTAGAAACCCAGGCAAAAAATATTGAGGGTTTGGTTAGAAATATCGAGGCAATTGTAATAGGACTGCCTTTCAACAAAGTGGAGTTATAGATAAAATCGATTCTGACGAATTTTTATAATGTTAGAATCAAGGCGATATAGAAAAGATGTAGCTTTAATCAGGTTTGAAATTATTGTTCGTTAGAAGCGATTGTACGAGGTCAAAATCTACCAAAATCGGATCGAGGAAAATCAAAACTTCTTCCATGGTCTGGCCAAGGACGAACGCCAGTATAAACCATTTTTATTCCTCCTTGTTCCCAAGCTTTTACCGTAGGTTTTAGGTCGCCACCAACTCTATCTATTGATTGGAAAGATGCGGTAACATTCCCATGCTGATCGCCTTCATTGAGGTAAACAATTTTAGAAATACCCCCCCAGTGAACTCCTTAGCAGAGGGAAAATCTTGAGAACTGTAGGTATATCTATTGTCGCCTTCCTTTTTCTTTTCAATCATGTAATCGTCTCGATGAGTATCTAAAATAAATGCTGGTGGTGCGTCAGGTTTTATTTTCCCCCCACTCTTTAGATTTTTAACTTCTTCGGCAAAATACAAAAGAGTTGCCAAATCTTGTTCTGCTTTGTTTACTCCTTCAGGGTGGGGTTCTGTGTTAAACATAACAATTGGTTGATAACCCAACTCTCTGGCTAATGTAATAGCCATTGCAACGCTGTGAGCACCACCACTGTCCAAAACGACAGCCGTGTCTTTTCCCAAAACACCTGACCTGATCAGATTTTCAACCCCTTGTTCACTGTTTGATTCACCCTCGCTGTATCTAGGTCTCAAGTCGTTTGCCCATTTATTCACGGAGTCTATTAACTTTGTTTTCTCAAAACGACCCCAACGGCTTCCCTCGGGTGCAGCCCAAGCCTCATTCAGGCTGTTTCTATCAAGATGTCCTTTCCATTCGGTCGAGCCCAGACTGTCATTTTCTTTAGCGGAAACAATCGAAAAAGTTTTCTTTGAAGTATCTTGAGGTGGTGATCCTAACTCTGTATTACTACCGTCCATAAATAAATTATACTATTTTTTCTATCACGATTGGACGCACTACGCTTAAAACATTGATTTGATAAGTTTTTTCTATTTCCTCTCTAATCTAAACCACAAACTTGAAACCTGAAAAAGCCTTGAAAATACGGGATAATTCTTGGGTTATATTAACATTACGATTCTCGAGCAAATTTTAATAGCGCTTAGCCTCGTTTGTCTCAATATGCTTGACTATTCGTCTCATTTTGATACGATTAATGAGTATGGGTGATATAAAGCTAACGCCACGACAGGCAAAAATTCTGGATGTTCTTTCTCAAACTTCAGTTACTGGTATCGAAATTGCTGAAAAGACAAAAGATTTTTATCCGATGTCGAAGGCCACCCTAATGAGGGAGCTTGCCTTTCTTAAAGACCAAAAATTTATTAAGGTTCAGGGAAAAGGTAAAAATATTGTTTATGTTTCTTTACAGGATCCATTTTTGAAATATGTAGATCTTGATGAGTATTTTAGTGAAAATTCTCGTATAAGAACTAAGGGAACAAAAAACTTTAATTTAAGTGTTGTTAATAAATTCGAAAACGCTTTTTCAAATGAGGAAAAGAAAGGACTAGACTCTATATCAAAAAAGCTGAGTGAACAAAAAAAGAAAATTGATCCAAGTATTTTCAAAAGAGAGATAGAACGTTTTACGGTCGAATTTGCCTGGAAGTCTTCAAAAATAGAAGGAAATACCTATTCACTTCTGGAAACGGAGATCCTGATAAAACAAATGAAGGAAGCTGTTGGGCATTCAAAATATGAGGCAACCATGATTCTTAATCACAAAAATGCAATCGATTATATTTTGCAAAATCCGGAGGAATTTAGAACACTTACTCTTGAGAAGGTTGTAAATCTTCACAATATTCTAACTAAGGATTTAGAAATTTCCTCTGGAATTAGAAAAAACAAAGTGGCAATTACAGGGACAGAATACTTACCGTTGGGCAAGCCGGCAGATATCGCGATAGCCTTGCAAAAAATTGTTGAAGCGATAAACAAAGTCAATTTTCCATTAACTAAAGCCCTGATTGCGGTACTTACAATTGCTTATTTGCAGCCGTTTGTTGATGGAAATAAAAGAACAGGTCGAACTCTGGCCAATGCTATTTTAATAGCATATGATTTGTATCCCTTGTCGTATCGTGATTTGAATGAAGTAGAGTACATTAAAGCAATGCTGTTATTTTATGAAACGAACAATATTTGTCACTTCAAGCGTATTTTTATGGAACAACTTGAATTTACAGTAAATAATTATTTTCTTTCATGAAAACCTTGAGGAAAATAAAGGAAAACCCTGAATTTTTACAGAAATACTTAGTCAGGGAGAAAGTAATAGATACCATCCGTTCTTTTTTCAAAAAGCGGGACTTTCGGGAAGTTTCTACCCCCATTCTGGTGCCCGTGCCTTCAATTGAACCTAATTTGGAAGTTTTTGAAACTCAGCTTAGAACCTCAAAAGGATTAAAAAGAAAAAGTTTCTTAATCATGAGCCCTGAATTTTCAATTAAAAAACTTTTAGCTTCCGGAATCGGAAACTGTTTTGAAATCACAAAATGTTTTAGGAATGAAGAAGAAGTTTCCAGACTGCATAACCCGGAATTTACCATGCTTGAATGGTACCGGGTGGGGGCGAATTATAAAGATATTATGCGGGATTTTGAGGATTTATTTTTAAAAATAATCGGCAAAGAAAAACTGACGTATCAGGGAGAAGTTTACGATTTATCTTTGCCTTGGCCAAGAATAAGTTTTAAAGAAGCGTTTCGAAAGTATACAAATAAAGACGTTTTAGAAGTTAAAGACGAAGATTTTTACAAGATCTTTTTTAATGAAATAGAACCTGAATTAAAGAAATCCAAAAAACCAGTATTTTTATATGACTATCCAGCTTCTCAGGCAGCTTTAGCCAAAAAAAGTTCAAAAGATCCTCGTTTTGCCGAGAGATTTGAAGTATTTGTGGCGGGAGTTGAACTTGGAAACTGCTTTTCAGAACTCACTGATTACAAAGAACAGAGGGGGAGAATTGAGATAGAGAAAGAGGAACGCAAAAAACTAGGTAAGACTGATTATCCCATTGATGAAGATTTCCTCGAGGCTTTAAAAACCGGTTTGCCGGAGTCTGCCGGTATTGCGGTCGGAGTTGATCGACTTATTATGCTTGCCGCGGATGTGCCGTCAATTTCTGATATAATTGCCTTTTCAGGATCAGAGTTATTCGATATATGAACACTATTAATGCCGGAAATATTACCAAGGGAAGCTATATCCTTTTTAAAGGAGCTCCGGTTGGGGTCACCAAAACTGAATTTATGTCTCCGGGAAAGGGTTCTCCTGTGATGAGAATTAAGTTTAAAAACGTTCAAACAGGATCTGCGGGGGAGTTTACATATAAAACCAGCGAACAGGTTGAAGTTGCCGAGGTATCTAAAAAAGAAATGCAGTACCTTTATAGAGACGGGAGTGAGCTTGTTTTTATGGATCCCAAATCCTACGATCAGGCCTCAGTTCCCGTCGCTTTGGTTGATAAACTTGGCTACCTTACGGCCAACTTAAAGTGTTGGGTGGTTTGGTACAAAGAAAAAGCCATTGGCGTCGCCCTTCCTTCAAGTGTGACTTTAAAGGTGACCGAGAGCCCTAATGAAGTTGCCGGAAATAGGATTAATGCTCCCAAAAAGACCGTAAAGCTAGAAACCGGTATTGAAGCTCAAGTTCCTCTTTTTATCAAAGTCGGAGAGAGCGTTACACTAGATACCGGAACCGACGCCTATCTTTCAAGAGTCCAATAACGCTTCAGCTTTGGTTTTGTGAATAACCCCATCTTTATGGTGAGCCGGGCTGTAAATAGTGTAAAGCCTTAATGGTTCATTATCAGATGTATTTATCACATTGTGGTTTGTTCCCGCAGGAACAACAACAGCGCTTCCATCTGAAATTTCAGTTTCTTCATTATTCATTACGACTTTTCCGTGGCCTTTCTCAATTCTAAAGAATTGATCTGTGTCGGAATGAACCTCCATTCCGATCTCTTCAGAAGGTTTAAGACTCATTAAAACCAGTTGAGAATGGGGTGCGGTGAAAATTACCTGTCTAAAGTAGGTGTTTGCTAAAGTTAACTCTTCAATTTTTCCTACGTAGCCTGTCATGTTTTAATGATACCATATCTTTCCCAGCATTCTTTGCACCAGCCGCAGGCAACCCCTACCATTGTTCCGCATTTGCGGCAGATGTTTCCGCCTTCAGGGGTTATTGTCCTACCTACAATCAGCTCTGAAAAAGTATTGGACTGCCCCGTCGCACAACTGATTGAATGTTCTCCGATAATCCCGGCATGCGCCATTTCTTGGACAATCGCGGAAGGATTATCTCCTGATCTGATTCTTCCGGCGTAGTATTCAATTTCCGACTTGAACAGAAAAGAGGGTTTTAGGTTTTGGAATTCGGACAATTTTTCCCAGAGTGAAATCAGTTTTTCTTCATCCGTAAAAAAAAGCTTTGATCTTAATTCCTCAATATCTTTATGCTTTTGGCCGTCTAAATTATCGGCTATTTCTAATACCGCCGCGCCACTTAAATTACAAAGTATCGCAGAACATAGAAGTGTTTTATCACCGTTTAATTTATAGGCGATTTGGTGAAAGATTACCTTTGTGCAAGGGTACCTTCCCGAATATTCCGGGCTGATCCAAACAAAATTTCCTTCATCAAGAGCTTGGACCGAGTTTTGTAACTTGCCGAAAATTTCAAACTCTTTTTTACCAAGGTAGCTTTGAGTATTTATTTTGACGGGCTGTCTGGTTTCCGGATCAACCAGTTGTCCGGTATTCGAAAGCTCGAGGAAATATCTGTCCGGCCGGCGGTTGGTTTCATTAGAAAGAGAGATGACTTCCGGTTCAATTCTGGCGGGATTTTGACGCCAAGATCTGACAAAAGTTTCGCTGACTCGGAGATTTTCTTGTATAGACATTTTTCTTGCTCGAGAATAGGGGGTTGCTAGTTTTCCGGCTTTGACCCCGATTAAATCGGGGTAAACGGTTGCGGCACAGCTTGGGAATTTCACCCAATTCCTTAAACACAACCCTACTTAAGCAATTATTATGGTTTTAAGTATTTATTAGTCAAGTGGTAATATTAATAAGAGGGCGGTGAAGAAAAGTGAAATTAAACAAAAAAAACAAAGGAATGCTTTCTAGGGTTTTGGTGTGGGGAGCGGTGATATCGGTTTTGTTTTCGATAGTCGGTTGGATGGGCAGTGATATTTGGTTGGCTTCAACTCAGTGGTTGCTGGTGGCGGCCGTATCTACCCTTTTTGCTATCTATCTAAAGATGTCCTGAGAGCGGTGATTTTGCGGTAAATATGCGGGAATAATTCTAGATACTAGCTACTAGTTGACTAGATACTAGACTGGTGTTAGGCTACTGCCGATGGGAAGAAAAGAGGTTTTTGTAGGAATTTTTGTAATCTTGGTTGTTTTGGGAGTTATCTTCGGTATCAAAAAAGCCAAAGATTCAAAAGTTCAGCCTTTAGAGATTCCTATTCCAGTAGAAACTCGGGAACTAGAAAACAAATTTAAACTTTCTATTCCCGGCGGTGTTGAGAAGATTAGTCTTCGTGCGACTGAAGGCAATGAGGGAATGGGGATTGCTACGAGAAACGAAATATTGGCAGATCTACCAGATTTACCCTCAGGACAATATTATCAAGGATGGTTGAAAAATTCTTCAGGGAAAACAATTTTACTTGGGAAATTGGAAAAGGCTAAGGGTGGATACTTACTTGAATTTTCTTCAGAGAAGAATTATTTTGATTACAAAAAAGTTGAAGTGAGGCTAGGGGAAAACATTATTCTTTCAGGCTCATTTTAATAAATAGTGGTAGAATTAGTTAATGCTTTTTATTAACTTCAAAACTTACGAGGAAGGAACAGGAAAAAACGCCCTAGAATTAATTAAGATATTGGAAGAAGTGGCTCAAATCTCGCAAATAAAAATTATTCCGGTTGTTCAGGCAACCGATATTAAAGAAGCGGTTGGTATAAGCAAGCTGGAAATTTGGACCCAGAACGTTGACGCTGTTTTGTTTGGAGCCCACACAGGATCAATTTTACCGGAATCTATTCTAGAGGATGGTGCTACGGGAACTTTTTTAAACCATTCCGAAAGGAAGTTTCAGGATACGGCATCTTTGAAACAAACGATCGAAAGATGTACTCAGTTAGGTTTGAAAACTTTGGTTTTTGCATCAAGTTTAGATGAACTGGGAATTATTTCTTCGTATGGTCCCACATTTGTTGCATATGAGCCTCCAGAGTTTATTGGAAGCACAACAATCTCGGTAACTTCAGCCCAACCGGATATAATTCTAAAAGCGGTTGAAACAGCAAAAACACACAATCTTCCCTTGATTGTCGGAGCCGGAATTCACTCAAAAGATGATATTAAAAAGAGTTTGGAGTTAGGAGCGACCGGAATTGCTCTTGCCAAGGTTATACTAAAATCCCAAGACCCCAGAAAAGAACTGTTGGATTTAGTAGAAGGATTTAGGTAGAAGTTAGTAACTAGAATCTAGAAACTAATTATGACAAAAACATACAAAGAACTGATAGTTTGGCAAAAATCATATGATTTATCTCTTCTTCTATATGAATTTACAAGTAAATTCCCTAAGGGAGAGTTATATGCACTTACTTCTCAAATAAGAAGAGCTGTTATTTCAATTCCATCAAATATTGCAGAAGGATACTGTCGTTATAGTAGAAAAGAATATACCCAATTTTTGCAAATTGCTTTTGGTTCAGGCGCAGAGCTTGAGACCCAGATCCTGATTGCTCGAGATTTGAAATACATTTCTGGTGAGGAATTTGAAAAATCAAACTCTCTTTTGGTGGAGGTAATGAAAATGTTGAATTCGTTGATTTCAAAAATTAGATCTAGTACTCTAGTATCTAGTAACTAGTATCTAGAATCTAGGATAAGAAGCCATGAAGATATATTTAGGTGCAGACCACAGGGGTTACTTCTTAAAAGAAAAAATTGCGAAGTGGCTCTTTGAGTGGAAATATGATTTTTTTGATGTTGGTGCTCAAAGTTTAGATTTAGCGGATGACTACACTAAGTATGCCGCTGAGGTGG
>Ga0208958_1001145_pt1 | contig 27827 bp, 32 predicted proteins | sample RifOxyB1_FD_184032 | JGI IMG/M metagenome (GOLD analysis project Ga0208958, IMG submission 184032) | Soil microbial communities from Rifle, Colorado - Rifle Oxygen_injection B1 (SPAdes) | ecosystem: Environmental > Terrestrial > Deep subsurface > Rock core/Sediment | place: Rifle, Colorado...
CGTCGCGACGGAAGCCGAACAGGCGCGTGGCCAGGGCGACCAGGGCGATGGTCGCGGCGGTCAGAATCCAAGGGGTGACGACCACGCCCAGCAGCGACGCGTCCACGTGCAGGCGCGGCACGTAGGTCAGCACCGCGGCCGGTAGGCAGACGTACAGCACCACCCGGTTCAGCACGTCCGCCGCGTTGTCGGGAAACACCCGCAGGCGCGCGAACACCATGCCCAGGGCCAGCATGGTCAGGATCAGGGCGAAGGCATCGAATGCCATGGTGCGGCGGGAGCGGCGTGGGGCTGCGCAGGATCGCACACGGGGGTGCGCCACGCCGCCGGACCATCGTCGTAGGCATAGTCCCGTCATTCCGGCGCAAGCCGGAACCCAGCGACTTCATGCATCCGGAGGAGAGGCACGGGGTTCCGGCTTGCGCCGGAACGACGGGGCCAGGTCGGCGCAGGGCTTATCATGGGCGGCATGACGACTCCTGCCTTTCCCACCGCGTCCGGCCCGATCACCCTGGACGGCCCCGAAGGGCCGCTGGAAGCCCATGTCGACTGGCCGGAAGACGGCGAGCCGGTAAAGCCGGTCACCGCGGTGATCTGCCATCCCCTGCCCACGGAAGGCGGCACCATGCACAACAAGGTGGTGGTGATGGCCGCGCGCAGCCTGCGCGAACTCGGTGCGGTGACCGTGCGCTTCAACTTCCGCGGCGCGGGCGCTTCGGCCGGCCTGTTCGACCATGGCGATGGCGAAGTGGACGACCTGCGCGCCGTCGTCGCCTGGGTGCGCGCCCAGCGTCCCGGCACCCAGCTGTGGCTGGCGGGCTTCAGCTTCGGCGCCTACGTGTCGCTGCGCGCCAGCGACAGCCTGCAGCCGGATGCACTGGTGTCGATCGCGCCGCCGGCAGGCCGGTGGGATTTCGCTTCGATCACGCCCCCCACGTGTCCGTGGCTGGTGATCCAGGGCGAGGAAGACGAGATCGTCGAGCCGCAGGCCGTGTACGACTGGATCGACACGCTGAAACAGCCGCCCGAACTGATCCGCATGCCCGAGACCAGCCATTTCTTCCACCGCAAGCTGATGGACCTGCGCGGCGCCATCAAGCATGCGATGAAAGCCTACGTACCGGCGTGATGACGGACGACGCTCGGAAGACGGCCCCGACGCCGTCGCAGGTCTACGCACGCGGCGCCTCGGAAGGCCAATGGCAGAACGATCCGGCGCAACATCCCGCGCTGGCCGAACTCGACCGCATCCATGCGGCCTTGCTGGCGGAGCCGCCGTCGCCCGGCCTGTTCGGCAGGTTGTTCGGCAAGCCACCGGAAACCGTCAAGGGCCTGTACTACTGGGGCGAGGTGGGGCGCGGCAAGACCTTTCTGGTGGACCTGTTCTACGACACCCTGCCGTTGCCGACGTACTCGGTTTCGCAGAACAAGGAGCATGGCGAAGGCGGCGGCAAGTACCGCACCCACTTCCACCGCTTCATGCGCGGCGTGCACGAGCGCCTGCGCCTGCACGCCGGCGAGAGCGATCCGCTGGCGAAGATCGTGCGCGAAGTCCGCGGCAAGCTGCGCGTGCTGGTGCTGGACGAGTTCTTCGTCACCGACATCGGCGATGCGATGCTGCTGGCGCGCCTCTTGGAACGCATGTTCGCCGAAGGCATCACCCTGGTGACGACCTCCAATACCGCGCCGCAGAACCTGTACAAGGACGGCCTGCAGCGCGCGGGCTTCCTGCCGGCGATCGACCTGCTGCAGACGTACTGCGTGGTGCTGCGCTCGGACGGGCAGGAAGACTACCGCCTGCGCGCGCTGACCCGCTCGCCGGTGTACCGGACGCCGCTGGACGGCGCGGCCGACGACTGGCTGGCGATGCGCTGGCGCGAACTCAGCGGTGGCGAAGCCGCGCACGGCGGCAACATCGAGATCGACAGCCGCAAGATCCCGGTGCGCGGCCGTGGCAAGAGCATCGCCTGGTTCGATTTCGCGGCGCTGTGCGAGGGCCCGCGCGGGACCACGGACTACATCGAGATCGCGCACGAGTTCAACACGGTGCTGGTGGGCGGCATTCCGCACTTCGATGCCCTGAACGAAGACGCCGCGCGTCGCTTCGTCAACCTGATCGACGAACTGTATGACCGCCACGTCAACCTGGTGTGCACCGCCGCGGACGCGCCGACGGCGCTGTACACCGGCACGCGCCTGCAGGGCGCGTTCGAGCGGACCGCCTCGCGCCTGATCGAGATGCAGAGCGCCGAGTACCTGGCCACGCCGCACAAGGCCTGAGCGGATGGACGTGGTGCCCGCTGCGATCGACGATGCGCTGCGCCGGACGATCGACAACGGCGGCCATGTCTGCGTGCTGACCGGCGCCGGCATGTCGGCCGAGAGCGGCATCCCCACCTTCCGCGGCACATACGACAGCCTGTGGTCGCGCTTCGATCCGATGCGGCTGGCGACGGCCGAGGCGTGGCGCGAGGATCCCCCGCTGGTGTGGGGGTGGTACCGCTGGCGCATGCGACTCGTCCGCGATGCGCAACCGAATGCCGGTCATCGTGCGCTGGCGGCGCTGGCGCAACGCGTGCCGCTGTCATTGGTCACCCAGAACGTCGATGACTTGCACGAACGCGCCGGCAGCATCGTCGATGCGCATGTGCATGGCAGCCTCTTCGCCCTGCGCTGCTTCGCCTGCGGGCGCGCGCATGAGGGCCCGCTCGACGACTACGTCGACGGCGTGCAGCGTATCGAGCCGATGCGCTGCGCGGCCTGCGGCGACCGCATACGCCCGGGCGTGGTGTGGTTCGGCGAAGCTCTGCCGGACGACGCATGGAGCACTGCGACCGATGCGGCGACGCGCTGTTCGCTGATGCTGGTCGTGGGTACGTCGGGGCTTGTCCATCCTGCCGCCGGCCTGCCCGCGCTGGCCCGTCGCCACGGCGCGACCGTGGTGGAAATCAATCCGGAGCCAACCGCGCTGTCCGCGGAGGCGGACCACGTCTGGCGGGCGCCCGCAGCGCAGGCGTTGTCGTTGCTGGTGCGCTAGGCACTGCTCCTTGCCTTCTCTCCGCTGGCGAGGAGAAAGTGCCCGAAGAACCTGCTCTCGCTTGATCCTGGGAAACAAGGTGCGCTGTCGTGGGAGCGACGCAAGTCGCGATCGGCTGTCGGTATAGCCTCATCGCGACTCATGTCGCTCCCGCGGCGGCAGGGGCTAGTTCACATGGCGCTGGACGAACGTGTCCACGGCTTCGGTATAAGCCGACGGCGCGCCCAGCAGGTGATTCACCTCGCCGTGCGAGAGGTCTTCCGGCAGCACCTCCATCTCAACCCCCAGCGTCTTCGCCTTCTCCGCCATCGCGCGACCCTGTGGGCAGGCATCCTGCCGGCGCGAGGAGCAGACGAACAGCATCGGCACCGCGTCGCGGGTGAGCTGGTGGTAAGGCGAAGCGGCGATCCAGTCGGCCGGATTCCTGCCGAACGCCGCGTCGTAGATGCGCGGCAGCGGGGGCTTCTTCATCGTCTGCGGCACGTCGAGCGCGCCGCTGTCCAGCGAGACCACGCCGCGCGGCCGTGCGGCGCCCGCGTCCCGCCACAGCGTGGACGACGCACCCACCAGCGCGGCGAGGTGTGCGCCGGCCGAGTGGCCCATCAGCAGCACGTTCGCCGGATCGGCGTTCCAGGACGGTGCGCGCTTCTGCACGTCGGCCAGGGCGCGCGCCACGTCGCGGGCCTGGTCGATGGGCGCGGTGTCCGGACGCATGCGGTAGTTGATCGAGACCAGCACGTAGCCCTTCGGCAGCCAGTACGCGGCCTTGTTCTCGACCACGCCGGGATTGTCCTTGTTGCCGTTGGCCCAGCCGCCGCCGTGCACGAACAGGATCACCGGCGCGTGCTGCGGCTGCGCCGGCAGGTAGACGTCGTAGCGCTGGCGCTGATCGTCGCCGTAGGCGACGTCGCGCAGCGCACGGGCGCCGGCGGGCAACGCGGGTGGGCTTGCAGCCGGCTGGCGCGAGGCGTCGCGCGCCTGCTGCAGGCGTTCGCGGAAGGTCTGTGCGGCCAGCGGTGGTACCGCCATGGTCAGAATGCAGGCCAGCAGGCCCGTGCGGAACAGCATCGTCTTCATCGCATCACCTTGTTGGGGGAGATCAACCGGCCCGCAGCCACAGTTGCGCGCGCAGGCCCTGGGGCGTATTCGGCAGCAGGCGCAGTTCGCCGCCGTGCTGGCGGGCCACGCGGTCGACGATGGGCAGGCCCAGGCCGCTGCCGCCGCCTGCCTGGTCGTGGACGAACGGCTGGCGTGCGCGCTCGGCGGCATCTGCCGAGAGGCCAAGGCCACCGTCGGCCACCTCGACCACCCACGCCGGACCTTCGGCCCAGAGCCGCAACGACAGCGGCAACGCGCCATGCCGCTCGGCGTTGACCAGCAGGTTCTCGACCGCGCGCAGCAGCGCCATCGGCTTGCCCGGCAGCAGCGCGTGCTCCGGCAGTTCCACACGCCAGCCTTTCGAGGCAGCGGCGACCGCATGGCGGCAGATCGCGGCCAGGTCGACCGTTTCGCTGCCTTCGTCGCGGCCATCGCGGGCGAAGGCGATGAACTGGCCCAGGATCGCGTCCATTTCCATGATGTCGCGCTGCATGCTGCGGGTCAGGTCGGGATCGGTGTCGGGCACCATCTCCAGCGCGAACTGCAGGCGGGTCAGCGGCGTGCGCAGGTCGTGCGAGATGCCGGCCAGCAGCAGCGCGCGCTCTTCGGCCGCCGCGCGCACGTCGCGGCTCGCCTCGCCCAGCGCCTGTGCCAGGCCGGCGACTTCGCGCGGCGCGCGCGCCGGGACGACCGGCGGGGCGTCGCCGCGCACGATGGCCGGTGCCGTCGCCGCGAGCTGGCGCAACGGTTGCACCAGCCGGCGCGCGAAGTACGCGGCGGCCAGCCACACCAGCGCCACGCACCCGATCAGCATGAACACCGAGAAGCGGCGCATGCCCGTCCCCGGGCGGTCGTAGGCGAAGGACACCCACAGCGGTTCGCGCGTGGCCGGTTTCAGCCAGATCACCCGCAGCCCGCGGCCGGCGTCCATCCGCAGCTCGCGACCGGCGCCCAGCGTGCCGGCGGCCCGTTCACGCAGTTCGCGCAGCAACGGAGCGAAGCGCGGCCGGGCATCGGCGGGCGGCGTGCTGCGCACTTCCAGCCCGGCATCCCGCAGCTGCGCGACCGTGCGCGCATGCGGCTGGTGCTGATCGAGCGCTTCGACCACTTCGGCGAAGCCCTGCATCGCGCGCAGCAGCTGTTCGGCCGCCGGCCGCGTGGCGAGTTCGCGCCCGAGCAGGACCGCCAGCACGCCCGCGCCCACCAACACCAGGGCGATGACCAGCGCCAGCTGGCCGAACACGCTGCGCGGCAACGGCGCCCTCATGGCGCGGCCTCCGGCGGGACGAACACGTAACCCACGCCCCAGACCGTCTGGATCAGGCGCGGCTGGCGCGGATCGTCTTCCAGCAGGCGGCGCAGGCGCGCGATGGTGACGTCCATGCTGCGCTCGAAAGCCTCGTGCTCGCGGCCGCGCGCCAAGCTCATCAGGCGGTCGCGGCTCAGCGGCTGGCGTGGATGCCGCAGCAACACCGACAGCACCGCGAATTCGCCGCTGGTCAGCCGCAACAGCGCGCCGTCGCGGGTGAGCTCGCGCCGGCCCAGGTCCAGCGTGAAAGGCCCGAACACCACCTCACCGCCGTCGGGTTGCGGCGCACCGGGCGCGGGGCGCGTGCGCCGCAGCACCGAACGGATGCGCGCCAGCAGCTCGCGCGGATTCACCGGCTTGGGCACGTAGTCGTCGGCGCCGATTTCCAGCCCGACGATGCGGTCGATCTCGTCGCCCTTCGCCGTCAGCATCACGATGGGCGTGGCGTCGCCCTGGCCGCGCAGGCGGCGGCATATCTCCAGGCCGTTCTCGCCGGGCAGCATCAGGTCCAGCACGATCAGGTCGAAGTGGCCGCGATCCAGCGACTGCCGCATCTGCGCGGCATCGCCCACGCCGCGCACCTCGAAGCCCTGCGATTGCAGGTATCGCTGCAGCAGCTCGCGCAACCGCACGTCGTCATCCACCAGCAGCACGCGGGGCAGGGTCTCGTCCATGCGGCCACTATCGCCCGCCGCCGCGACACCCGGCAAACCCCGTTTCCGGCCGGTTTGTAAGCAGATGTTTCCGGCACCGGCGGCAGACACATCTGCTGTCAACCGCGACACACGTGCCGCCGTTGCCCGCCCTACCTTGGCCCTGCCGCCGCTTCCCCGTGCGGCCACCCCCCACCCCGATGAGGATTCCGCCATGAGCAAGACCCCGTTGCTGATCGCCACCGCTTTCGCCCTGTGCGCCACCACCCTGATCGCCGACCAGGCCGAAGCCCGCGAACGCAGCCGCGCCGTGCAGCGCACCGCCCAGGGCGGCAGCGTCGCCATCGAGCGCAGCAATGCCCGCTTCGACAGCCAGCGCCAGCGCACCTGGCAGGCCGACGGCCAGGGCAATGCGAGCGCCGCGCGCAGCGGCAGCCTCAGCGGTGCCAATGGCGGCAGCGCCGGTTACGACCGCAGCGCCTACCGCAACGCCGACGGCAGCGCCGGCCGCCAGGGCAGCGCGTACGCCAACGGACCGAATGGCGGGACTGCCAGCACCAGCGGCGGCATCAGCCGCGACGCGGACGGCAACGTGACCGGTGCGCGCAGCACTACCGCCACCGGCGCGAACGGCAATAGCTACACCGGCAGTACGACCGTCTCGGACGGCACGCTGGTGCATACGCGCACCTGCACCAATGCCGCCGGTGACGCCATCGCCTGTCCGCGCGGCCACTGACCGACCGGCTGCACCCTTTCCCGCAGGCGCGGCGGCCTGGCACCTCCCCTGCCGCAAGGACGCATTTCCGACCCGCCGCGCCTGCATCTGTTCCTTCCCTCACCCGGAGATTCCCGATGTCCCGATCCATCTTGCTTCCCCTCGCCACCGCCCTGTCCGTATGCGCGCTGGTGGCGCCCGCCCACGCGCAGCAGCGCACCCTGACCGACGAACAGAAGGCCACGCTGCAGGAACGCCTGAAAGCCGCCGATGCCAACGGCGACGGTCTGATCGACAGGGCCGAGGCGGACGCGAAACTGCCGCGCCTCGCCAAGCGTTTCGACACCCTGGATGCCGACGGCGACGGCAAGCTCTCGTCCGATGAAATGCGTGCGGCCGGCCAGAAGATGGCCGCGCGTCGTACGCGCTGAGGCGGCAGGATGGACGGCTTCCGCCTGTTCGCCGGCCTGCCCCTGCTGGTGCTGGTCGCCGTCGCCGCCGTGGAAGCCGTGTGGCTGATGCGACGCGGCGTCCGTTACGACTGGAAGGGCTATTGGGCGTCGTTCGGCGATGCCGCCGGCCGTGCGCTGCTGGGCGTGCTGATCCAGGGTGGCGTGGTCGCCGTGCTGCTGTTCGCGATCTGGGAGTTCCGCCTGACCACTATCGCGATGGACCGCCCCTGGCACTGGCTGGCGCTCTTCGTCGGCCAGGAGTTCTGCTACTACTGGATGCACCGTGCCGATCACCGCGTGCGCTGGTTCTGGCTGAACCATTCGGTCCACCACTCGGCCACGCAGTACAACCTGTCCACCGCGTACCGGCTGGGCTGGACCGGCAAGCTCACGGGTGCGGCGGTGTTCTTCGGTCCGCTGGTGTGGCTGGGCTTCCCGGTGCCGTACGTGGTCGGCGCGCTGGCGCTGAACCTGCTGTACCAGTACTGGCTGCACACGGAACTGGTGCCGCGTCTGCCGCGCCCCGTCGAGTTCGTGTTCAACACGCCGTCGCACCACCGCGTGCACCACGCCAGCAATCCCGAGTATCTGGACTGCAACTACGGCGGCGTGCTGATCGTGTTCGACCGCCTGTTCGGCACCTGTCGCGACGAACGCCCGGACGTGCCGATCCGCTACGGCCTGGTGGATCCGGTCGACAGCTACAACCCGGTGACCATCGCCTTCCACGCCTGGGTGAAACTGGCCCGCGACTTACGCCGCGCGCGCGGCGTCAGGCAGGTCGCCATGACGCTGTTCGGGCCGCCTGGATACATCCCGGGAAGCGCGAAAAAGGCCCGCCCGGGGCACTGAGAGTGGCCCGGGCGGGCTCGGCCGGCGACAATACGCGCCCCCCGCGGCCCCCACGCCGCCCGCCCGCCGAGCCCCATGACCGCCTTCGTTTCGCCCGACCGCATCCGCGGCCTGTTCGCCCAGGCCATGTCCGACATGTACCGCGCCGAGGTGCCGCTGTACGGCGACCTGATCACGCTGGTCGGCGACATCAACAACGCCACGCTGCAGCGCGACGCCGCCCTGGCCGAGCGCCTGCAGCGTACCGGCGAGACCGAGCGCCTGGACCTGGAACGCCATGGCGCGATCCGCGTGGGCACGCCGGCAGAACTGGCGATGCTGGGCCGCGTGTTCGCGGTGATGGGCATGCATCCGGTCGGCTACTACGACCTGACGGTGGCCGGCGTGCCGGTGCATGCCACCGCGTTCCGGCCGCTGACCGAAGAGGCGCTGGCCGCCAATCCGTTCCGCATCTTCACCTCGCTGCTGCGACTCGAACTGATCGCCGATGCCGCGCTGCGTGCCAAGGCCGAGGCGATCCTGGCCAAGCGCGACATCTTCACCGCCGACGCGCGCGCGCTGCTCGCACAGGCCGAACGCGACGGCGGGCTGGGCGAGGCCGATGCGCAGCGCTTCGTCGCCGAAGTGCTGGAAACCTTCCGCTGGCACGGCGACGCGACCGTCACGCTGGAGACCTACCGCGCGCTGCACGGCCTGCACCGCCTGGTGGCCGACGTGGTCAGCTTCCGCGGCCCGCACATCAATCACCTCACCCCGCGCACGCTGGACATCGACGCCGCGCAGGCCGCGATGCTCGAACGCGGCCTCCAGGCCAAGGCGCTGATCGAGGGCCCGCCGCGCCGCGTCGTGCCCATCCTCCTGCGCCAGACCAGCTTCAAGGCGCTGGAAGAGGAAGTCGCCTTCCCCGACGCGACCGGCACGCTGGTACCCGGCAGCCATAGCGCGCGCTTCGGCGAGATCGAGCAACGCGGCCTGGCGCTGACGCCGGCCGGGCGCGAACTCTACGACCGCCTGCTCGCGCAGGTGCGCCAGGCCGGCGGCGCCGGTAACACGTCGGCCGACTATCCGCAGCGGCTGGCGGCGGCGTTCGCGGAATTCCCGGATGACGAGGCCACGCTGCGCCGCGAAGGCCTGGGCTACTTCCGCTACCGGCTGACCGATGCCGGCGCCGCCATGCCGGCCGCCGAGCGTGCGGCGATGACGCCCGACGCGCTGGTCGACGCCGGCTACGCCGTCGTGGACCCTATCGTGTACGAAGACTTCCTGCCGGTCAGCGCGGCGGGCATCTTCCAGTCCAACCTGGGCGGCGGCGAACAGCGCGCGTATGACGCGCATGCCAATCAGGACGCATTCGAGGCCGCCCTCGGCGCGAAGATCCACGACCCGTTCGCCCTGTATCAGCAGGCGCAGGACGCATCGATCGCGGCGCTGCGGGCCTGATGCCTGACGCCTTACACCCTCTCCCCGTACAACGGGGAGAGGATGCCCAACGGGCGGGTGAGGGGCGAACGGAGTCCGGACACCTTAATTCATTGGATCGGGACAACATTCTGTTGATAACGAAGCGCTCCACTCGCGAGTCGTGACCGCGCCTGCCCCTCATCCGCCCCCGTATCCAGTACGGGGCAGGCTCCTCGGGCACCTTCTCCCCGCCCAGCGGGGAGAAGGATCCAAACCGTGAAACCCGCATGGCATCGACTACCGCTGTTCCACACAACATTTCGTGTTGACGCTTCCCGCTTGCCCCACTATGTTGTGGCCGTCGGTTCCGGTGGTCGCAAGCCACGGGATTAAAACGGGAAGCCGGTGACGCGTTCGCGCCACTCCGGCACTGCCCCGCAGCGGTAATTGGGAACGAACCCGCCACCAGCACTGAGGCGCCGTGCCTTGGGAAGCGGCGGATGTAGGAAGAAGGCCCGCCCTTCGCGCCCATGAGTCCGAAGACCTGCCGACAGCCGCGCGATGCACACCGCGCGGTGCCGGCCGCGGAATCTCCGGGGGGAGAGGGCTGGCGAAGCAGGACGCCCGCAGTCCGTCTGCGCGGTCGCGTCTCCTGCGACGCCGCTTCCCCACTGTTGACCTCCATCCGGCCTTGCGCAGCCCCGCGAGGGACGGGCCGCCGCGTGCATCACGCCTGGAGGATTCTCGTGACCCAGATCGACAGCGCCGTCGCCGACGCCGGCACCGCTCCGTCCCAGAAAGACGCGTTCTCGCTGACGCCGCCGCCCACCGCCACCGCGATGAGCGTGACCAAGCGCAACGGCAGCCGCGAGCCGGTGGATCTCAACAAGATCGTGCGCGCAGTGCAACGCAACTGCGAAGGCCTGCACGCCATCGACCCGATGCGCGTGGCCACCCGCACCATCTCCGGCCTGTACGACGGCGCCAGCACGCGCGAACTGGACGAGCTGTCCATCCGCACCGCCGCGCTGCTGACCGGTGAAGAGCCCGAATACAGCCGCCTGGCCGCGCGCCTGCTGGCCGCCTACATCACCAAGGAAGTCACCGGCCAGGAGATCCACGCGTTCTCGCAGTCGGTCACCCGCGGCCACGAGGTCGGCCTGATCAACGACCGCCTGCTGAACTTCGTGCAGACCAATGCGCGCAAGCTCAACGATGCGCTGGATGCCTCGCTCGACCTGCACTTCGACTACTTCGGCCTGCGCACGCTGTACGACCGCTACCTGCTGCGCCATCCGCACACCCGCAAGGTGATCGAGACGCCGCAGCAGTTCTTCCTGCGCATCGCCTGCGCGCTGAGCGAGGACGTGCCGGAAGCGCTGGCGCTGTACCGCCGCATGGGCAACCTGGACTACCTGCCCAGCTCGCCGACGCTGTTCAACAGCGGCACGACGCACGAGCAGCTGTCGTCGTGCTTCCTGCTGGACTCGCCGCAGGACACGCTTGAATCCATCTACGCCAAGTACGGCGACATCGCCCAGCTGAGCAAGTTCAGCGGCGGCATCGGCGTGAGCTACACCCGCGTGCGTTCGCGCGGCTCGCTGATCAAGTCCACCAACGGTCACAGCAACGGCATCGTGCCCTGGCTGAAGACGCTGGATTCCTCGGTCGCGGCGGTCAACCAGGGCGGCAAGCGCAAGGGCGCGGCCTGCGTGTACCTGGAGACTTGGCACGCCGACATCGAGGACTTCCTGGAGCTGCGCGACAACACCGGCGACGAAGCGCGCCGCACGCACAATCTCAACCTGGCCAACTGGGTGCCGGACCTGTTCATGAAACGCGTCGAGGCGGACCAGGAATGGTCGCTATTCGATCCGCGCGTGGTGCCGGAACTGACCGACCTGTACGGCGCCGCATTCGAGCTGGCGTACACGCAGGCCGAGCTGCAGGGCAAGGCCGTCAAGACCATCCCGGCCCGCAAGCTGTACGGCCGGATGATGCGCACGCTGGCCGAGACCGGCAACGGATGGATGACGTTCAAGGACAAGTGCAACGCGGCCAGCAACCAGACGCTGCGTGCGGGCAATGTCATCCACCTGTCCAACCTGTGCACCGAGATCCTCGAGGTCACCTCGGCCGAGGAAACGGCGGTGTGCAACCTGGGCTCGATCAACCTGGCCCGCCATTTCGACGAGGACGGATACTTCAATTTCGACAAGCTCGCCGAAACCGTCCGACTGGCCGTGCGCCAGCTGGACCGCGTGATCGACCTGAACTTCTATCCCATCGAAACCGCCCGCCGCGGCAACCTGCGCTGGCGCCCGGTCGGCCTGGGCTGCATGGGCCTGCAGGACGTGTTCTTCAAGCTGCGCCTGCCGTTCGACAGCGCCGAGGCGCGCGCGCTGTCGGCGAAGATCGCCGAGACCATCTACTTCCACGCGCTGGATACCTCGGTGGAACTGGCGCAGGAACGCGGCCGGCACCCGTCCTTCGCCGACACCCGTGCAGCGAACGGCGAACTGCAGTTCGACGCCTGGAACATCAAGCCGGAGGATGCCGAGCGCTGGGACGCGTTGCGCGCGCGCATCAGGGAACACGGCCTGCGCAACTCGCTGCTGATCGCCATCGCGCCGACCGCGACGATCGCCTCCATCGCGGGCTGCTACGAGTGCGTGGAGCCGCAGGTGTCCAACCTGTTCAAGCGCGAGACGCTGTCGGGCGACTTCCTGCAGGTCAACCGCTATCTAGTGGACGAGCTTAAGAAGCTCGGCCTGTGGACGCCCGAAATCCGCGACGCGATCAAGCTGGCGGAGGGCTCCATCCAGGGCATCGCGCAGATTCCGGACACGCTGCAGCAGGTCTACCGCACGGCGTGGGAACTGCCGATGCGCTCGCTGATCGACATGGCCGCCGACCGCGGCGCCTTCATCGACCAGTCGGCCTCGCTCAACCTGTTCATGGAAAGCCCGAACATCGGTGCGATGTCGTCCATGTACATGTACGCGTGGAAGCGGGGCATCAAGACCACCTACTACCTGCGCTCGCGCCCAGCGACGAAGATCACGAAGACCACGGTCAGCAGCACGACGGCGAACGCACCGAAGCGCGAGTACACGCCGACGGAAGCCATTGCGTGTTCGCTGGAGAATCCGGAAGCCTGCGAGGCCTGCCAGTAACGTCTCTCCCACGTCGGTATCCCCGACGGACTACGGAACACGGAGGTTCCGGGCGCACGGATGCGCCACTCCCTCATTCATGGCGCGCCGTCGCCGACGGCGCGCCGCACAGGAAACACCATGTCCGCCCAACCCAAGCAGATGCTGCTAGACCCCGGTTTCGAACTGACGCTGCGCCCGATGCGCTACCCGCAGTTCTATGACATGTACCGCGACGCGATCAAGAACACGTGGACGGTGGAAGAGATCAACTTCCAGATCGACATCACCGACCTGCATGCGAAGATGACACCGGCCGACCGCCACCTGATCCACCGGCTGGTCGCGTTCTTCGCCACCGGCGATTCCATCGTGTCGAACAACCTGGTGCTGAACCTGTACCAGCACCTCAACGCACCCGAAGCGCGCATGTACCTGTCGCGGCAGCTGTACGAAGAGGCGCTGCACGTGCAGTTCTACCTGACGCTGCTGGACAACTACCTGCCCGACCCGGCGGAGCGCTTCAAGGCGTTCGCGGCGGTGGAGAACATCCCGGCGATCAAGAAGAAGGCCGACTTCTGCTTCAAGTGGATCGACAGTATCCAGGACCTGAAGCGGATCGAGACGCGCGACCAGCGCCGGCAGTTCCTGCTCAACCAGATCTGCTTTGCCGCCTGCATCGAAGGCCTGTTCTTCTTCGCCGCATTCGCCTACGTGTACTACTTCCGCTCGCGTGGCCTGCTGCCGGGCCTGGCCAGCGGCACCAACTGGGTGTTCCGTGACGAGAGCTGCCACATGGAGTTCGCGTTCGAGTGCGTGCGCACCGTGCGCGAGGAAGAACCGGACCTGTTCGACGACGTCATGCAGCAGCAGGTCTACGACATGCTGGAAGAAGCCATCGAGTGCGAAGTGCAGTTCGCCGAGGACGTGCTGTCCGGCGGTGTGGCCGGCATCTCGACCCGCGACATGCGCCAGTACCTGCAGCACTGCGCCGACCAGCACTTCGCCAAGCTCGGCATGCCCAAGCGCTACGACGTGCGCAACCCGCTGCCCTTCATGGAGCTGCAGGACGTGCAGGAGCTGACCAACTTCTTCGAGCGCCGCGTGTCCGCCTACCAGCTGGGCGTGCAGGGCGAAGTCGGCTTCGACCACGCGTTCTAGCATGCGCGCTCTGTGGGAGCGACGTCAGTCGCGACCGCGGCAATGGAACCTCATGTCGCTGCGCCACCCCTCGAATGTCGGCAGCAGGCACTACGTCACAGGTGACCCGCCGGGTATTCCGGACATTCGTTCATGCGGTCGCGACTCACGTCGCTCCTACACCAGCACAACATCCGGCGCGCTATGCTCCCGCCGGGACCACGCGAACCGGAGCACCTCCATGACCGAACTGGCCAATGCCGAAGCACGCCCGACAGAGGCGCGCCTGCTGCACATGGTCTTCCCCGACCACACCAACCACCTGGGCACGCTGTTCGGTGGGCAGGCGCTGGCGTGGATGGACATGTCCGCCTTCATCGTCGCCTCCCGCTACGCGCGCACCACCGTGGTCACCGCGCGCTCGGAGCAGGTGGATTTCAACCAGCCGATCCACAAGGGCGACCTGGTGGAAGTGGTGGCGCGCGTGGTGAAGGTGGGCCGCAGTTCGATGAATGTCGACGTGGAAGTCATCACGGAGAACCTGCTGACCGGCGAGCGCAAGCTGTGCACGCGCGGGCACTTCGTGATGATCGCGCTCGACCCGCTGGGCCGGCCAACGCCGGCGCCGCCGTTGCCGCCGGCGATCGCGCAGGACTGACGCGAATTAGAGGGTGGAGGTCGTCTCGCTGCCGGCGTCGGCCAGGATGCGCTCGGCCTGGCGCTTCTGCTCGGCCGACAGTGCGTGGACCACAACCGCGGAGTCGCCCTCGCGCAGCGCGCCGAGCACTTTCAGTACGTAGGCATCGTGGTCGGGCCGAAGGGTAATCAACCCGCCCAGCATCAAGCCGGCGATCGCGCCGAAGAAGAGGAGCGCGCCCAGCGACAACCACGGCGACTGGACGACCATCGGCACGTCCTGCATGCGCAGCACCGCATAGGCCAGCAGGCCGGCAAGCGCGCCGAACACCCCGAGCCTGGCATGCGACCACAGCATCGTGCGATAGATGCCATGGCTTTCCGGTTCCAGCTTGCGCCCTGGCTGCGTCTCTCCCGGCACCAGGACCTGCACCTGCCGCTCGGAAAGGTGCAGTGCCTCGCGCACCCGGGTCGCCTGCAGGCGGGCGACGGCAACGCTGGGGCAGATCGCCGCGACCTTGCTGTTGGAGACTTCCTCGGTGAAGAACACGGTCCCGGTCATGATCGACTCCCGGTGTGGACATGCGGCTACCGTCTCGCCGGCCGCGTTGCCGGGGAGTGAACAAGGCGTCGAGCCCATGTTGGGCACCTCTCCACGTTCATGCGCGAGTATTGGAAGGCGGGGTTGGCCGCGCTCGTCCGTCTTCCTTCCGTATGCTTCCCCGTGCGCACCTACCATGACGCCAGACGCCGCCCCGACATCCCTGCAACGCCGCCGCTGGCTGTCCAGCATGGCGACGGTGCCGCTGGCCGCACTGGGCTGGCCACGGCTAGCCTCCGCCGCAGCCTGCGACGATGGCGCTGGCTGGATCCCGCCCGACGACTTCCTTTCCGACCTGCCGCGCCTGATGCAGGCCCTGCGCGTGCCGGCCATCGGCATGGCCGTCGTGGAGCGGGGCGAGGTGGTGTGGGCGCGCAACCTGGGCGTGACGAACGCGGAGACCCGGACGCCGGTGGCGGACGACACGCTGTTCGAGGACGCCTCGCTCAGCAAGCCGGTGTTCGCCTACCTGGTGCTGCAGCTGGCGGACCAGGGCGTGATCGACCTGGACGCGCCGCTGGTGCGCTATCGGCGGATGGACTACCTGGCCGACCATCCGTGGGTGGACCGGGTCACCGCGCGCGACGTGCTGCGCCATTCCACCGGCATGCCGAACTGGCGCAAGGATCCGGCCCACGAGGAGCTCGTCCCGGCCGCGAAGCCGGGCACGCGCATCGACTATTCGGGCGAAGCGATCTTCTGGCTGCAGCTGGTCGTGGAGAAGCTCACCGGTGAGAGCCTGGACGAATCGATGCAGCGCCTGCTGTTCGGCCCGGCCGGCATGCGCGACAGCAGCTATACATGGAGCAAGGATCTCGCCGAGCGCTCGGTCTACGGCCATCGCGCAGTCGAAGACGAAGAAGCCGGCATGCCGCCGCAGATGCTGCGCGAGACATGGAACGCGGCGCAGACCGTCGCAGACCGCTGGGGCAAGCCGTTGTCGGCATGGCGGTATGAAGACGCCCAGCGCGCGCTGCCCGAGGTGCAGGCCATCACGCCGAAAGGCCTGGTGAACTGGCCCGGGGACATACTGGCCAACGCGGCCGCCAGCCTGCGCACCACGCCCTCCGACTATGCGCGCTTCATGGCGCTGATGGTGCGCACACCGCGCGCACCGTGGCAGATCAGCGAGGGCGCGCGCATGGCGATGCTGACGAAGCAGATCGACGTGCCCGGCCGCTGGACCGACAAGGGCCTGGGCTGGAACCTGGAAGCCACCCCGCGCGGCCCGGTGTTCTACCACTCGGGCAGCAACGGCGGCATCTTCAAGAATTTCGCCCTGGGCGACGCCCGCGGCCAGCGCGCGCTGGTGGCGCTGACCAACGGCGGCAGCGGCAATGTGCTGTACCGGCGCGTGGTGCGCGCGGCCACCGGGCACGACCTGCTGGCCTTCGACCTATAGGCCCTGGAACACGAACGGTTCCGCCGGTCGGAAGTCCTTCACGGTGTTGCCGGCGAACACGTTGCGCTGGTCGGGGCCCAGGTCCAGCCGCATCACCTTGCCGGTCTCCTTCGAGAAGTCGATGTCCTTGAGGTCCACCCAGAACGTGTTCGGCGTCAGCGCGGACTCGAAGAAATAGAGCCTGCGCTTGTGGTCGGCGACCGTGCGCCAGCGGGTGGAGGAAATGTTGGGTTCCTCCGGCGTGTTGATGCCGAATGGCACCGACGCGTTGCGGATCACGCTGAAGACGCTGGCCAGCGCCTTCACCGGGTCCTCGCTCTTGGGGATCGCGTTGACGTAGAACGAGGCGCGCGCGAAGCGGTCCGCTGCGCGGTTGGTACCCGGCAACATCACCGTGCCGCCGATCTGCTTCCAGTACGTGTTGAGCGCCAGCTGCTGGTCGAACACCGGCGAGTTGGTCATCACCTGGTAGTCGCGGCTGTGGTGGATCACCTGCTTGCCGCCGATGTACTCGATGATGGCGCTGTCGCCGCTGGCGTCGGACATCGACAGGTGCAGCGTGGCCAGGCGGTCCTCGCCCGGCACCTTGTCGGTCACCACCGTGAAGGGCTGCGCACGCAGGGCCTCGACGGCCTCCTTCACCGTGCCGTAGTTGTCCAGCACGTACTGCGCCCAGGCCGCGATGCTCAGGCCCGGGCCGCGCCCGTCGTAGGCGGGGTATTCGGATTCCACCAGCCACAGCACGTTGGCGACCAGGCCCCGCTTCGTTCATGCCGTCGGTGGTGGAGACCTCGTAGCCGCTGGCGATCACGCTGCCGTACTTCGACGTCCACGTCACCGAGTTCAGTCCGGCCTGTCCGTTGCGCGTCATGCCACGCGGGAAGATCCACAGGTTCGTCGCCACGTCGGTCTTCCAGTCCATCGAACGGGCGGTGATCACGTCGTCGTGGGCACCCAGGTAGACCAGGCGGGTACAGGCGTCGGCGGGAGGCGTGGCGGCGAGCGAGGACAGCAGGGTGGCGGCAAGCGCGAGCAGCAAGACGAAGCGACGATCCATGACGACCTCCGTGGCAGGGTGATGTCGGGTGCGCGGCGGGTGCGCCCGCCCTTTATGCCGGCGGGTATGTTAAACAGCGATCCCGTCCCCCGAGATGCTGCCATGGCCCTCCCCCTGCTGTCGCACCGTTCGTCCATCCGCGCGCCGCTCCTGGTCCTGGGCATGCTGGCGCTCTCCGCCTGCGTCAGCACGCCCGGCCCGCAGGTGGCCGGCAGCGGCCGCTGCAGCGACGCCTCGCTGGGTTGGGCCGTGGGCCAGCCGGCGGACGAGGCCACCCTGCGCCGCCTGTCCAGCGAGAGCGGCGCCGGCCTGGTCAATCCCATCGGCCCCGGCACCGTGGTCAAGCACGATGCGCGCACCGACCGCCTGCGCGTGTACATCGACGCCGACAACCGCATCACCGCGGCCCGCTGCGAGTAAGCCCGCTCCATGCGACGCGACCACATCCTCACGCTCTCGTGCCCGGACACCACCGGCATCGTCTACCGCGTCACCGGGCTGCTGTTCGATGCCGGCTGCAACATCCTGGACGCCCAGCAGTTCGGCGACGAGGAGTCCGGCCGCTTCTTTCTGCGCGTGCACTTCGACCTGCCCGAAGACGTTTCCGTCGAATCGCTCCATGCGCGCTTCCAGCCGCTCGCCGACGCGTTCGCGATGGACTGGCAGCTGCACGACGCGCGCCGCAGGGCACGCCTGATGGTGCTGGTGAGCAGGCAGGGGCATTGCCTCAACGACCTGCTGTTCCGCGTGCACAGCCGGCAGTTGCCGGTGGAGATCGCCTGCGTGGTCTCCAACCATGCCGACTTCGCACCGCTGGCGCAGTCGTACGGCGTGGCCTTCCACCACCTGCCGGTCACTGCCGACCATCGCGACGAACAGGAGCAGCGCATCATCGACCTGGTCGAGCGCGAGCGGATCGACCTGGTGGTGCTGGCGCGCTACATGCAGATCCTCTCGCCCGCGCTGTGCGATGCGCTGGCCGGCCGCGCCATCAACATCCACCACAGCTTCCTGCCCAGCTTCAAGGGCGCCAAACCGTACCATCAGGCTCATGCGCGCGGGGTCAAGATCATCGGCGCCACCGCCCACTACGTGACCCGCGACCTCGACGAAGGTCCGATCATCGAGCAGGACGTCGCGCGCGTGGACCACGCGATGACGCCGAAGGAGCTGGTACGCATGGGCAGCGATATTGAATCGCTGGTGCTGGCCCGCGCGGTGCGCCGCCACGTGGAGCACCGCATCCTGCTCAACGGGCACCGGACGGTGGTGTTCCGATAGCCGCGGGGTCGCGCAGGCGCCGTATCAGAACGACGCGGCCCACACCCGCACCGGGTGCTGCGGGTCGGCCAGCAGGCGGATCGCCAGCGCGATCGACACGGTGACCAGCAGCGGCTTGATGATGCGCGCGCCCTGCTTCATCGCGAAGCGCGAACCGAGCTGCGCACCGAGGAACTGGCCCGCCCCCATCAGCAGGCCGACCTTCCACAGCACGGCACCATGGACGAGGAACACGGCGAACGCGCCGACGTTCGAGCCGAAGTTGAGGAACTTGGTGTGCGCGGTCGCCTTGAGGATGCCGAAGCCCGCGAGCGCGACGAACCCCAGCATCAGGAACGAGCCGGTGCCCGGGCCGAACACGCCGTCGTAGAAACCGATCGCCGGCACGAAGGTCAGCGCGAACACCTGCGGGCGCATGCGCTGGTGGCGATCCACATGGCCGATGTCGGGCTTCAGGCCGAAGTACACGGCGATGCCGACCAGCAGGAACGGCAGCGCCCACTTCAGCCAGTCCACCGGAATGACCGTGGCCAGCAGTGCACCGCCTATCGCGCCCAGCGCAGCGGTCAGCACCATCGGCAGCTGGCCCTTGAGGTCGACGTGCCCGTGGCGCGCATAGGCCCAGCTGGCCGACCCCGAGCCGAACAGCGACTGCAGCTTGTTGGTGCCCAGCACCTGCAGCGGCGGGATGCCGGCCAGCAGCATGGCGGGGATCGTGATCATGCCCCCGCCGCCGGCGATGGCATCGATGAAGCCCGCCAGCATCGCGGCGAGGAACAGCAGCAGGAGCACCTGCAGGGCGAGGTCGGGCATGGGCATTCCGGCGGGAGACGGAGGCGATCGCCAGCCGTGATCGGCCACACGGAACGCCCGCGCATTCTAAGGCGGCATGCGCGCAACCGCGATGCAGGCGTTAGCATCGGTGCATGCCTCCAGGAGCCGACCCCATGCGCCATGCACGTTCCTTCGCCGTTTCCCTGCTCGCCACCGCGCTCGCCTGTGCCCTGCCCGCCGCCGCGCAGAACGCTACGCCCGCACAACGGCCGGAGGTCATCGCCGCCGGCAAGGTGATGCAGCAGCAGGTGATCGACTGGCGGCGGCATTTCCACCAGTACCCGGAACTGTCCAACCGCGAGGAACAGACGTCAAAGCGTGTGGCCGAGGAACTGCGCAAGCTGGGCCTGCAACCGCGCACGGGCATCGCCCATCACGGCGTCACCGCGGTGATCAAGGGCGGCAGGCCCGGCCCGCGCATCGCGTTGCGCGCCGACATGGACGCGCTGCCGGTCACCGAGCGCAACAGCCTGGCCTTCGCCTCGAAGGCCACATCGACGTATCGCGGCGAAACCGTCGGCGTGATGCACGCCTGCGGCCATGACGCGCATACCGGCATCCTGCTGGGCGTGGCGAAGGCGCTGGTCGGCATGCAGGACGCGCTGCCGGGTGAGGTACTGCTGGTGTTCCAGCCCGCCGAGGAAGGCGCGCCGGCCGGCGAGGAAGGGGGCGCAGCGCTGATGCTGAAGGACGGCGTATTCCGCGACTTCAAGCCGGAGGCGGTATTCGGCCTGCACGTGTTCTCGTCGATCCCGGTCGGCCAGATCGGCGTGCGCCAGGGGCCGCTGATGGCGGCCTCGGACAGCTTCACGCTGAAGGTCGTCGGCCGGCAGACGCACGGCTCGCGGCCGTGGGGCGGCGTGGACCCGATCGTGGCGATGGCCGACGTGATCGGCACCACCCAGACCATCGTCAGCCGTCGCACCGACATCTCCAGGCTGCCCGCCGTGGTCAGCTTCGGCGCGATCAAGGGCGGCATCCGCTACAACATCATTCCCGACGACGTGGAAGTGGTCGGCACCATCCGCACCTTCGACGAAGGCATGCGGCAGAAGATCTTCGCCGACCTGAAAAACGTGGCCACCCACGTCAGCGCCGCGCACGGCGCGAAGGTGGAGGCCAGCGTGCCCGACAACGACGGCAATCCGGTCACCGTCAACGATCCGGACCTCACCGCGCGCATGCTGCCCAGCCTGCAGGCGGCGGTAGGTGCGGACAACGTGATCACCCCGCCCTTGCAGATGGGCGCGGAGGACTTCTCGTTCTACGCGCGCGAAGTGCCGTCGATGTTCTTCTTCGTCGGCAGCACGGCCAAGGGCATCGACCCGGTCACCGCGCCCAGCAACCACTCGCCCGAGTTCATGCTGGACGAGGCCTCGCTCGACGTGGGGCTGCGCGCATTGCTGCAGGTGACGCTGGATTACCTGGAGAAGCCGAAGGGTTGAGATGGGCTTCTCCCTCTCCCTGCGAGAGCGGGGAGAGGGTGCCGAAGGCGGGTGAGGGGCGAACGGAGACACGATGTCTCAATGGCTCACGCTCCAGAAAGAGGCGAGCTCTCCAGACGATATCGGCGCTTCAACCCTCGCGCGCTCCCCTCATCCGGCCTCCGGCCACCTTCTCCCCGCGCGGCGGGGAGAAGGAAACAATGTCAGCGATGCTCGCCATCCACGTACAGCCAGCGTTCGTCGATGCGGACGCGGTAGCGGGCGACGAACTCGACCTCGGCCGTCTCCGGCCCGGTGACGCGGTGCGATTTCACCGTCAGCCCGAGCCACGCGGTCTTCTGTGCACCGGGAGCATCCAGGCCGAGTTCGTCTGGCCGGGTGTCGGGATGCCAGGTCGCGCGCAGGTAGTCCGCGTTGCCGGTGACGAAGGCGCTGTAGCGCGAGCGCATCAGCGCTTCGGCGTCGGGGGCGGCTTCACCGGCGTGATAGCGGCCGCAGCAGACGGCATAGGTACGGCCGGTGCCGCAGGGGCAGGGGTTCATGGCATCGCTTCACTGTAGGAGCGACGTGAGTCGCGACCGGGCACCCTCAGGCAACGGGACGGCGGAATCCTGGAGATGAGCAAGCCGATGGACAATGACGTCATGCGGTCGCGACTCACGTCGTTCCTACAACAGCGGCACGCACTCAACGCTTGCCGTGACCCGTCTCGATGAAGCGCAGGAACTCGGCGCGGGTGCGCGCATCGTCGCGGAAGGTCCCCAGCATCTTGCTGGTCACCATGCTGACGCCGCGCTTGTGCACGCCGCGGGTGGTCATGCATTCGTGCGCGCCATCGACCACCACGGCCACGCCGCGGGGCTGCAGCACGTCCTGGATGCACTGCGCGATCTGCGCGGTCATCTTCTCCTGCACCTGGAAACGGCGCGCGTACACGTCCACCACGCGCGCCAGCTTGCTGATGCCCACCACCTTGCCGTCGGGCAGGTAGCCCACGTGCGCGCGGCCGATGATCGGCGCCATGTGGTGCTCGCAATGGCTTTCGAACTCGATGTCGCGCAGCACGATCATCTCGTCGTAGCCCGCGACTTCCTCGAAGGTGCGCGCCAGGTACTCGCGCGGGTCCATCTGGTAGCCGCTGAACCAGTCGCGGTAGGCCTTGGCCACCCGCTTGGGCGTGTCCAGCAGGCCTTCGCGCGTGGGATCCTCGCCCGCCCACTCCAGCAGTACGCGCACGGCGTCCTCGGCCTGGGCCTGGGTCACCTTGCCGGGATTGTCGTCGGAATGGCTCATCGCATGGACTCCTGCGGGGGCGTGGAGGATAACCCATCGGACCTCCCGCGACCCGAACCGGCCTGGTGATCGATGCCTGCGCTGGTACGGGCGAGGCGACGCGCCGGATGCAGCGTCGCAGCAGATTCGCTACTCCGCGGCGACAGGGGCACCCATGTTGCCTCTGCTGTACATCCCCGAACGATCGAAGCAGCACGCACGCCGCTTGCCGGACGCCAGCATGTCGCAGGCGGTGGCGATGCGCTTGACGCGCGTCTCGGCCTTCTTGCCCGAAGTGATCCAGTGGATCCAGTCGCGGCGCGCCACCGCGGTCAGGCTGTTCCATACCGCCTTCGCTTCGGGCGCAGCCGCCAGCGCCTTGCGGACATCGGCCGGCACCACCGGCTCGGGTTCTTCCTTCACCGGCGCGATCACCAGGTCGACCCGGTCGCCGGCAGCGACACCCGCGGATGCCCGCAGCGCCTTCTCCACTTTCAGCCAATGACTGCCTGCTCCGTCCGGCTGCAGCGTGGCCTGGAAGTGCTGGCCCGCCAGCGTGCCTTCCACCGTCACCAGGCTGCGGGTCGGCAACTTCGCGCTGGCCGCGGCGGGCAGCACCAGGAAGGTCCACGTCGCCGCTTTCGGCTCGGCCGGACGTTGCAGGGTGGCGGAGAAGCGGATCGCAGCGGAGGTCGTCATGGGCGCATGGTACCGGTCGCGTGGACGCGCATGGACGCGGGCCGTCACGCGGGGTCGGGGAACAGGCCGGTCACCGCGCGTACCGCGTCCACCCGCGCCCCCAGGCCCACGGCCATCACCTGCAGGGCGTGGCGGCGTCGCGCGGGTGTGATCGCGGCCACGGCATCCTGTGGCACCCAGACCGCGTACTCGCGCATGTTGGCGCCCTGCGCGGTGGCCAGTACGCAGGAATCGGCGGACAGGCCGGTCAGCACCAGCCGGCGGGCGCCCAGCTTGGCCAGCAGGATGGCCAGCGGCGTCGCGAGGAAGCCGGAGTGTTTGGGCTTGAGCACGTGATAGTCGTGCGGGCGCGGGGCCAGGCGCTGCACGATCGAAGCGGACGCACCTCCCGCGTCGCGGCAGGCGGCCACCAGGTCGCCGAACTGTCCCTGCCAGTGCGAGAAATTGTCGTTCACGTAGATCGTGGGCGCGCCCGCCGCGTCGAAACGCGCACGCAGCGTCTCGATGCGCGGCACGATGGCTCGCGCCGCCTTCGCCAGACGGTCGCCGCCTTCGAAGTCGAACCGGTTCACCATGTCCAGCACCAGCAACGCGGTGTCGCTCATCCGCGTTTCCTGCGCTCCGGCGCGCGTTCGGACTTGTGAACGTCGTGCATGCGTCGCCCTCACCTCGTGTTTGCGTACAAGCGCCTAAAACAGGGACTCCTTCCAACCTCACGGAGTCTAGCCATGGCGCGTTCCGCCAGTGTCAACACCGATCAGGTCCATGAACTGTTACTGCAGGCGCTGGAAACCGAGCGCGGTGGCATCCAGATCTACACTGCCGCCCTCAAGGCCGCCGTCAACGACGACCTGAAGAAGGAATGGAGCGAGTATCTGGAGGAGACGCGTACGCACGAGCAGGTGCTCACGCGCGTGTTCGAGCAGCTGGAGCTGGATACCGAAGCCGCTTCACCGGGTCGCGAGGTGGTGGCGCATCTGGGCGCTTCGCTGGTCGAGGCCATCGAGATGGCGATCAAGCACGACACCCCGGAAGCCGCCCAGCTGGTGGCCGCCGAGTGCGTGGTGCTGGCCGAAACCAAGGACCACCAGAACTGGGAACTGATCGGCAAGGTCGTGGAACAGGGCGGTGCCCTGGCCAAGGTGCTGGAGCCGGCCTACAAGGCGGTGGAAAGCGACGAGGACCACCACCTGTACCACACGATGGGATGGGGCCGGGAACTGTGGATCCAGTCGCTGGGCATGCCGGCCGTGCTGCCGCCGCCGGAAGAGGTCAAGAACGTCGAGACCGCCATCGGCGCGTCGCGTGCCGAGCAGAGCCGCGAGCAGATGCTCGGGCGCAAGCATTGAGCCGCGGGCGCTGCATGTCGCGCGACGTTCCCGCAGGTCCCAGGGGCCGCCTCGACGAGGCGGTCCCGGTCGATCCGGCGCTGCTGACCTTCGGCATCGATGTGTTCCAGGCCGTGATGACCGGTGCCATGCCCGTCGACGAATACGACGGCGACGACCTGCCCTGCCTGGGCATGAGCGCCATCACCCGGCAGGTCAGCGGGCATGGCCTGAGCCCGCAGGAGGAGACCTCGCTGGTCATGCGCGTGGTCGCCTTCGGCGAGCTGCTGGGCCAGGCCGAACACGACAGCCGCATCGCCGGCCATATCGCGCCGGCCCACGCCGGCGGCTACCAGATCACCACCGCGTTCCTGCAGGCGGCCGCGGGCGCCGACATCGTCCAGCGCTCCGACGGTGGCTTCGCCTACGATCTGGAGAGTGTCGCCGCGCGGCTGGTTCACTGACCGTCGGAGGCATCGCGTTCCTTGCGGCGGACGAAGGTGATCTCGCCGGACGACTCCAGCACCGCCAGCGCGATCTCCCCCACCGTGGCGTAGCCGGCGGATCGGCGCGCGATGGCGAAGTCCTCCTCACTCATCGACTGCCGCGCCAGCTCGTCACGGAACAGATGGCCGCGATGCACCAGGATCACCGGCTTGCCCTCCACCATCTGGTGGAAGCGCTGCGAGCGCGAGGACAGCTTGCCGACGGTCCAGTTGAGGGACAGCAGCGTCGCCGCCAGGATCAATCCACCGAGCAGCGAGGTGTCTTCGCCGATCAGCGAGTTTTGCACCGCGGTACCGAGCAGCACCACCACCAGCAGGTCGAACGGGGTGAACTGGCCCACCGTGCGCTTGCCGCTCATCCGCACCATCACCAGCACCACCACGTAGACCGCGGTCGCCCGCAGCACGAACTCCCACCACGGCATGCCAAGCTCGAACAGGCTGCGCAACACACTGTCCATGTCATCCCCTCGTCTGAATCAGGATCGGCCCGCCGGACGCTCGCCGCCCGTGGCGGTATAGGCGGGCGGTGAATAGAAGTTCACCGTCTTCAAGGGCGCGTCGCCCGTCGCGCGGATCTCGTGCCGCTCGCCCCGTTCGATCAGCAACAGGCTGCCGGGCCGCAGCGCGCGCCGCGCGCCTTCCACGATGGCCATGCCGCGGCCGGATGCCACGAACAGCCACTGGTCCGCGCCCCGATGACGGTTGTCGGGTCCCCCTTCGCGCCCGCCGGGCGGAATGACCATCTGCGCAGCCTGCACGCCATGGGCCTCGAAGAGCGGAAGGAAGCCGATGCCCATGCGCAGGTGCCTGCATTTCATGTGTCTGCCTCGCGTTGCCCGGGGACTGCAGCATCTGCGCCCGCGCGTGCAGGCCCCGTCAACGCGCAGGCGTGCCGACGCTTTCCTGGTGGGTCAGGTACAGCCGCAGATCGAACTCCAGCTGGTGATAGTCCGGTTCCATGTGCGTGCACAGGGCGTAGAAGGCCTTGTTGTGTTCGGCTTCCTTCAGGTGCGCGAGTTCGTGCACCACGATCATCTTCAGGAACTCCGCCGGGGCGTCGCGGAACACGGTGGCGATGCGGATCTCGCGGCTGGCCTTCAGCCGGCCGCCGTGCACGCGCGAGATGGCGGTATGCGTCCCCAGTGCGTGCTTCATCACCTGCAGCGTGCTGTCGTACGCCACCTTGCCCAGCGGTAGCGAGCGGCGCAGGTGCCGTTCCTTCAGTGCCTGCACGTAGTCGTACAGCTGGCCGTCGTTGCGCACCGCGTGCGCCTGCGGGTACTTGTCCGCCAGCATCGTGCCGAGCCGGCCCTGTTCGATCAGCGCACGCACGCGGGCCTGCAGGTCCTGCGGGTAGCCGGTGAGGTAGACGAGCGGTTGCATCGGGAGGGGAAGGGGGCGCTGCGGGACGGGTATCATGCCGCCAAATCCCCAAGGAACCCCGCGATGGCGAAGGGAAACCCGCTGCAGGAACAGCTGCTCAAGGCCGGACTGGTGAAGAAGTCCAAGCTGGCCGAGGTCGCGCGCGAGCAGCACAAGGCCCGCCACGGCAAGGGAGCGCCGGCGCCCAGCGAGATCCAGCGTGACGCCGAGCGGGCGCGCGCGGAGAAGGTCGAACGCGACCGTGCCCTGGAGGCCGAACGCAAGGCGCAGGTACGCGCGGCGGAACTGCACGCGCAGGCGCGGCAGATCGTCCAGGACCGCAAGGTGCCGCGCAGCGGCGAAGTGGAGTACCGCTTCACCGCCGACGGCGCCATCCGCACCCTGCTGGTCAACGACGATCTGAAGAAGAAGCTGTCCACCGGGGCGCTGGTCATCGCGCGCATCGACGACCGCTACGAACTGCTGCCACGCGTGGCGGCCGACAAGGTGCGCGAACGCGATGCCGCGATGATCGTGCTGGACCATGGCCAGGCCAACGAACCCGCAGCGGCCACGTCCGAAGACGATGCGTACTACGCGCAGTTCAAGGTGCCCGACGACCTGGTGTGGTGATCGTCGGCGCAGCGTCGGACCCTGATGGCGACGCCACACCGCGGGGGACTTGACGACCCGTGTAGGGTGGAATGAGGCCCCCGCGGAAACCGCCATGCAGCAGCACGAACTCGATGCTCTCTTCGACCAGCAGGCCGCCGGCTACGACGCACGCTGGGTGCGCATGGCCCCGATCCGCGACAGCCTGCTGTTCCTGATCGACACCGTGTTCGCCCCCTTGCCGGACCACGCCCAGGTGCTGTGCGTCGGCGCGGGCACCGGCGCCGAGATCGGTCATCTGGCGCGGCGCTTCCCGCGTTGGACCTTCCTCGCCCTGGATCCATCCACGCAGATGATCGCCGCTTGCCGCGAACGCGCGTTGCGCGAGGGCTTCGCCGATCGCTGCCGCTTCCATGCCGGCGTGGTCGAGACGCTGCCGAAGGAGGCCGCGTTCGACGGGGCCACCTGCCTGCTGGTCTCCCAGTTCCTGCTCGATCCGGACGCGCGCACCGCCTTCTTCGCCTCCATCGCGCGCCGGCTCCGGCCTGGCGGCACGCTGGTGTGGGCCGACCTGGCCTGGGATACAGAGGCGCCCGACTACCCGGCGATGCTGCGCCTGTGGATGGAGACCATGTCCGGCGCCGGCCTCGACGCGGCCGCCCTCGAACAGATCCGCGCGAACTACGCCCGCGATGTCGCGATCCTTCCTCCGGATCGCGTGGCCGCGCTGGCGGAAGCCGGCGGCTTCGCGCCGCCATTGCGCTTCCACCAGGCGGGAATGATCCATGGATGGTGCGCGCGGACGAAGGACGCGTCCGTATCGTCGGCACGGTGAAGATCCACGCGACCCGGCACACCGGGTTGCCCGGCGCCACGTTCCCTAACGCACTCGCCTGCCGGTGTCGCCGTACAACTGGATCGTCGTCGCTTCGCCTTCGCCGTCGAAACTTGCGCGCACGCCGGTGTCGGCATGG
>Ga0208958_1001146_pt1 | contig 27813 bp, 21 predicted proteins | sample RifOxyB1_FD_184032 | JGI IMG/M metagenome (GOLD analysis project Ga0208958, IMG submission 184032) | Soil microbial communities from Rifle, Colorado - Rifle Oxygen_injection B1 (SPAdes) | ecosystem: Environmental > Terrestrial > Deep subsurface > Rock core/Sediment | place: Rifle, Colorado...
CGCGCGGCGCCGTGGCCCAGCAACGCGCCTCGATCGCCGCCGCCCAGGCCGCCCTGACCAAGGCCCAGGCCGACGCCGACCGCGCCCGCACCCTGAAGGCCGGCGGCTGGGTGTCGCAATCCAATGTGGACATCGCCGTCGCCGCCCTGCGCAGCGCCCAGGCCCAGCTGGCCCAGGCCCAGGCCGCCGAGGGCGTGGCCCAGACCGGCGTCACCTCGGCCGTCGTCAACCGCGACAGCCTGGCCGCCGCCGTCGAGAACGCCCGCGCCGCCGTCCGCCTGGCCCAGATCGACCTGGCCAACACCCGCATCATCGCCCCCCGCTCCGGCCGCCTGGGCGAGATCGGCGTGCGCCAGGGCCAGTATGTCACCGCCGGAACCCAGCTGATGGGTCTGGTGCCCGACGTGGTCTGGGTCACGGCCAATATGAAGGAGACCCAGATGCGCGACATCCGGGTCGGTCAGCCGGTCGAGATCGCGGTCGATGCTCTGGGCGGGCAGACCCTGCGCGGTCGCGTCGAACGCATCGCCCCCGCCGCCGGCAGCGAGTTCAGCGTCATCCGCCCCGACAACGCCACCGGCAACTTCACCAAGGTCGCCCAGCGCATCCCGGTGCGGATCCGGATCGAGCCGGGGCAGACGGGCGCCGACCGCTTGTCGCCCGGCATGTCCGTGGTGGCGAAGGTGGATACCGGTCGCTGACGGAACCCGTCCTTCGCCCCTGCGCTCCCTTTCCAGCAAGGGAGATTTCCATGGATCGCAACCAGACCGAGGGCCGTGAGAAGAACGGCGCCGAGCCTCTCGGCAAGCCGGACGCTCTGACGCCGGAAGCCGACGTGAAAAAGGTCGGCGAGCAGGAGCGACGCAGCGCGGGACCGGACGGGCCGGACGCGACCGAGGTGGGCGACACCTTCAAACGCCAACCCTAAAGCCGCCGCACGTAGCTGACCGGCCGCCGACGCGCCTAATTCCCGCAACAAACTCCAGTCTTGTCCAAGACTTGAAGATAAAAATCGCCATCAGCATGGCGCCGCTTGGAACGGGCTTATAATCCACGCCCGGTCTTTGACATCGCCAACCAGACGCGTTCGTCCGAGGGTTCTTCGGTCGCCTCGTCCCGACATCGCCTCTTCTTGCACAGTGCAATTTGCATGGCGAAAATAAGCTCGCAAAAGCCGTAGCTTACGTCAAATTGCACATTGCACTCGTTTTCCGCTGCGGCGTCGGTCCAATGCGGCGAGCCGGCGGCGCCCCCGATCACCCCCGCCGAGGCGACAGCCGCGCCGCCAGCAGATGTGCGTCGTGCGCCCGCATCCGTTCGAAATTGCCTAGGCCCAGGGCCAGGGCCCGCATCACCTCGGTCTGCCGGGTCTGTTCGGGGTGTTCCGGCAAGGACGCCTCCGCCCGCGCCAGCTCAGCATCCAGTTCGGCCATCATATCGGCCAGCACGCCGTCGTTCATCTCATCCTCCACAACACCGCCGACCGCCCCGCCTTAAACCATGGAACGAACAAAACGGGAACAGCGTCCAGGATTTCAGCTGTGGACGCCTTCGGCCCGCTGCGCCGCACAACGGCCCGCTTCGTTTCAACCCTGTAGCAAACCGGCCTTCACCGCGACGCAAGGCCCCGCTTTGCTGCAATGGTCGAAGCCCGGCTGTTTCGTCTGAGTCGATACGGGGCGCCACAGTGAAGGTCAGGGGATGGCGGACAGTCCGAAACCGGTTCGCGAGGCTGGTCGCACCAAGGACAGGTTTCGCCTGCCGCCGATGCCGATCGCCGGTCATGTCATGGGTCTGGTTGTCGGGGTTCTGATCGTCGCCCAGGGCGCCACCCTGCTCCTGACGCTGGCCTTCCCGCCCCAACCGCCGGCCCAACACAGTCTGGAGGACATCGCCAAGACCCTGCGCGGCCAGGCGGTCGAGGCCGGGGACGCCCGTCCCCTGGTTCGCCAGATCGCCGACCAGGCGCCTCGCGCCGAAGGTCCGGGCTGGCTCAGCGCAGAAGGCCCGCGCGATCGCCTGGCCGACCTGCTGAAGGCCGACCCGTCCGACGTCGTCCTGATGTTCTACGTCCCCTTGCCCACCGGCGCCCAGCCGATGGCGCCGCACGCCGCCGCGCCGTCGACCGATCCCGACTCCCCCCGCACCCCCCGCACCCCCCGTGTCGCCGCCGTGTTTCTGCCCGTCTTCAGCGGCGGTCCCATGCTGATCCGGGATCGTCAGACCGTCGCCCAGACCGCGCCCTTCCTGGGCGGCGCGGGCGCGGCGCGCCTGCCCGGGGGCTTTGCCCGCAGCGGCGGGTTCGAGACTACCGCACGACCTCAGGCCTGGAAGGATCAGGGGGCCCGGCTGGCCCAAGCCCAGGCGGCGCGCCGCGCGCCCTGGGCCGGGAGCGACAACCGGCTGATCCGTCCGACCGCCTCTCGCATCGGCCTGCCTTCAACCGGCGACGGCTTGGGCCTTCCCGGGCGTCCGGGCGACGGCACCTCGCCGACGCCGGGCGGCGTGGGCATGGGGCGGGCCCTGGCTGCGGCGCTCGTCGCCCGCCGGAACGCCTCCGCCGCCCTTCCCGCCTACGGCTTCATGACCACGGTCTCGGCCACGACCGCCTCCGGCGCCTCGGCGGCCGCCGACAAGACCTCGCCACCGGCCGACACGCCTCCGCTGGTCCAGCCCGCTTCGGCCCCGACGCCGTCTCCAGCGCTGATGCACGCCGGCCCTGTCGTGTCCGCCCCCGTCGCCGACAGCCTGCCGTCTCCGGCGACGACCGCGTCGCCGGCCGCCTCTCGCCCGGCCGGGCTCCAGGCCGAGCCCGCGAACCTGATCGCCGCCCAGGTCTCCGCCCCCGCCCCCGTCAGACGCGGCCTCTTCGCCCCGACGCCGGCCGGCTATGTCGAGGGCGACTTCATCGCGGCCCAGCGGGTCGGCGACCGCTGGATCGTGGTCAAGCCGAGGCCCGAAGGCTTCCCCACCGCCTGGCAGAGCCGTGTCATGCTGTGGTTCCTGCTGTCCTTCGTCATGGTCGGCCCGCTCGGCTGGCTGTTCGCGCGACGCCTGACCGCCCCCTTGCGCAGTTTCGCCGACGCCGCCGAACGTCTGGGCCGCGATCCTTCGGCCCCGGCCACGGTCCAGGGCGGCTCGGCCGAGATCGACCGCGCCGCCGCCGCCTTCAACCTGATGCAGGCCCGGCTGAAACGCTATGTCGAGGACCGCACCGCCATGATCGGCGCCATCTCCCACGACCTGCGCACCCCGCTGACCCGGATGCGCTTTCGGCTGGAGGCCGCGCCCGACAAGCTGAAGGCGGGCCTCGAGACGGACATGGACCAGATGGAGGCCATGATCAGCTCCGTCCTGGCCTTCATGCGCGATCAGGCCGAGGGCGGCTCCCGCGAGCGTCTGGATCTCCGTACCCTCCTGGACGAAGCCGTGAAGAACGCCGTCGCAGGCGGCGCGGACGTCGCCCTGGAGCCCGGCGAACCGGTCGAGGTTCAGGCCGACCCCCTGGCCCTGAACCGGGTCTTCGCAAACCTGCTGGACAACGCCGTCAAATACGGCGGCCGGGCGGTGGTGCGGCTGGACAAGGCCGACGGCGAGGCGGTCGCGACCGTGCGCGACTTCGGACCGGGCCTGCCCGACAGCGAATTGGAGCGGGTGTTCAAGCCCTTCTACCGGGCGCCCCACGCGGTCGCCAGCGACGCGACCGGCATGGGTCTGGGCCTGGCCAACTCCCGCTCCATCATCCTGGCCCACGGCGGCGCCATTCGGCTGAAGTCCCAGGACGGCCTGACCGCCGAGGTCCGCCTGCCCGCGGCGGCCTGACGCCCCCGTCCTGCTCTCAGGCGGCTTCGGCCGTGATCAACGGCAGGGACAGGGTGGCGATCAGTCCGCCTTCGGGCGCGTTGGCCAGGGTCAGATCGCCGCCGTGGGCGCGCACGGCGTGCCGCGCGATGGACAGCCCCAGGCCCGCCCCGCCCGTCTTGCGGCTGCGCGAGGCCTCCAGCCGGAAGAAGGGATCGAACACCCGTTCCAGCTGATCCTCCGGTATGCCCGGCCCCTGATCCTGAATCCGCGCCACCGCCCGCCCGGCCTCCGCCTCGACCTGGACCGACACCGACCCCGCATGGCCGATGGCGTTGTCCATCAGGTTCGACAGACCGCGGCGGATCACGCCCGGGTCGCCGCGCACCTCCAGACCGGGCTCGGCCTCGACCACGATGTCCGCTCCCGTGTCGGCGTAACGCTCGACCATGTCCTGCACCAGGTCGCCGAAGTCCAACGTCTCGGCCTGGCCGACGTCGAACTGGCCTTTGACGAACTGCATCGCCTGGGCGACCAGTTGGTCCATCTCGTCGATGTCGCGGATGGCCTGCTTCTGCTGCGCCGGCGGCATCATCTCGATCCGGAACCGCAGCCGCGTCAGCGGCGTGCGCAAGTCATGGGCGATCGCCGCCACCGTATGGGTGCGCCGTTCGATATGCTCGCGCAGCTTGGCCTGCATATCGTTGAACGCCGCAATCGCCAGACGAACCTCGTTCGGGCCTTCCGGCTTAAGCGGCGGAGCATCGGGGTCCGCGCCTAAACGATCGGCGGCGTGGGAGAAGCGGCGAATGGGCCGCGCCAGCCTCTGCGACATCCACCAGATCAGCGGCGACAGCAGAAGCAGGCTGAGCACCATGCTCAGCAGCAAGGTCATCTGCCACGGCGCCAACCATCCCCGCGGCGGCTTGATGACGGCCCATCGACCGTCTTCCATCCGCACCGTCGCCAGGAAGGGAGGAAAGGCGATCTGGTTCGACACGACGCCCAACCTCAGCCCGCCCATCCAGCCGCCCGGCCCCTGCGGACCGCCTTGACCCTGGGGTTCTCGCCGATGGGGCGGCCGCGCCCACAAGGGGCGACCGGCGCGGTCCATCCGCACCCGCACCTCCGAACCGTCGCGGCCCATTTCAGCAGCGAGGCCCCGCGCCAGGGCTTCGGCCAGGGGATCTCGTTCCTGCGGGAAGGGCGGCTCCGCCTCGACGGCGCGCCGGAGCGGTCGTCCGTCCTCGCTCTTGGCCGCCTGGCCCCGAAGGGCGGCCGAGGCGGACGCAAGCGTATAGCCGGCCGGCTGAGGCGCCGGCGCCAGAGCGACGATCGTCAGCGTCGTCAGCTGTGTGGCGATGACCGCCACCACGGCGATCAGGGCCACCTGCAGCAGAACGGTCGGCGGCCGAATGTCCCTCATGAGGTCAGTGTTCGTTTTCGACCACGGCGTCGAACAGATAGCCTTCGCCCCGGACGGTGACGATCAGCTCCTTGCTCTCGTCCTCGTTCAGCTTCCGGCGCAGACGGCTGATCTGGACGTCCATGGCGCGCTCGTTGACGTCTCGGCCAGCGGCGCGGGCATGGGCCAGCAGATGCTCGCGGCGCACGATCCGGCCGGCGTTCTCGACCAGCATCTCCAACATGACGAACTCGCTGCGCGACAGGGCGACCTCCTGCCCGCTCGGCGTGGTGATCTCCCGGCGCACCCGGTCCAGGCGCCAGCCCATGAAGGTCACCACCGTGCCCGACATCGGCGACTGCGCCGTCTCCTGGCGCCTCAGAACGGCCCGCACCCGGGCGAGCAGTTCGCGGGGATTGCAGGGCTTGCCGATATAGTCGGCGGCTCCCAGCTCCAGCCCGACAATCCGGTCGGTCTCCTCGCTCATGGCGCTGAGCATCAGGATCGGGGCGCCCTTACCCGACATGCGGCGGCAGACGGACAGGCCGTCCTCGCCGGGCATCATCATGTCCAGGACGATCAGATCGACCGGGTTGCTCGCCAGGACCTCGTCCATCTCGCTGGCCGAACCGGCCTGATAGGCGATGAAACCGTGTTGCGACAGGTAGTCGCCGAGAACGTCGCGGATCCCCGCGTCGTCGTCCACGACCAAGATCCGGGAGGCGCTGCTTTCCAACATCAATGACCCTCGTTCGAACGGCCGTTTGTTTCAAAGCGGAAACAGAACTGCCTCACAAACCCATTAATACCGGTCACTGAGAGCGAATTTATGTTCCGCACCGGTCAAAACGCACGCATTCGTGCTGCGGAGACATGGCCAGAACGGCGCAACGCTCTATCGCAGATAGTCCGACAGCTTGACGGACATCAGGATGTTCAGGGTCGAATAGGAGGTCTGAAGCAGGGTCTCGTATTGGGTGGCGAGGACCGAGGCCTCGGCGAGGTCGGCTTCCTTCAGCGTGCTGACGACGGTCGTCAGAGAGTCGCTGCGGGCCGTCGCCTGTTCCGAGATCCGTTCCAGCCGGGAGGCGTTGGAGGACAGGGAGGCGCGCAGAACCCCGATGTCTGAAGCCGCGGCTTGGACGGCGTCCAGAGCATCTTCGCTGGACGTGGTTCCCGCCGATAGGCCCTTCAGCGTATCGATCAGGGCGCTCAGGGCCGGGTCGGAGGCGGTCGCCGACAGGGAGAGAACCTGACCGTCCGCCGTGGTGTAGGCGCGCGCCGTCGAGGCCCCCTTGTAGTAGGCGTCCGGATCGGCGGCGTCCCAGGCGTCGAGGTCGACCGCGTCGACATCGAGGGCGTCTCCGGCGAACAGGGCCTGATCGCCATAGGTGCTGTTCAGAAGGCTCTCGAGATCGTCGAGCCAGCCGTCGGCCAGAGACGCCAGGGTCGTGCTGTCCTCGCCATAGGTCGAGAGGGACGACAGGATGGTCTCGGCAAGATCCGAAATGGAGCCGAGCGCCGAATAGGCCTGTTCGACCACGTTAAGCGCGCTGGCGGCGCTGGCGGCCTCTACATCCGCCGCCGAAATATCGGCCTCGTAGCGAGCGATCGCGCTGGTCGCCGCGCCATAGCCGCCGAAGGTGTCGCTCTTCAGCCCGGACGCCGTCTGGGCCTGAACATCGGCCAGCCTGGCCTGACTCGCCAGACTCCGGTCCAGGACATAGAGCGTCTGACTGAAGGTGGAGACCCGGCCGATCACGACGCCACCATGCTGATCAGGGCGTCGTACATGTCCTGGATGGCGGACATCAGCTGGGCGGAGATTTCGTACTGCTGCTGATACAGGCTGACCAAGGCGGTTTGTTCGTCCAGGTTCACGCCCGTCGCATTGCTCAGGCTATTGGCGTAGCCGTCGCGCAGCGCGGTGGCGCTGGTCGCCGTGCTGGACGCCGTCGAGATCGTCGTCGCCGCGCTGGACAGAATGTCCGTCGCATAGTCGGCCAGGCTTCGATTGCGTGCGGACAGGTTGCCGGACGCTCCAAAGTCGCGGTCTTCATTGAGCGCGTCGAGCAAGGCCGTGGCCCCGCCAACCCCGCCCGAGGCGACGGCGGTCTGACCCACGGCGGCCGATGTGTCGAGGCTGGACGTGGCCAGGAGACTGGGATCCGCCGCCAAGGCGGCTGTGACGCGAATATTGGCGGCGCTGTCGCCTGAGAAGATGTCGTTGAAGCCCATCCAGTCCGACAGGCTTTCTCCCGTATCGGTCAGGGCGGCCGAGGAGTCGAGAACCACGCCGCCGGAGCTGCTCGAGATCGTCAGCTTGCCGTCGGTGATGCTGGCGGTGATTCCGCTGACGCCGTTCAGGGCATCGACCAGTTCGCCCACAGTCGTGATGGAGGACAGGTCGATCTCATCGATCGCCGTGGCGACGCCGGCCGTAGTCGTCTGCACCACGTCGAGCGTGCCGGTCAGCGAGAGCGGGGTGCTCGCCGTCACGGCGGTCGTCGAGGTCAGGCTGCCGGGGGTGGACGCGGCGCCGGTGGAGGCCGCCGTATTGAGCGCCGAGATCAGGGTCGTCGCTAGGCTGTCCAGCGCATCCTGCTCGGCGGGCAGTATCTCATCGCGCAGCGCGATCAGAGCGCCCAGTTCGCCGCCGGTCAGGCTGGAGGTGACATCCCGCCCGTTGATGGAGATCCCCGACAGGCTGTCCGGATAGGTCGAGTCGGCCGACACCGTGCCAGAAGCCGTGAAAGACAGGGTGCTGACTGTCGTGCCGACCAGCATCTGGCCGCCGGTATAGAGGTTCAGCCGGCCCGAGGAATCCGTATAGCTGGTCACGCTGATGAGGCCGGACAGGGACTGCAGCGCCGTGTCGCGCGCGTCCTGTAGACTAGTCACGTCTCCCTGCCCGGCCACGATCTGATCGTTCAGACTGTCGATCTCCTGCAGCAGCGTATTGATCTCGTCGACCGTGGTCGCAATGGCGGCGTCGGCGTCGGTTCTCAGGTCCTGGATGCCGGAGGACAAGGCGCGCAGCCCGTCGGCCAGTTCGCTCGCGGCGCTGACCACGGCGGCCGCGTCAGTATCGCCCGTTCCCGAGGCTAAGCTGGTGATGTCGGTGACCAGGGCCGAGGTCAGGCTGGCGATGTCGCCGTCGCTGGAGGTGTCCCCCAGGAGGGTGTCGTAGCGCGACATATAGCTGTCGACGGTTTCGGCATAGCCGGCCGAGGCGCTGCTGACGATCAGGGATTTCTGCAGATAGGCGTCGGTCACACGCGACAGTTCGCCGGTGCTGAGCGCCAGAACCGAGGTTTGCGACGTCGCCGAATAGGTCTTGGTGGTGTAGCCGTCAGTATCGGCGTTGGCGACGTTCGTCGTGCTGAGCGCGACCTGATACTGGGACGTCGTCAGCGCGGCGGATGCGTTGGCGAGGGCCCCGGTCAGGCTCATGTCCGCCTCCGTGCGCCCAGCCGCCCGCCGGCGGCGTAGGCGCCGGTTGCGCCCGTCCCGCGGTTCAGCCGCACGATCTCGGCCGAGGTGTCGGTCATCCCCGCCCGCAGCGTATCAGCCCGCCGCTTCAGGGCCGTTTCCAGGAGCCGGACATCGCTGATCAGCACAGCCTTGTCGGACCAGGGCAGGGTCGCCAGCTTTGCGGCCAGATCGCGCGCGATCGCCGCCGCCTGCTCGTAGCTCTCCACGATTGGGCGGTCAAAACCGGTGCGGCGCGAACGACCCGCGCGCTCCACGATACGGTCGATCTCATCCATCAGCGCACCACGGAGATCAGGGTGTCGAACATGTCCTTGACGCTGCTGACGACCTGCGAGGCTGCCGAATAGGCCTGCTGGGCCACGATCATCTTGTTGAACTCGGTCGCCGTATCGGTGGTGGAGCCTTCAAGAGCGCTGGCGACGATGCTGCCGGACGCGCCGACGCCCGACAGATTGATGGTCGCGGACCCGCTGAGGTTGGTCGCCTTGAACGTCGTACCCGAAATCTGCGTCAGGCCTTCGGAGTTGGCGAAGGTTGCGACCGGGACCTGATAGATCACCTTGGTGAGGCCGTTGCTGAAGGTGGCTTCGACCTGGCCCCCGTCATTGATGGTAACGCTGGTCAGCGATCCCGCGACGATGCCGTCGTTGGAGATGCTGTTGATCGTGATGCTGGGCTCATTGGAGCCGGAGTCCGACTGTGTAACGCCCGAGGACGAACCGATCTCGCCTAGGTCCATCGTCACCGTGGCGTCTGCGGCGCCGTTGGTGAAGGAGAAGGTGACGTCCGCCGGGTCCGGAGTGATGCTGGCGGGAAGGCCGCCGCTATCAAAGGTGATCGTGATCGTCGTCGCGCTGGCCGTGCCCGAAGTCTCGCCCGTGGTCGAGGAGTAAGGATTGCTGGTGGTCAGGGTCCAGGTGTTTGTGTCGGTCTTGGTCCAGGTCTGGTCGATGATATGGGTCGCGCCGAGACTGTCGACGATCGAGGCCGTAGAGGTGAAGGTGTCGCCGTCCTCCGCGTCGGCGGGAAGGATCGCCGAAACACTGACTGTCGTGGTGGCCTCGGCCGGACTGGTCAGGTTCGACAGATTGATGGTCTCGAGGCCCGAAACACCGCCGCCGATGACGTTTCCGTCCTCGTCCGTGGGATAGCCCTGAAGATAATAGCCCTCGGAGTTGACCAGATAGCCGGACGCGTCGGTCGAGAAGCTGCCGTTGCGGGTATAGGCCAGATCCGAGGTCATGCCGGTGGTGCTGTCGGCGACGACAAAATAGCCGGAGCCGTTGATCGCCAGATTGGTCGTCACCGCCGTGGTCGAAATCGTACCCTGCACCGACATGGCGCGGCTCAGAGAAGTCGTCACGCCGCCGGCGGCGGCGCTGGAACTCATGCTCGCGCTGACCAGAGCTTCGAACGATGTCTCCTTCGTCTTGTAGCCGGTGGTGGATGAGTTGGCGATGTTCTCGGAGATCGCAGACAAGGCGGCGCTCTGGGCGGTCAGACCCGAGACGGCCGAAGAAAGGGAGGCGGAAAGGCTCATGGGATGTTCCTCAGGCCTGGCCGTAGAAGGCGAGGACGGCGGCGGGATCGATCACGGCGTCTCCGGCCTGGTAGGTCGTCACGCCGTCCTCGAAGACGACGGCGTCCAGGGTCGCGAAGGCGGTGACGGCGTTTGAGACGGAAGCGTTCTCGGCGTCGGTGGACACCGAGGTGAGCGTCAGGATGTCGCCCTCGGCGACGCCGCTCATGTCAGACAGGCTCAGGGACAGGCCGTGCTCGCCGTCGCCGGTTTCGCCCTCGCCGCTCCAGACGACGTCGCCGTCCTGATTGGTGACGACCAGGGTGGTCGAAGCGGCTTCACCGTCGAGCGTGTAGGTCCAGCTGGCGGAGCCGTCCTGAACCGGAGCCATCGCGCCGTCGTACTCGACCTTCTGACCGACATAGGCGGCGCTCTGGGTCGTCAGCATGGAGGTCAGAGACGACGACAGGCTTTCCAGCGTCTCGTTGGTCGAGGTCTGCTGACCCAGTTGCGCATAGCCGACGAGTTGGTTGGTGAACTCGGTGACGTCTGTCGGTTCGAGCGGGTTCTGGTTCTGCAGCTGGGTGACCAGGATGCTCAGGAACTCGTCCATATCGATGGACAGGTCGGTCGATGAAGACGAGGCGGTGGTGGCCGCCGTCGCCGTAGATGTCGTCACATTTACCGAGGTCATGGGTGGTCGCCGAAGCCGGTGGATGTCCCGGCTTCAACGAGGCGACCGCCGCAGATGGGGCGCGAAAAATTTCAGCGCCCCATTTCGCCCGCCCGCCCCGTTTCTCTGTCGAAGGTCACGGCCAGAAAGCGCCGCGCCCTTCCCGTCGAGCATCCGCCCGACGGCGTTCAGTCTGGAGAGAATGAGGAAAGAATGCCCAGTATCTCAACCAATACCGCCGCCAACACCGCCCTGCGTTACCTGAACGCGAACTCCGCAGCCCAGTCCGCCTCACTGGCGAAACTGTCCAGCGGACAACGCATCCAGAGCGCCAAGGACGACGCGGCCGGCCTCGCCACCTCGACCAATATCTCCGCGGACATCGTGGTGATGGAACAGGCCGCCATCAACGCCCAGCAGGGAACCGCCGTGCTTCAGACGGCCGACGGCGCCCTGTCGCAGATCAGCGACATCCTGCAGCGGATGAAGGCCCTGACGGCCCAGTCCCAATCGGGTTCGGTCGATGACGATGGACGGGCGAACATCGATGCGGAGTACCAGCAGCTGATCGAGGAAATCGACGACATCGCGTCGTCGACCAACTTCAACGGCTCCACTCTGCTCGACGGCGCAGGCGACTTCTCCACCGGCGTCTCTTTCCTCCTGGGCACCGCCAGCACCGATACGCTGACGATCACCATCGACGGGGCGACGGCGACGGACCTGGCTGTTGACACCACCGACGTCACCACATCGGCCACCGCCGCTACGGCGATGGACGCGGTCGACGCGGCGATCAACACCATCTCGACGGCTCGGGCGAACGTGGGCGCAAGCCTGTCGCGCTTCGAGTATCGGGCGAGCGTCATCGACACTTCGCTCGAGAACCTGGAGGCCTCCAAGTCGGCCATCTCGGACGTCGATCTGGCTGCAGAACAGACCAACTACACGAACCTGTCCACCCTGACGCAGGCTGCCATCGCGGCCCTGGGCCAGGCGAACAGCATGTCGTCGTCGTTGCTCAAACTCCTGCAGTGACAGCGCGGGCGGGGGTTCGCCCCCGCCCGTCCCTTTGATTTCCAGGACCTGGCCCGGACAATCTCATGAGCACCACCTCAACCGCCGGCGTCTCCACAAGCAGCGGCGTCAGCTACATCACCTCGACGGCTTCGGGCCTCGACACGGACGCCCTGATCGAAGCGGCCGTGGAGCAGAAGACCGCGCGCGCCGACACCATCGACGCGAAGGTCACCGCCAACGAAGCCAAGATCGCGGCCTATGAGGAATTGCAGACGCTCGTCGCCGCCGTGTCCGACGCGATAGAAGGCCTGGCCCTGCCGGCCTATTCCAGCCTGGGGTCCGAGAATTCGTTCGACTCGCGCAGCGCCTCGCTGAGCAGAAGCTCGGGCGACACCGTCAGCGGCCTTGCCGTCGACGTCACCAGCGAGGCGATAACCGGCGACTACGAAATCGAAGTCGTTCAGCTGGCCCAGGCGATGAAGGTTAGCGCCTCCTCGGGCTCATCAACCGACGCCATCAGCGTGGAAGGCGTTCTGTCGCTGGGCGTCGAGGACGGAGAGGCGGTCGAGATCACCGTGACCTCGACCATGACCCTCAGTGACCTCGCCAAAGCCATCAACGCCCAGAGCGACACGACAGGGGTTCAGGCGTCGCTGATCACCCTGGACTCGTCGACCGTTCAGCTCGTTCTGTCGGCGACCGACACCAATCAGACCATCGTCGTCTCCTCCGTGTCCGGCGACGACGTCGCCCAGACCATCGGCCTGACCGACGAGACCGGCGCCTTCGCCAATACTCTGCGCGAGGCCCAGCCGTCGATCATCACCGTGGACGGGGCGACCGTCACCCGGGACACCAACGAACTGACCGACGTCATCGAGGGCATCAGCCTGTCGCTGTCCGGGATCTCGGACGGAGCGGTCACCCTGACGGTTTCGACCGACTCATCGGAGGTGAAGACGGCCATCACCGACTTCATCGACGCCTATAACGCCCTAAAGCAGTACATACTGGATCAGTCGGCCGTCTCTTCCGACGGCGGGGCGGATGAGGATGCGGTCCTGTTCGCCGACTCCGTCATGCGGATGCTGAACTCGACCCTGCAGACCCTGATCAACTCAGGCAGCGACGCCGCATCCGACGACATCACCATGTTCAGCGACATGGGCATCACCTGGACCTCGGAAGGCCTGCTGGAGCTCAGCGACGAGACCGCGCTGAACGACGCCATCCTGTCCAACCTCGACGCCATCGAGAGCTTCTTCGAGACGGACTTCACGACGTCGGACAGCAATCTCAAAATGCTGGCCAACGACACGACCAGCTCCCTGGAATTCACCCTGACCATCGTCACGGACGAGACGGGCGCAATCACCAGCGCCGCCGCCGATGGGGACGCCAGCGCTTTCACGGTTTCGGGTTCGCGCCTGATCGGCGCGGAGGGGACGATCTACGAAGGCCTGAGTTTCACCCTGTCGCCGGCGACGGCCGGGGATATTTCCGTCTCGATCCAGCAGGGCTTCGCCAACCTGCTGACGCAGACCCTGACGCAGTTCGACGACAGTTCGACCAGCCTAATCCAGGAACGGATCGACTCCCTGACCGACCTCAACACCGACCTGTCGGATCGCGCCGACAAGATCCGGGAAGACGCCGAGACCTACCGAACCAAGCTTGTGGCCAAATACGCCAACATGGAAGCCGAACTGGAGGCCGCCCGTCTGCTGCAAGAGCAGATCGAAGCCATCCTGGGCTCGAGTGACGATGATGAGTAACGCCGCCTATTCCCGCGCGATCGCCAGCTATCGCGCCACCAGTCAGCTGGCGCTCAGCCCGGTCGAGATCGCCCTCGCCCTTCACCAGAAGCTTTACGCGGCCGTCGCCTCGGCAAGAACTGCCGACGAGCAAAATCGGCTGGACGCGATGGTTTTTCACCTCGGCGTCGCGAGCCAGATCCTCAGTGCGTTGAAACTCCACATGGATTTCGCAGCAGCAGGGCCCGACGGCCTGAACCTCCAGCGCTTCTACAGCCGAACCCATCGCGCCGTCCGCCGCATCGGAATGCTGCCAAAGCGCAATAGAGATTGGTCAAACGTGACAGATCCAATTCAAAACATGGTTAGGTCGATTATAAATATATCTTCCTCGCAATAAACAATATCTAACAATACAGTTCAGTAATGATTTGATGTTGGCACAGGCGTTGCTTTGCCTTGATCGACCTAACGCAGGTACTGATCATGCAATTGTCCACGCTTCACGCCTTCAAACATCAAGATATCGCCCCGATGGCCAATCGCGCCGTCGCAAGCGATCAGGAGCTCTATGAAGCCATGCGCGCCGGCGACGATCTTTGCTTGCGAACCCTGATGGAGCGGCATCGAGGAATGGCTCATGCCGTCTGCCGCAACATCCTCGGCGACGAGGTCGAGGCGGACGACGTGGTGCAGGAGGTCTTCTTCTCTCTGTGGAAGCGAGGCGGATGGACCCCGGGCGACGTACGCTTCACCACCTGGCTGCATCGCGTGCTGATCAATCGGTCGATCGACCATCGCAGACGTCGTCGCGACACCCCGACCGAGGCGGACGCCCTCAGCAATGCGGTCGAGGATTTCGGCGACAGCGGGCCGGACGCCGAGGAACTGATCACGCGTCAGGAGACGGCCGATCGTTTGCGCGCGGCGCTGCTTCGTCTGCCGACAGCCCAACAACGCGTGCTGAGCCTACACTATTTCGAGGACGCCGACGTGCCGGAGATCATGGCGCGGCTGGCGGCCACGGAAAACTCGGTGCGTTCCTTGCTTAAAAGAGGCAAGGTAGCGCTGCGGGAAGACCTACGGAAACAGAAGAAGATCTGGACCCATGACCTTGACCGAACTGCACGCCACGCTTGACCGACTGGGCCCCGACATCAGCGCCTGGCCCGCGGCCCTGGCCGAGCCGGCGCTGGATCTGATCGCCGTCTCCGACGCCGCCAAGGACCTTTTCGCCGCCGCGACCGAGGCGTCGCTGCAGGCGGATGTCGCGCCTGCCCCGCGCTGGGAGGCCGCCGTCACGACCGCGCCTTGAACGCCCGGTTGCGTCACCCCTGCAATGCGGGGGCCGGAGTGGAAACGCCGACGCTTCACCCCTGAAACAAGTTCACCGTACAACCGCCACCGGGACCAAGAACTGTGCGGCCCGACAATGTCGTCGTCGGGATTTCAGCTCAACATGCTTTCAAGGTTCGCCACAGCGGCCGCCGTCGCGCCGCTCGTGCTGGCTTCGGCCGCTCACGCCCAGGTCGACATCGGGTCCAAGAAGACCGCCCCCATACTGACCTCGACGGTATCCAGCGGTTCCGCAGCCGACGTGACGGTGTCCGAGGACGGCTCTGTGGTGATGACCGGCGGCGTCGCCATCGCCGGCGATTCCGACAATGACATCGTACTGGAGGAAGGCTCCCTGATCACGATGGACGAGGCCGAGGACGGCGACACCGGCATCCTCCTGGAAGCGGGCAACACCGGCGACCTGACCATGGGCGGCGCCATCTCGATCACCGACGATATCGATAGCTACGAAGACGAGGACGACGACGGCGACTACGACGGCCCCTTCGCGACCGGCAGCGATCGCTACGGCATTCGCGTGGCCGGCGACGGGGTCCGGACCGGCGACATCACGGTCGAGGATACGGGCAGCATCGCCGTACAGGGCGACGACTCGGCCGGCATCTCGATCGAGAGCGCCCTGGACGGCGATCTGACCGTCCTGGGCTCGGTTTCCGTGACCGGCGACAACGGCGTCGGCGTGCGGATCGCGGGCGACGTCGACGGGGACATTCTGCTGAGCGGCAGTTCGATCTCGGTGACCGGCGAGGACTCCGTCGGGGTCTCGGTCGAGAACACGGTCTCCGGGGCCCTGCAGATCCAGTCGAGCGTGACCAGCAACGGCTACCGCTATACCTATCAGCCGACGTCCCTGGCGGACCTGGACGAGGACGATGCGGACGACGTCGATCTGTCGGACGACAGCCTCTATCTGGAAGACCTCGACGCGGACGACCTGCTCCAGGCCGGGTCGGCGGTGAAGGTCACCGCCAGCATCGGGGGCGGCATACTGCTGGGCGCCGCGCCCTCCTATGAGGACTCGGACGGGGAGGACGGCGACGACGACCGCGACGGCGTCGACAACGGCGACGAGGACGACGACGGCGACGGAACCATCAACTCGGACGACGACGACCGGGACGGCGACGGCATACTGGACGAGAACGAGGGCACCTCGTCCATCACCACCTATGGCGCGGCCCCCGCCCTGGCGATCGGCGCCGACACCGGCGACATCGTCGTCAGCGCCTATGGCGACAGCGGCTACGGCCTGATCAACGAGGGGTCCATCACCGCCTCGGGCATCTTCGACGATATCGACGGAACGGCCGTTCTGATCGGCGGCGGGACCGGATCGACCCTGATCGAGGGCGGGATACTGAACGACGGCTCGATCACCGCAGGGTCCAGCGAGGCGAACGCCACCGCCCTGTGGCTGTCGTCGGGCGCCTCCACCCCCGCGCTGGTCAACAGCGGTTCGATCACGGCGACGGCCACGACCGAGGGCCTGTACACGGCGACCGGCGTGCTGATCGACGCGGACGCCGGCCTGACCAGCATCGTCAACAGCGGCTCCATCTCGACCTATATCTACGGCGAGGCGGGGGATGCGGTCGCCATCCGCGACTCCAGCGGCACGGTGACCAGCCTGACCAACACCGGCGGCATCTTCAGCTACATCGTCGCGACCGACAACGACGACGACGACGAGACGGACGACGAGGAGATCACGGGCCACACCATCGCCATCGACTTCTCGGCCAACACCACCGGCGTGACCATCACCCAGTCGGCGGCGGCCAATGACCTGCTGTCCGATTACGACGGGGACGGCCTGTACGACGACGAGGACACGGACGACGACGACGACGGGATCCTCGACGAGGACGACGACGACGACAACGACGACGACAACGACGGGGTGGCGGACGCCTCGGAGCCCTATATCGTGGGCGACATCCTGCTGGGCTCGGGCGCCGATGTGGTCGATATCCAGAACGGCTATGTGATCGGCGACATTTCCTTCGGATCGGGGGCGGACAGCTTCACGATCAGCGGGGGCGCCGTCTATCAGGGCTCCCTGTCGGACGACGACGGCCTCCTGGACATCAACGTCGTCGACGGGGTCCTGCAGGGGTTGCAGGGCGAGACCCTGAACCTGACCAGTCTGACGGTGGGCGAGAGCGGGGAGTTGTACTTCACCGTCGATCCCGAGGCGGGCACGGTGGGCGACTATGTCGTCTCCGGCGCGGCGAGCTTCGCGGACGGGGCGACGATCAGCCTGCACCTGGACTCGCTGGTCGACGACGACGGCCAGACGGTGCGGCTGGTGACGGCGGGATCCCTGTCCTACGGGGATGTCCAGGGCACCGATCTGACCGGCAACTCGCCCTATATGATCGTCTCCACCCTGTCGGCCGACGAGGCGGCGGGGACGATCGACGTGAACCTGCGCAAGCGGACCACGACGGAGATGGAGCTGTCGGGCGTCGAGACCGCCGCCTATGACGCCTTCTACACCGCCCTGAGCCTGGACGAAGACGTGATGGACGCCTTCCTGAACCAGGCGACCCGCGAAGACTTCATGAACCTGTACGAGCAGACCCTGCCGGATCACTCCGGCGGGACCCTGGTCTCGCTGGCCAGCGGCGTGGAGGCGGTGACCCAGGCCCTGGCGAACCGCAACAGCACCGCCGCCGTCGGCGAGGTCAGCGGCTGGGTGCAGGAGATCAACTTCTACGAGGACAAGGACAAGACCGACACCTACGGCTATCGCTCGGAAGGCTTCGGCGTCGCGGGCGGGGTGGAGAAGATGACCCGGGCCGGCGCCGTCGGCGTCTCGGTGGCCCTGGCCTCGTCCGACATCGAGGACCCGGAATCGGAGGCGGAGGAGGAGCTGTCGTCCAACCTGCTGGAGCTGGGCCTGTACTGGCGCGCCCAGGGCCACGGCTGGAGCGGCTGGGCGCGGGGCGCGGTGGGCTACGCCTCGTTCAACAGCACCCGCACCCTGGTGGGCGACGACATCTATCTGAGCACCGACGCCGAATGGGACGGCTACACCCTGTCGGCGGCCGGCGGCGTCTCCTACGAGCACCGGTTCGGGCGGCTGTCGCTGCGGCCCGAGGCCTATGCCGAATACTTCAGCCTGTCGGAAGGCTCGCGCCGCGAGTCGGGCGGCGGCGACGCCTTCGACCTGGAGATCGACGACCGCGACGGCCATATCGCCAGCGCCACCGCCGCCGTGAAGATCGGCTACGCCTTCGGCCGGGACCAGATGTACCAGCCGGAGCTGAAGCTGGGCTGGAAGGAGATCCTGTCGGCCGACTATGGCGAGACCACCGCCCGCTACATCAGCGGCGGCGACAGCTTCACCCTGACCGGCGAACCGATCAGCGGCGGCGGCCCGGTCTTCGGCCTGGGCATGACCCTGGCCAACGGACTGAGCAGCCTGACGGTCTCGGGCGACGCCCAGCTGCTGGAGGACTATGTCCGCTACAGCTTCCTGCTGCGGGCGACCTTCCTGTTCTGATCGGCGACGGGAAAAATCAGTACAATAGAGTGCAACTTTCGCCTATTGTACTGATTTTACACAGGAAATTTTCACCCCCAAACTGCACTGTGCAAGGGTGGGCAGGTTTGCGGATCGGGCGGACCGCCCTCCGGCGGGCTGTGCGCAGGCGGCGGCGATGTCAAAGACCGGAACGACAGTTTAACACAGGTTCGGAAGGAGCCAGGTCAAGGGCGTTGTTCAGCAGCCAACTAGCTGAAAAGACTTCGTTTAATTTTCAGAAATAGGACAGCCTGCGGAACGCTGCGGATAGGCGAGGAGGCGTGAGGAGGCCTGCCCCCTTGGCGGTGCACTGCGTCTGGCGCAGATCGCATCAGACTGTCGCTTCATCTGCCAGGTTTGCGGAACACCGGTTTTAGGTGCAGCGTGAAACCAAGCTGAACCGGCTTGGAAAGTGGCGATGGCCTCAGGTTATACATTGTCTGTGACGAGCATCGAAGACCGCCTGCAGGGATTGGCGCATCGACTCGCGGGGACCGATGACCCTGACGTCGGATTGTTGTCGATGCTGCTTGACGACATTCGCGAGCGCCGCAAAGCCGAGGCGGAGCTAGCGGAATCGCGGCAGTGGTTGGAACTGGCGCACGAGGCTTCAGGCGTTTGTGCCTACAGCTTCGATGTCCCGTCCGGCACGCTCCAATGGTCCTCTTCAACATCCGCTCTTTACTGCTTCGAGCCCAGCCGCGTGCCCACGCTCGACGCTTGGCTGGCGGCAATTCATGTCGAAGACCGCGAGCGCGTCGCGCGTGTAGCGGAAAAGGCCATCGCGGAAGGCGCGGCAATTGATCATGGTTTCCGCGTCGTGCTGCCGGACGGTCGCGTGCGTCATGTTCGGGATCGGGGCCGGGTCCTGACGGATGACGCCGGGCGTCCTACCAAGGTTGTGGGCCTCAACATCGACGTCACGGAACTGGTCGAAGCGCGCGAGGCCGCAGACGACGCACGACGCCTCGAGGTGATTTCAAGCGTGTTCATGGGCCAATCGGTGAGGTCCGGCGACATACAGGCCTTTCTCGACGCCCTGCCCACCGGCGTTATGATCACTGACGCCGCGCGCGGCGCCGCCTACATCAACTCGGCCCTCACAACTATGTGGCGCGGTCGTCAGGTTCTTAAGACGTCCGACGACTGGAACAAATACACCGCTTGGTCGGTGTCGACCGGCCAGCCGATCTCGGACGCCGATTGGCCGCTGGCCAAAGCCGTGACCTCGGGTCTGCCTCAACCGGTGGAAGAGCTCAGGTTCCAGCGGTTTGACGGCTCGACCGGCTATATGCTGGTGTCGGCTACGCCCCTGCTCAACGCCAACGGAGACACCGTTTCTGCTGTCGCCATCGCACAGGACGTCTCCGAGTGGCGGGCGGCCGAACGGCAGGCGCAGTTGGAGACGGCGCTACTGCGCACGCTCGGCGACATTACGCCCGATTATCTGTTCGTGAAGGACCGCGAGGGGCGGCTGATCTACGCCAACAGTGCGGTGGTGGCCTCGATCGGACGGCCCTGGTCCGAAATCCAGGACCGGACCGAATTGGAATGGCACCACGATCCAGGGGAGGCGGCCGCCATTCATGCCAACGACGAGCGGATCATGGCTTCCGGCGTCGCCGAGACCTTGGAAGAAGTCTACACCACCGCCGCCGGCACTTCCGTAGTGCGCGCGACGAAGACGCCGATCACGGACGAGTCGGGACAGGTCATCGGCCTGGTGGGGGTCGGCGTCGACGTCACCCGCGAGCATGAGGCGCAAGCCCATCGGGAGCTGTTGGTCAATGAGTTGAACCACCGCATCAAGAACACGCTGGCCATCGTCCAGTCTATCGCCCACAGCGCCTTTCGAGGCATCGATCCCGCCCGCAGCGCCTACAAAACATTCGAGGAACGGCTCGTAGCGCTTGCCGCCGCCCACGACCTGCTGTCCGAGAGTCATTGGACCGGCGCCCGTCTTGAGGATGTTATCCGGCGAACGTGCGGCCCGCACATGTCCGACCGTTTTGAGATATCGGGCGAGAATGTGCAGGTCTCGTCGCGGGTCGCACTTTCCATCTCGATGGCCGTTCACGAGCTTTGCACCAACGCGACCAAGTACGGCGCGTTGAAAGACGCCGGGCGAATCCACATCGGGTGGGTCGTCAATGGGGAGCAGCTGTCACTTCATTGGGCAGAGCGCGGGGGACCGGCGGTGACGGCGCCGGAGAAAACGGGATTCGGCTCGCGGATGGTGCGACAGGCGATAGGCGCCCTCCCCGATGGCCGCGTCGAGATCGCCTACGAAAGCGGCGGCGTCGAATGTCGCGTTTTCTGCCGCTTGGACTAAGTCCGCCTTCCACGCTTCCAACCAGTTCGGAATGTCAGCTTCCTACCGTCAGAGCGGCGTGTTTGACGAGGGCTGGCGAGATAGAGCTCCGCTCCCCCTCGCGAGGGAGCGGAGCTTTCGATCAGTCTTCGGCCTGCCAGCCGCCGGCGAGGGCGCGGAACAGGGCGATCTGGTAGGTGGTGACCAGAGCGTCCGACTGGGCCAGGGCGGCGTCGGCGGCGGCCTGGGTGCGTTCGGCATCGAGCACCACCAGGAAGCTGTCGGCGCCGGCGTTGAAACGCTGACGCGACAGGTTGGCGGCGCGGGCGGCCTGATCCCGCGCCTCGGTCAGGGCGGCGCGGCGGTCCAGCTCGTTGGCGTAGTTGCTGAGCGCCGTCTCGGTCTCTTGCAGGGCCGTCAGAACCGTCTGGTCGAAGGTCGCCAGGGCGGCGTCCGAGCGGGCGCCGGCGGCCTGGATCTGGGCGCGGGCGGCGAAGACATTGGGGAAGGACCAGCTGATCAGCGGGCCGAAGCTGAAACGGTAGTTCTGGTCGTCGCCCAGTTCGCTCGACTCCAAGGCGGTGGAGCCGAAGGAGCCGCCCAGGCTGATCTGAGGATACAGGTTGGCGGTCGCCACATTCACGCGGGCGGCGGCGGCGGCCAGGTTCGCCTCGGCCTGACGCACGTCGGGACGACGCGCCAGCAGGGCGGCGCCGTCGCCGACCGGGATCGGCCGGCTGAGTTGCGGCGGCCGGACGCAGGCGGCGGCGGCCTGGTCGGCCTCGGCCGGGGTGCGGCCGGTCAGGGTGGCCAGGCGGAACAGGGCCTCGTTGCGCGACGCCCGCAGGGTCGGCAGGGTCGCCGCCGTCTGGGCCAGGGCCGCACGGGCGCTGGCCACGTCCAGACCGGTCCCCGCCCCGCCGTCGAGCAGGGTCTGGGTCAGGTTGGCGGTGTTGCGCTGAAGCTCCAGCGTCCGTTCGGCCACCGCGATCTGGGCGTTGGCCGAGCAGACGTCGGCATAGGCGCGGGTGGTCTCGGCCGCGACCGAGACCTGGACCGTGGCCAGGGCCGCTTCGGCCGCGCGGGCGTCGGCGCGGGCGGCGCGGATTGTGGATTCCACCCGGCCGAACAGATCGACCTCGTAGCTGGCCGACAGACCGACATCATAGGTGTCGACCTCGGGCGCGTCCTCGCCGGCGGGCAGGCCGGTGACGGTGGCGGCCGAGGCGCGGCTGCGCTGGGCCTGAGCGCTGGTGGTCGTGGTTGGGAAGCGGCCGACGCGGGCCTCGGACAGGGACGCCCGAACCGCGCGCAGATTGGCGAAGGCCGCCTCCAGCTCGTTGTTCTCGGCGAAGGCCTGACGGATCAGGCCGTCCAGCGTCGGATCGTCGTACAGGCGCCACCAGTCGTCGCGGGCCGGGGTCGCGGCGGTCACGGCCGGATTGGCCGCGCCGACGAAGCCGCCGGTCCCCGAGGTCGGCAGAGCCGCCTCGGGCGCCTTGGGCCCGACCGCGCAGGCGGCGAGCAAGGCGCCGGCCGCTGCGGCAGTCAGGAAGCTGAGGGTCTTGGTGCGGGTCATCAGATGTCCCCTCCCCGACCCGTGGCCGGAGCCGGCGCATCGGGATCGGTCAGGCTGGAAGTTTGGTCGTAACGGACGGTTTCGGTCCTGGTGGGGGTCGGCTTTTTGCCTTGCGGCAGTTTGGACGACATCCAACGGGTCACGACATAGAAGACCGGCGTGAAGATCAGGCCGAAGAAGGTCACCCCCAGCATGCCGGAGAAGACCGCCGTGCCGAGCGACTGGCGCATTTCGGCGCCGGGCCCGGTCGCCAGCATCAGCGGCACGACGCCGAGGATGAAGGCGAAGGAGGTCATCAGGATCGGGCGCAGACGGGTCCGGGCCGCGGCCACGGCCGCGTCGAACCGGTTCATGCCCTGCTCTTCTTCGGCCTGTTTGGCGAACTCGACGATCAGGATGGCGTTCTTGGCCGCGAGGGCGATCAGGACCACCAGGCCGATCTGGACCAGGATGTTGTTGTCCAGCCCCCGCAGGTTCACCCCGATGATGGCGGCCAGCAGACACATGGGCACGATCAGGATGACCGCCAGCGGAAGCGTGAAGGCTTCATACTGGGCCGCCAGCACCAGGAAGACGAAGACCACGGCCATCAGGAAGATGAGGGTCGCGCCCGAACCGGCCGCCTTCTGCTGGTAGGCCAGCTCGGTCCACTCGTAGGTGAAGCCTTGCGGCAGGGTGCTGGTCGCCATCTGCTCCATGACCTGAAGGGCCTGGCCGGAGGAGACCCCCATGGCCGGATTGCCCTGCAGTTCGGACGCCGGGAACAGGTTGTAGCGGACCACGCGCGACGGGCCGGAGTCATTGACCAGATTGGCCACCGACCCGATCGGCACCATGGCCCCGCTGGAGGAGCGGGTCTTCAGGTTGGCGATGTCGGCGATGTCGTCGCGGTACTGGGGCTCGGCCTGGGCGGTCACCCGGTAGGTGCGGCCCAGAAGGTTGAAGTCGTTGACGTAGGACGAGCCGAGATAGACGCCGAGCGTGTCGAAGACGGCGCTGGGCTGGACCCCCATCATCAGGGCCTTGTCGCGATCGACGTCGGCCGAGATGCGGGGCGAGCCGGTGTTATAGGTCGAGAAGACCTGGCTGACCTGATCCGGGGCCTGGGCGGCGGCGCCCATCATGGCGAAGGTCGCCCCCTCCAGCGCGCGGTAGCCGGCGCCCGAGGTGTCCTGGATCATCATCTTGAAGCCGTTGCCGTTGCCCAGACCCTGGACCGCCGGCGGGGCGATGACGAAGATCTGCGCGTCCTCGATCTGACCCGTGGCCTGGGTGATGGCCCCGGCCAGGGCGACGGCCGCCTCTTCCCTGGAGCGTTCCTCGTGCGGCTTCAGGCGGACGAAGATGGTCGCCGCATTGGAGCCGAAGGAGAAGCTGGCGCCGTCCAGGCCGGCGAAGGCGACCGTGCCGTCCACGCCGTTCGTGCCCTGGATGATGGTGCTGGCGCGCTGCATCACGTCCTGGGTGCGGTCCAGCGAGGCGCCGGCCGGAAGCTGGATGACGCCGATCAGATAGCCCTGGTCCTGCTCGGGAATGAAGCCCGAGGGGGTGTCGACCAGACGCCAGGCGGTCAGGCCCAGCAGGCCGGCGTAGAGGATCAGCATCAGGCCGACCGTGCGCACCAGGCGGGCCGTCAGACGGCCGTAGCGGTCCGACAGCCAGTCGAAGCCCTCGTTGAACTTCCGACCCGCCCAGCCGCCGTAATAGACGACGGAGCCGAGGACGCCCGGCTTGCGGGCATGCTCGTGGTCCTTCTTGTGCGGCTTCAGCAGCAGGGCGGCCATGGCCGGCGACAGGGTCAAAGACACGAACAGGGAGATGACCGAGGCGGCCGCGATGACCACCGCGAACTGGCGGTAGAAGATGCCCGGAATGCCCGGCACGAACATGGTCGGGACGAAGACCGAGACCAGGACCAGGCCGATGGCGATCAGGGCGCCGGAGACCTCTTCCATCGATCGATAGGCGGCCTCTTTCGGAGACAGGCCTTCGCTGAGGGCCCGCTCGACATTCTCGACCACGACGATGGCGTCGTCGACGACGATGCCGACCGCGAGGACCAAGGCGAACAGGGACAGGGAGTTGATCGAATAGCCGAGGGCCAGCTGGACCGCGAAGGTGCCGACCAGGGCGACCGGAATGGCCACGATGGGAATGATGGCCGCGCGCCAGGTCTGCAGGAAGACCATGACCACGATCACGACCAGGACGATGGCCTCGACCAGGGTATGCTGCACCGACTCCACCGAGGCGGCGACGAACTCGGTCGGGTTATAGGGCACGGACAGTTCCATGCCGGCGGGCAGTTCGGCCTTGACGGCCTCGACCTCGGCCAGGACGCGTTCAGCGGTGCCCAGGGCGTTGGCCCCCGGCTGCTGGACGATGGCCAGACCGACGCCGCGCTGGCCGTCGAAGAAGCCGCGGATGCCGTAGTCCTGGGCGCCCAGTTCGATCCGCGCCACGTCGCGCAGATAGGTGACGCGCCCTTCGCTGTCGGTCTTGAGGACGACGTTGGAGAACTGGTCGGGGCTGTTCAGGCGTCCCTGGACCTGGATCGGCAGTTGGAAGGCCGAGGCGTTGTTCGCGAACGGGGGCTGGCCGATCGAGCCGGCGGCGGCCTGGACGTTCTGGGCCTGGAGGGCGGCGACGATGTCGGGGCCGGTCAGGCCGCGCTCGGCCGCCTTGGCCGGGTCGATCCAGATCCGCATCGCATAGTTGCCGCCGCCGAAGACCTGGACCGCACCCACCCCCTCGAGCCGCAGCAGGCGGTCGCGCAGGGTCGAGTTGCCGTAGTTGCCGACATAGTCGTTGCTGAGCGAACCATCTGGCGAGGTCAGACCCAGCACCATCAGGAAGCCGCTCTCGGCCTTGTTGACGACCACGCCGGTCTGGCGGACGGCGTCAGGCAGACGGGGCTCGGCCAGGGCGACACGGTTCTGGACCAGCACCTGGGCCGCATCCAGGTCGGTGCCCGGCTGGAAGGTGACGGTGATGGCCACCGCCCCGTCCGAGGTGGACGAGGAGGTGATGTAGAGCATGTCCTCGACGCCGTTCACCTCCTGCTCGATGGGGGCGGCGACGGTCTCGGCCAGGGTCTCGGCCGAAGCGCCGGGATAGGTGGCGTTGATGGTGATCGTCGGCGGCGCGATCTCCGGATACTGCGACAGGGGCAGCAGCGGATAGGCGAAGACGCCGATAATGGTGATCACCACCGAGATCACGGCCGCGAAGATCGGCCGGTCGATGAAGAAGCGGGAGATGTTCATGGCTTAGTCGCCGGTCGAAAGGCTGTTGGCGAAGGACCCGGTCGAGGCCGGGGCCGCCTGGGTGACCGGCGCGTCCGACGCCTGTTCGGCGACGGGCGTGATGCGGCCGTTCTTGGGGGTGACCTTGGAGCCCGGCTGGGCGGCGCGCTGCAGGCCGGCGATGATCACGCGGTCGGTCGGGGCCAGGCCCGCCTTGATGACGCGCAGACCCTGGACGATCGGCCCCAGCTGCACCGGCTTGGCCGTGACCGAACCGTCCGCGTTGACGACGGAGACGACGCGGCGCGCCTGGTCCGTGCCGACGGCGGTGTCCGGCACCAGCAGGGCGTCGTAGGAGCCGGCTCCGGCGACCTGGGCGCGGCCGAACAGGCCCGGACGCAGGAAGCCGTCGGCGTTCGGCACGATGGCGCGCATGCGGATCACGCCGGACGCGGTGTCCAGAGCATTGTCCGAGAAGTCCAGACGGCCGGTGCGGGTGAAACCGCTCTCGTCCTGCAGGCGGATGCGGACCGGGGCGCCGTTGGCGGCGCCGCCGTCGCGCAGATATTTCAGCAGGACCGCTTCCGAACCGTCGAAGACGAAGTGGATCGGACCGCCCGAGATGATGGTGGTCAGGATGTCGCCCGCCGAGGAGCCGCCGGCGACCAGATTGCCCGGATCCACCCGCCGATCCGAAACCCGGCCCGAGGTCGGGGCGGTGACGCGGGTGTATTCGAGATCCAGCTGGGCCGTACGCACAGCGGCGTTGGCGGCCGCCAGATTAGCCACGGCCGCATCGACCGCGGCCTTGTTGGAATCATATTCCGCCTTGGAGACCGCCTGCGAAGCCAGCAGGGTCTCGCTGCGCGCCAGGTTGGCGCGGGCCAGGGTCAGCTGCGACTGCATCTGGGCCACCTGGGCCTGGGCCTGGGCCAGAGCGGCCTGGGCCGGACGCGGGTCCAGGGTGAAGAGCAGCTGGCCCTTCTGGACCATCTGGCCGTCGCGGAAATGGACAGCCTGGATATAGCCGCCGACGCGGGCGCGGACGTCCACGCTCTCGACCGCTTCGAAGCGGCCCGTAAACTCGTCCCAGTCCACCACCTGCTGCCGCAGCGGCGTAGCCACCGTCACGGGCGGTGCGCCGCCGGGCGCCTGGCCCTCGGCCTTGGGGGAACATCCATAAAGCGCGCCCGTCACCATGACGGACACGGCCGCAATCTTCAGCCCGCGCATCTGCGCAATCTCCCTGTCGGAGGCAAATCCCAGTCGTGCGGACAGAGGCCGATGGGGAGTCGGCCGTGTCAACGCGTGGTGACTTAATGGTGGACATCGTGACGCTTGTCAACACGCGTTGACATAGCCATAAGTGATCTACGGTTATTGTTTTTTGGAGTCCCGCCCCCTTGTTGTGCCCCGGCCCCCGCCCGAGGAACGCCGCCGCCACGCGCACGGCCATCCTCGAAGCCGCACGCGATCGGTTCGCGGCCGAGAGCTACGACGACGTGGGCATGCGCGACATCGCGCGCGACGTGGGTGTCGATGCGGCCCTGATCAGCCGCTACTTCGGCTCCAAGGACGATCTTTTCCTGGCCGCTCTGGACAGCTGCAGCGACGGCAGCGCCCTGATGTCCGGGGAGAAGTCGGAGTTCGGCCAGCGCGTGGCGCACGAGATCGTGTTCGAGCCCAAGAAGGCTGAGAAGCTGAAGGGCATGGCGATCATGCTGCGCTCGATCGGCTCGAACAAGGCGGCGGAGATGGTGCAGACCACCTGCACCGCCCGTTTCTTCAGCCCTCTGGAGGAATGGATCAGCGGGCCTGACGCCCGGGTGCGCGCGCGCCTGCTGGCCGGTTTCATCATGGGCATGTCGGTCAGCCGCGAACTGGGCGGCGGCAGCTTCAACATCGACCAGGCCGACTGCGAAAAGATGCGCGACCGGCTGGCGCCCATCCTCCAGGCCCTGATCGACGGCTGACGTCTCCGAGGAATTGAGAAGGGCGCGGAGATCGCTCTCCGCGCCCTTTGTCGTGTCTGAAGACCGGCCTCAGTGCGAGACGGTGGTCGTCACCTCGGTCTTGGCCTTGGTGCGGATGCAGGCCACGGCGAAGAGGGTCAGGCCGACATA
>Ga0208958_1001147_pt1 | contig 27781 bp, 27 predicted proteins | sample RifOxyB1_FD_184032 | JGI IMG/M metagenome (GOLD analysis project Ga0208958, IMG submission 184032) | Soil microbial communities from Rifle, Colorado - Rifle Oxygen_injection B1 (SPAdes) | ecosystem: Environmental > Terrestrial > Deep subsurface > Rock core/Sediment | place: Rifle, Colorado...
GGCGGACGAGTGGGTCCGCTGTCGGAAGAGAGCGGGATCCTCGGCGCCGTCGGCAGCGTGGATCGCTATTTCGTGGACGGCCGCTATGTCGCGCCTTGGGCGCTCATGCTCGACGACGCCGGCGGTCAGCACAAGCCGGGCCTGGTGCGCGCGGCGACGAGCCCGCGGGGCGGCGTCTCGGTTCGCCCCGTCGATGATCTGGCGCAGGAGAGCGGTCAGCAGTTCACCTTCGCCGGACGCGGTCCGGCCAGTGCGAAAATCTGGGGCATGCCGATCGACGTGACCCGTCACGCCAATGGCGAGATGGCTCTGGGCTTCCGCTACAGGGTCGACGCGGCGCCGACAGGCGCAGTCGGTCTGGCCTTCGGTCAAGCCTCGGTCGATGTGACGCGTCTGTTCACGGAAGCCTCGACCGGGGAGTGGCGGACGGTGAAGATCCGCCTGTCCTGCTTCCGGGACGCCGGCGCTGACCTGTCGGCGGTGGACACGCCGTTCCAGATCGCCACGGACGGCGCCCTGACCCTTTCCGTATCGGAAATTCGCCTGATGTCGAACGAGGGCGACGCAGGCTGCCCGGCAGCCTAAGCCGCGCAGTGGCGGGCGATATAGGCCGCATGGGTCGGCATCGCCTCCGCAGTCTTGCGGATAATGGCGCGAAGGCCCGCCAACTGTTGTCGGACGACAGACGGCGGCAGGGCGTCCGCCAGGGGATCATGGCCCACCGGCTGGATGTTCTGCCCCACAAGGACCGCGATCCAGCTGGCCTCGCTGAACAGCTCGTCACCCTCCTTGAAGACGCGCCCCCCCGATAGGAACAGGTCGATCCGTCGCGCCAGCGAGTCGGGGATCTCCATGCCGGCCACATGACGCCAGAAGGTGCTGTCCGTCCGCTGGGTGGCCTTATAGTGCAGGATGATGAAGTCCCGAATCTGCTCGAACTGCAGCCGGGATTGGCGATTGTACTCGTCGCGCAGCCGGGGATCGAACCCCGCATCGGGGAAAAGACGCATCAGCCGCGATATGCCGCTCTGAATAAGGTGGATGCTCGTCGATTCCAGCGGCTCGAGAAAGCCCGAGGACAGACCCAGGGCGACGCAGTTGCCGATCCACTGACTGCGCCGCCGACCCGTGACGAAGCGCAAGGGCCGCACTTCTCCCAAGGCCGGACCGTCAAGGCCGTCGAGCAGGGCGGCTTCGGCTGCGGCGTCGGTCGTAAAGCTGGAGGCGTAGACGTGGCCGTTGCCGGTTCTGTGCTGCAGCGGAATGCGCCAGCGCCAACCGGCTTCATCGGCCGTGGCGCGAGTATAGGGCGTCAGCGGATCGGTGTTGGCCGAGGGGACGGCCAAGGCGCGATCGCAGGGCAGCCAACGGCTCCAGTCCTCATAGCCGGCGCCGAGCGCGTCTTCGATCAACAGGCCCCGGAACCCGGTGCAATCGATGAAGAGGTCCGCCTCCAGCCTCCGTCCGTCCGCAAGATGAACCGCGCCCACGAAGCCGTCGTCCGGGCGCAGCTCGACGCCCTGGACTCGACCTTCCAGCCTTTCCACCCCGCGAGGTTCCGCGTAGCGGCGCAGAAAGGCGGCGTAGAGGCCGGCGTCGAAATGATAGGCGTGTTTGAGGCTGGACAGGACGGTGCGAGGATCGGTCGATCCGGGCGTGAATCGATTGAGCCGCGCCGCCGTCGCCGACAGACAGTAGTCGGCCAGCGGCGTGTCGTCGCCGGCCTCCCGCTGAGCGAGCCAGTAGTGGTGGAAGCCCACTCCCTCCAGATCCACGCCGAAGGGGCCGAACGGATGGATGTATCGGTCGCCCAGCCTCCCCCAGTCGACGAACTCGATGCCCAGCTTGAACGTGCCTTGCGTCGCCCTGAGGAAATCGTGCTCGTCGATGCCCAGCATCGCGTTGAATGTGGCGATCGGGGGAATGGTGGCCTCGCCGACGCCGACGGTCCCGATCTCTTCCGACTCGACCAGACGGACGCGAACCCGTGGCGAAAGCCGGCTGAGCGCGGCGGCCGCCATCCAGCCCGCCGTGCCCCCGCCGACTACGAGCACCTCGCGTATGGCGTTGCTTTGCGGTGGTTTTTGCAGGCCTGGCGTCATGCTCGCGGTCTTCTCCGCAGGGGATTGGGAACGTTCCATTACATTGACCGCCTAAGAGACGCATGCTAGTCGCAAGGATGACAGCGCTGTCACGTTGTCCAAAACATATTCCTCGGGGGAAACATGCGCGACACAATTCACACTCCTACAGGCGATTTGCGCGGTCGCCGTCTGATGCACGGGGTTTCGGCTTTCGCCATCGGCGCGTTTCTGATCGCCGCACCGGCCGCGGCTCAGACCGCCGACGCCGCGCCTCAAAGCCAGGACGACGCCGTCGACACGGCGGACGCGACTGAAGTTCAAGAGGTCGTCGTCACCGGGATTCGCGCCAGCCTCCGCAGCGCGCAAAGGATCAAGGAAAGCTCGGACGTCTTCGTCGACGCCGTCACCGCGGACGATATCGGCGCCCTTCCGGACCGGTCAGTCACAGAGGCGCTTCAGCGCGTGCCCGGCGTCTCGATCAACCGTTTCGCCGGCGCCAATGACCCCGACCACTTCTCGGTCGAAGGCTCCGGCGTCGTGATCCGCGGCCTGAACTTCGTCCGCTCCGAGTTGAATGGCCGGGATACTTTCTCGGCCAACAACGGTCGTGACCTGTCCTTCGCCGACGTGCCGTCCGAACTGCTCGGCAGCGTCGAGGTCTTCAAGAACATGTCGGCCGAAATGATCGAAGGCGGCATCGGCGGCACCGTCAATCTCAACACCCGAAAACCCTTCGATGCGCCGGGCCGGACCTTCGCCTTCACGACCGAGGCGAGTTGGGGCGACATGCGCAACAATATCGCGCCGACCGTCTCCCTGCTGGGCAGCGATCGCTGGGAGACGCGGTATGGAGAGTTCGGTCTCCTGCTCAGCGGCGTCCACTCCGAACTGGATTCGCGCGCCGAAGGTCTGCAGTCGCTCAACTATCGCCTGTCGACGGTGGACGGTCAGGATCGCTGGACGCCGTCCGGCCTGGCCTTCCGCACCCAGGAATTCGACCGTCGCCGTGACGGCATCGCGGCCGCAGGCCAGTGGCGCTCCAATGACCGCAAGATGATTGCGACCCTGCAGTATCTACGGTCGGATTCGCAACAGGCCTGGCTGGAAAGCGCGATCGAATCTGTCGTCGACGACAGCGGCAATCGCACCGCCTTCGCGGGATCGAACTGGACCTATAACGAGGACGGAATCTTCACCGGCGGGGCGATCACGTCCAATGCCGATTGGCGTTCAGCCGACCCCTCCGTGCCGCTCAACGGAATCCAGCACCTGTTCGTGAAACGCGGCGTGGTGCAGGACTATCTGACCAGCGATTACGGCTTCAACTTCAAGTGGGCGCCGACGGATCGCCTTCGGTTCAATTTCGACGCCCAGTATGTCGATTCCACCGTGGACGTGGTCGACTTCCAGCTGACCAATTCCTTCTTCGCCGTCGACGTCCTGGATCTGACCGGCGATCTGCCGTCGCTAAACCTGCTCGCGCCCGACGGCGGCGACATCGACGCCTATCTCTCCGATCCGGGCAACTACTTCTGGCGTAACGCCATGGATCATATCGAGCAGAGCGAGGGCGACGAGACCGCGTTCAAGGCCGACGCCGAATACGATCTCGGCGCGGGCTGGATCGAATCCGTCAAGGGCGGCGTGCGGTTCGCCGAACGCGACCAGACCACGCGCAACTCCGCCTACAACTGGGGGGTCATGTCGGAAATCTGGAACGGGGTGACGGGGCCGGTCTGGCTGGACCAGGGCGATGTGACGACTCCCCGGCTCACCGGCGGCCTGGACCACGCCTCGCCCTACAGCTTCAACGCCATGGGCGTGCCGGTCACGGCTTACGGCTATGCCGGCAATCCGGGCCGTTCCTATGCCGACACGGCGGCCTTCGCTCAACAGATGAACGCCATCTGGGGCGGCAACGGCTGGGTGCCGCTGGCGGCCCGGTCAAACGTGGTCCCCGGCACGCCTTTCACGCCGGGCGAGATCAACACCACGAACGAACAGACCAGCGCCGCCTATCTGATGGTGAAGTTCAACAACGGCGCCGAGCCGGTGTGGGGCCAGAGCGTGGCGATCAGCGGCAATCTGGGCGTCCGCTACGTGGAGACCAAGATCTCCGCCGAAGGCGCCTTGAGCTTCCCGACCCAGGCTCAGGTCTTCACCGGCACCTGCGCGGCGCCCGTCGGCGGCGGCGATCTGCCGGCCTTCTGCCGACTGACCCCGGCCCAGCAGGCAGCCGCATTGGCCTTCGCCACGGGAACCTCCATTCCCGAGACGGCCGAGCACAGCTACGATAACTGGCTGCCCAGCCTGAACGTCAAATTCGGTCTGACCCCTGAGTATCTGATCCGCTTCGGCTATTCGGAAGCCATCCGGCGTTCGGACTTGGGCTTGACCCGCGACCAGGTGCCCATCCAGCCCCGCGTCATCGATAATAATTTCCTGGGCTTCGAGGCTCAGGCCGGCAACACCTTCCTGAACCCGATCAAGTCGCGTCAGTTCGATCTGTCCAGCGAATGGTATTTCGCGCCGACCGGTTCGCTGACGCTGTCGCTGTTCCACAAGACCCTGACGGATGTGATCACCAACGGCTATTATGATCGCACCGTGACCAACAACGGACAGACGTTCGACGTCTATGTTCGGGGCCCGGTCAACAGCACCGAGGAAGGCACGGTTCAGGGGCTGGAGCTGGCCTATCAGCAGTTCTATGACTTCTTGCCCGGTTGGCTGTCCGGCTTCGGGATTCAGGCCAACTACACCTACATAGACAGTTCGGGCGTGCCGCAGGAAAACCTGGACGCCGGCAAGGCCAATCCGGGCGGCAGCGAGACCGCCATCGACACCAGCCTGCTGCCGCTGGAAGGTCTGTCGGAACACAACGCCAACTTCACGGCCATCTACGAGAACGCCAAAATCTCGGCCCGCCTGGCCTATAGCTGGCGCTCGGAGTTCCTGCTGACCACGCGCGACGAGATCGTGCCCTTCGCGCCCATCATGTCGGACGCGACGGGGCAGCTGGACGGCTCTGTCTTCTATTCGGTGAATGACCGGATCAAGGTCGGGGTTCAGGCCGTGAACCTGCTCAACGAAACGACCCAGACCTTCCAGGTTCTCGACGACAGCCTGCTGGAAGCGCCGAGGTCCTGGTTCCGCAACGACCGCCGCTTCTCCTTCGTGGTGCGCGGAACCTTCTAGTCTTTCTCCTCGCTTCCTGAGCGAAACTGGCGCGCCGTTTTCGGACGGCGCGCCCTTCTTTTTCAGTGGTCATCCACAAACGCCGCCGCCCAGACCAGGGGGGCGTTCCAGTTGATCGCCACCTCGTTCAGCGCATAGGCGCTAATGTCGTCGACCCAGCAGGTCTGGGGCGCGCAGCGACCGGCAAGGGTCTTGGCGACGTCATCCGCCATCGCCTGATTGTTCGGCCCTCCGGAGACGACGCCCGGCGGCGGAGCGGGATAGGCCGGATCGGCAGCCTTGGCCCAGAAGCGGTGATGGGGATGGTCCATCGGCCGCGCGCCATAGCCGCTGACGAAGGACTGATCGAGCGGGTTGCGGCCCAGGACATAGTCCAGCGCCTGGATGACGCCGTTGCGATAGACCCAGTCGCCGGTGAAGTCGAAGGCCAGACCCATGACCACGGCGCGGCTCAGGATGGCGCCGTTGGAGCCCCAGGGGTAATCGACGCCGCCGAAAGGCACGCGGTAGCCTGCGGCCCAGCCTTCTTCCACATAGGCGAGGGCGCCGGCCGCGAGATTGCCGCGCACTGTCGCCCGGTCCGTCTCAGGCAGAGACGAGGGAACGAGGGCCAGGCTCATCGAGCCCAGGCTGGCGACGGAGGCCCAACTGGGATCACCGGTCGCCGTGGCGCCCGAACGGGGGCCCCCGAGGTAGTAGGGGGACGTCTTCAGCGCCGCGAGATAGGCGTCCGCTCCGGTCGAGACGTAGAGTTCCGCCGTGGCCCAGTAAAACTCATCCGACAGGTCCTCGTCGCCGTAACCGCCCCCGCCTTCGAACGCGTCTCGCGCATAGATCTCGCGGTTGCGCAGGGCGGCGCGGTAGGCGCGTTGAGACGCGCTGGCGCAGCGGCGCGCGAAGTCGATGTCGATGTCGCGCCATATCCGCGCGCACTGGGCGGTCACCGCAGCCAGGTTGAGGGTGGCGGCGGTGCTTGGCGGATACAGAAGCCGCGTCTCCCGGTCGTCAGCCGGCGCGGTGGGCTGAGGCGTCCATTTGGCGTCGTGCACCTTGTGGTGGGCCATGCCGCCGACGTCTCTCGAGGTCAGAGTCTCCGACTGTCTGCCGACGGGGACGAGCGCCTGAACACCGTCGGGAATCTGCATCTTCAGCAGAAACTCGAGTTCGTACCGCGCCTCATCGAGAAGATCGTCGACGCCGTTCCCCGCCTCGGGAATGTCCGCCGTTCCGTCTGCAAAGGCGCGCGCGCCAGGACCGCCCTTCGCCAAGGCCCGCTCGTAGGCGTTCAACAGCATCCAGACCGAGATGCCGCCATTGACCACGTATTTTCCGTGGTCCCCGGCGTCGTACCATCCGCCCGTGACGTCGAGGGTGTAATCGCAGCCCGGCCACACCACGCCAAATCGATCTGCGCCGGAGAAACAGGTGGCCGACTCACGGGGGTGTCCCGCGGGCCTGGCGAGATCCGGCCGAGACACATGGTCGGCCAGGATCGGAACGCCCGCCCGGTTCTGGTAGAAAAAGGCGAGAGCGTCGCGTTGAAGGGCGCGGTGCGGGTGGTCCAGGACGACGAAGGGACGGCTCTCCTGATCGCCCACGACCAGACGATAGGCCTCCCCCGGCGTGCGGAGCGACGAGAAGTCGACGAGGTGCACATGTTCGCCCGAAGCGGCGTCTTGGCCGAAGACCTCGCTGCGGCCCTGGGCCACGGTCTGGCCGGCGGCGTCGAGCACACGCCAGGCCAAGGGTTGGCGGGCGGAGGAGGGCAGGGTGGCGCCCTTGGGGCCATGGGTCTCGAAGCCGATCTGGCTCATGCGTATGGCGCGCTTGTCGCGATCCGCGGTCTGACTCTCCGCCGTAACCGACAGAAGAGCCCCCGCGAGGATCGTGGCGGCGAACAGACATCTCTTGAACATGGACAGGTCCCTCCCCGGGGCGGTTCATCCGTCCCCTGTTAAGCGCCTCGATTTTATCAAGTGACAGCGCTGTCACAACAGTTCAGTTGTTGGTCTCGCCGCCCTGCGGCATTTCGAACCCTCATGTCGTCGTCGCCCGCACGAGCGGCGAGCTTTTCACGGATCGATCATGTCAGCACAAGCGTCAGGAGAGTGTCGGGTTCGTCGGGTGGTGATCGTCGGCGGCGGGACCGCCGGCTGGATGACCGCCGCCGCCCTGGCCCGGCTGGCGGCGCCTTCGGGCGTGGACGTCTGTCTGGTCGAGTCTGAGGCGATCGGCACCGTCGGGGTCGGGGAATCGACCCTGCCTCATATCCGCGCCTTCAACGAGCGGCTCGGCATTGACGAGGCGACCTTCGTCAAGGCGACCCAGGCGACGTTCAAACTGGGCATTCGGTTCGACGACTGGCGGGCAGTGGGGGGCCGCTATATTCATCCCTTCGGAGACTATGGCGCGCCGGGCGGCGAAGCCCCGTTTCATCACTACTGGCTGCGCGCCGCCAAGCTCGCCGATGTGGGTCCGATCGACGACTACGCCCTGGCCGTGGTGGCGGCGCGCGAGGGCCGTTTTGCGCCGCCCGCCGATGATCCCCGATCCATGATGTCGACCTATGGCTACGCGTACCAGCTGGATGCAACCTTATACGCGCGCTTCCTTCGCGACTACGCTGAAACCAGGGGCGCGAGACGGATAGAGGGGCGGATCGTCGAGGTCGCGCAGGACGGCGAGAGCGGCGCCATCCGGTCGCTGCGTCTGGAGACGGGCGAGACCGTCGAAGGCGATCTCTTTGTCGACTGTTCGGGTTTTCGCGCCCTGCTGATCGAGGGGACGCTGAAGGCCGGTTTCACCGACTGGTCGCACTGGCTGCCGTGCGATCGGGCGATCGCCATTCCGTGCCAGACCGATCAGCCGACCGTACCCTATACGACGGCCCGCGCCTTGGAAGCCGGCTGGCGGTTCCGTATCCCTCTGCAACACCGCGTCGGCAACGGCTACGTCTATTCCAGTCGGTTCATCGACGCCGACACCGCCCTCGAGCGCCTCACAGCAGAGCTTGAGGGGGCGGCGCTGGCCTCGCCCAACCATCTGAAATTCACCGCCGGTCAGAGAACGCGCAACTGGGTCGGCAACTGCGTGTCTGTGGGGCTTTCATCCGGCTTCATCGAGCCGCTGGAATCGACCAGCATCTATCTGATCCAGATCGCCATAACCAAGCTGCTGGAGCTGTGGCCCACCGGCGTCGTCGATCCGGTGTCGGCGGCCGAGTTCAACCGTCAGATGGATCTGGAGTACGAACGGATCCGCGATTTCATCATCCTGCACTATTGCGCGACGGAGCGGAACGACACGCCCTTCTGGGACTATGTGCGCACCATGCCCCTGCCGCAGTCTCTGGCTGAAAAGATCGAGCTGTTCCGCGCGCGGGGCGTCGTTCAGGAATACCGGGAGGGATTGTTCCTCCATCCGAGTTGGGTCGCGGTCTACCTGGGGCAGGGCGTCCTGCCCCGAGCGCATCACCCCCTGGCCGACGCGCCCAGCGACGATCAGTTGCTCGCGAGTCTGGCCCGCTTGCGAACCGTCGTTCAGCAGAGCGCTTCGCGGCTGCCGCCTCAAGACGCCTTCATCGCCCGAATGACGGCGGCTTCGGCTTAACCTTCACGAGCGTCCCAGGCGAAGGGATCCGACGCCGCTTCATTTGGGCGGGCGAAATGACGCCATGGGGCGGCAGCTTTTTGTCCTTCAGCAAAGTCCGAAACCGGTTTTGGAGATAAAAGATCGCCTTGTGCGTAGCTGAAGCTAGCCGCGTGGGCCCTGCGCGCTAGCCTGTGCACCTCAACATAGCGGAAGCCCCGATAGCCGAACTGCGGCGCCCATTCCTCGGGGCCGCCGCTCGTCTCAGCGCCCCTACCACCTGTGCTTCATCCAGCCAGAACCGCATTCGTCGGGCTCATCATCGCGGCATGCGGCGCCGCCGGCCCAGTCGTGGACCGGAAAGCTATGAGCGACAGCGGGCGGCTGAGGGAAGCCGCGAGACAGGGGGTGTTATCTCGGAGCCATACGCGCAAATGGCTGCGGCGGTCTCCTTGACCTGGTTTAGGACCAAGGCGGCGCGGGATATGGAACCTTAGTCGTCGGCGGCGACCCCGAGAACGAGCGCCTCATCCGGCTTGAGATGCTTCCAAGCGAGGGCCGGCGCGCAGATCTGACAGGCGTAGCCGCAGCGGGCGGCGACGCTCAGACGCCCGAGCTCCTCGGGCGGTCTTCAGACCTGCGCCGCGCGCTGAACCAATAGTAAAGCTGCGGGTTGGGTTAGTAGCCACCGGCGGACGAAGGAGGGACCGATGTGTGTGAAATGGGCTGCCGGAACGGGGCGACAGGCCTGCGCCTTGCCGATCGCGCGCTAAGTGGCTTTTCCCGTCACCTATTGCGGCCCTCCGCCGGCTCCGGCGGACCTCGCGTGGAGCTTCAATCTCGACCCGGTCCTGGTGTTGGTCCTTTTCGCCATGGCCGTCGCACTACGAGGCGACAGGGCTGGACTGGCTGCGGTAGGGGTCTTGGCCGTCGCCTTCGTGTCGCCGCTCTGCGCTCTGTCAGCCGCCCTTTTCTCTGCGCGCGTGGTGCACCATATCCTGCTCGTCGCCGTGGCGGCCCCGCTTTTGGCGATGGCCCTGCCGGCGCGCGGTCGCGCCAGCATCGCCGTCCCCTTCGTCGCCTCAACGGTTGTGCTCTGGGCCTGGCATCTGCCGGCGGCCTATGATGCGGCCCTCGCCAATGTGCCCCTCTACTGGGTGATGCAACTGTCTCTGCTCGGCAGCGCCCTGCTGCTTTGGCGCGCGGTGCTGGCCGAGGGGCGGTCTCCGGTGGATCGGCTGGCCTTCGTGGTCGCGGCCTTCGCCCAGATGGGACTGCTGGGTGCGCTGCTGACCTTCGCCCCGGGGCCGCTGTACGCCGCCCACGCCTTCGCTCCCCTGGCCTGGGGTCTGACGCCGCTGCAGGACCAAGCCCTGGGCGGGGTCATCATGTGGGTTCCGGCAGGGCTCCCTTATGCCGTGGTGGCCGTGTGGATCGCGCGGCGGAGCTGGGCGCGGCTGAAGGCGGCCGGCGCATGATCGACTGGCTGACGCCGGCCGTCCCGCTGTTCAAGGCGGCCCACATCATTGCCCTTGTAGTCTGGTGCGGGGGGCTGCTGGCCCTGCCGCTGATGCTGACCCGGCACGACCCGGCGATTTCGGTGCAAGACTACCGGACTATCCGCACCGCCTCGCACCTGACCTACACCCTGTTCGTCACCCCCGCCGCGGTGATTGCAGTGATCGCCGGGACCTGGCTGATCTTCCTGCACGAGGTCTATGCGCCGTGGATGTTCGCCAAGTTGGCCTTCGTCGCCGCCTTGGTCATGGCCCACGCCTGGATCGGCCATATCCTGGCGAAGATCGGCGAGGAGCCCAGCGAGCACAGGCCGCCCTCGGCCTGGCTGCCCATCGGCCTAGCGCTGGCGCCTATGCTGGCCATCCTGACGCTGGTGCTGGCCAAGCCGGTTCTGGACTGGGTCGCCTTCCCGGACTGGCTGACCGAGCCTCGGAGCGGTCAGCTCTTTTTCGACACGCCCAGACGATAATCGAAGACCAGTTTGCCGCCATGCCAGCCCGTCACCGCCACCACCCCGACACACAGCGCCGACAGCAGGATGCCGTACGGAAGAACGGCGGCCTCATAGCCGTACAGGCGATGGCCCCAGTTGGCGCCCAACAGGGCCAGCAGGGTCACGGCGATGATGAAATGGGTCCAGGCCGGCGCCCGGGCGCGGATGCCGGACACCATCAGCAGCTCGGCCGTGCCGGAGAAGCCGGCCAGCATGCCGAACAGGAAGCCGGTCCCTGCGGACCACAGAGCCGCCCGCGCCCAGAAGGCGTCGCCGGTCCACCAGTACAGGGCGTCGGCGCCGAAGGTGCAGAAGGTCAAGGCCACCGGAAAGGCGACGCTCATCGCGTGGATTGGGTGCCCGAGCACGGCGACGCGCGACTCGGTGGCCGAAAAGCCTTCGGTGGCGGCGATCGGGTCGATGAGGGCGTCGGCATCTTGTTCGATGTTGTCAGTCACGGGGCGTCCTTGCGGGCTTCGATGCTCGTCCTCACAACGGGGCTGTTGCTGGCAGGTTGCGAGGGGGCCCTGTCCACGGTGGATCCGGCCGGACCGGCGGCCCGCACTATCGCCCAGATCTGGTGGGTCATGCTGGCCGGTGCGGGGGCTATTTTTGCCCTCGTCATGGCGCTGGTGGCCCTCGCCTTCGTCCGCAAACGCGGGCCAGTCGACGAGATGCGGCATGAGCGGCTGTGGGTGATCAAGCTCGGGATCGTCTTCCCGGCCGTCGTGCTGCTGGCGCTGCTGGCCTATGGACTGGTATCTGGGGAGTCCCTGCTGCCCCGGCGTGGTCCGGACGTCGTCAGCTTCAGCGCGGAAGCCCGCCGGTCCGCCTGGACCTTCAGCTATGGCGACGCCCCCGGGCGGAGCACCGACGATGTGCTGCACATCCCAGCCGGCCGGCCCGTGGATGTCGCCATCACCTCGACCGACGTGATCCACAGCTTCTGGGTGCCGCGTCTCGCCGGCAAGATCGACGCCATCCCCGGTCATGTGAACGTCCTGCGCATCGAGGCCGATGCGCCGGGCGTCTATGCCGGCCGAAGCGCCGAATTCAGCGGCGTCGGCTACGACCAGTTCGCCTTTACCGTGGTCGCGCACGACGCCGCCGCCTGGGAACGCTTCATCGGAGGCGGCACGCCATGAACACGCTCCAGCGTCACCGCAAGCTGTCCGACATCTGGGCGTCCGAGCCCGGCCCGCGCGGCCTGATCTCGACCGTCAATCACACCGACCTGGGCCGGATGTTCCTGGCCGTGTCCTTCTTCTTCTTCCTGGTCGGCGGCGTGCTCGCCATGCTGATCCGGGCCCAGCTGGCGACGCCTCAGTCGGCCTTCGCCGGGCCGGAGATCTACAACCAGATCTTCACCATGCACGGGACCATCATGATGTTCCTGTTTGCCATCCCGACCTTCGAGGGGCTGGCGATGTATCTGCTGCCCAAGATGTTGGGCGCCCGCGATCTCGCCTTCCCGCGCCTCTCGGCCTACGGTTTCTGGTGCTATGTCTTCGGCGGCACGATGATGCTCGCGTCTATGGTGCTGGGTATCGCGCCGGACGGCGGATGGTTCATGTATCCGCCGCTGACCGGGGCCATCTATTCGCCCGGCATCAACACCGACTTCTGGCTGATCGGGATCACCATCGTCGAAATTTCGGCCATTGCGGCGGCGGTCGAGATCACCGTCTCGATCCTGAAGTACCGCGCCCCCGGCATGTCGCTGGACAAGCTGCCGATCTTCGCCTGGTACGCCCTGGTCACCGCCCTGATGATCCTGACGGGATTCCCGCCCCTGATCCTTGGTTCGATCCTGCTGGAGCTGGAGCGGGCCTTCGGTCTGCCCTTCTTCCAGACGGAATTCGGCGGCGACAGCCTGCTGTGGCAGCACCTCTTCTGGCTGTTCGGCCACCCGGAGGTCTACATCATCTTCCTGCCGGCGGCGGGGGTGATCTCGACCATTCTGCCGGTCATGTGTCGAACGACGCTGCTGGGCTATGGGTGGATCGTGGCCTCGGCGACGGGGCTGGCCTTCCTGTCGTTCGGCATCTGGGTCCACCACATGTTCACGACCGGGATCCCGCACATGGGACTGGCCTTTTTCTCGGCGGCCTCGACCCTTGTGGCGGTGCCGACGGGGGTCCAGCTGTTCGCCTGGATCGGCACCATGTGGAAGGGCAGGCCCAGCCTGCGCATGCCGATGCTGCACCTGCTCGGCTTCTTCTTCACCTTCGTCATCGGCGGGCTGACCGGGGTCATGGTCGCGGTCGTGCCGTTCGACTGGCAGGCGCACGACACCGCCTTCGTGACGGCCCACCTCCACTATGTCCTATTCGGCGGCTTCGTCTTTCCGATCATGGCCGCCCTCTACTACTGGATGCCGCACGTCAGCGGGCGCAAGCGGTTCTTCCGGCTGGGCGAGCTGGCTTTCGGCCTTGTGTTCATCGGCTTTCACGTGACCTTCCTGGCCATGCACTGGGTCGGTCTGCTGGGCCAGCGGCGGCGGATCTCGACTTATCTGCCGGAGGACGGCTGGACGACGGTCAACCTGATCTCCTCGATCGGCAGTTTCGTGCTGGCCATCGGCATCGCCATGGTGATCGTCGACCTGGTCCTGCACGCCTTCACCGCCCGCCGCAGTCGCCGCGATCCGTGGAACGCCGGCACGCTGGAATGGGCGATGATGACGCCGCCGCCAGCCTATAATTTCGCCAGTCTGCCGCACGTAACCAGCCGCCAGCCGCTGGCCGATGATTCCGAACTGCCGATCCGTCTGGCGCGGGGGGAGGGTTATCTGTCCGAGCCCGAGCAAGGCTGGCGCGAAAGCCTGACGGTCGAGATCGCGACCGGCAAACCGGATTTCCACATCATCTATCCGACCAACACCCGCCTGCCGATCGTGATGGCGGCGGTCACGGGGGTGTTCTTCGTCTCCCTGCTGCTGAAGTTCTACTGGACCATTCCGCTGGCCGTGGTCGGGGTGACGATCCTGGCCTGGCGCTGGGCATGGTCGCTGGGACACAGGACCGATCTGCCCTTGCGCGCCGTCGGCGGGGGGCTGGACCTGCCCAACGCCACCCAGGTCGCGCGCTCGCCCAGCTGGTGGGGTTCGGTCTTTCTCCTGACGGCCAATGCGACCTTCTTCGGCTCACTGCTGTTTGGGTTCGCCTTCCTCTGGACGGTGGCTCCGGCCTGGCCGCCGCCCGCCTGGTTCGGCGCTTCGCTGCTGGAGTGGGCGGTCGGCATCCTCGCAGCGGGCCTGGCCGTGGTGTCGATCCGTCGGGCCGCGAGAGCCAATGCCCGGGGCGATGACGTCCGGATCTGGCTGGGTCTCACCTTCCTCAGCGCCCTGCTCGTGGCTGGGGCGACGCTCGGGATCGTGGTGCGGGCCCCCACGCCGGCGGGTCATGCCTATGGGGCGACGCTGCTGGTGCTGGGCGGCTATGCGCTGTTCCACGCCGCCCTCGTAGCCCTGATGGTGGCGTTCCTGGCCGCGCGCGTGTTCCGGGGCTTCACCTCGCCCCGCCGCCATGCCGATTTCCCCGTTGTGACCCTGTGGGTCGACTACCTCGCCGCCACCGCTATGCTGATCTTCGCCGTTGCCCATGCGCCAGGGCTTCTGGCGTGAAGGACATCATCCGGATCTTGATCGCCCCCCTGGTCTGGCTGGCCAGCTTCAGCGCGGTCTATGGCCTGCACGGGCTGATCTGCGGACACGGGGTCGACGGGGCTGTGTTCGGCGTCATCGCCGTTCCCCGCTTTCTATTGGTGGGGGCTTACATCCTCGCCATACTGATTCAGGTTGGCCTGGTTTGGGCTCTGCATAGCGCGCGCTTCGGCTCGCCTTCGCCTTTCGTGCGCTTCGTCAGTCGCGCCACCGGCTGGCTCGGTCTGGTCTCCGCTGTCTGGGCGCTGCTGCCGACGGTCACGACGACCTACTGTCTGTAGTTCCGGACGGGCGCCCCTTCCTGTGCCTCGCCAACTTCTCGAATCGGACGGTCCGGCCTGATCGTCCGTCCGGCTTCGAAGGAGCCGGGCGCGACCTGTTGACCGGCGCCGGCGTCCCTGCTTTCGACGGAGCGATCGAACTGGCGCCCTACGGGGTCTGCTGGTGGGTGAAGGAGGTTTGACGATGTACGCAGGCGTCGAGATCGGCGGCACGAAGACCCTGGTCGGTTTCGGCCATTCGCCGGAAGACCTTTCCGACATCGTCCGTATCGAGACGCGCGGACCCGAAGAAACCCTCGCTGCGGTGGCGAACGCCATCAAGGATCAGGCCGCCGGGCAGAGATTGCGCGGGATCGGGGTGGCCAGTTTCGGCCCCGTTCGCCTCGACCGGAAAGCCGCAGACTACGGAAGAATTCTGAAGACGCCCAAGCCGGGTTGGTCAGGCGCGGACATTCTGGCGCCGCTGCGCGAGTTCGCGGTCCCGGTCGGGCTGGCGACAGACGTCGGCGGCGCCGCTCTGGCCGAGGGGGAGTGGGGCGCCTGCGCCGGCCTGGCTCACCACCTCTATGTCACGGTGGGGACGGGCGTGGGGGTCGGCGTGGTCGCCGACGGTCGACTGATCCACGGCGTCCTGCACCCCGAGGCGGGGCATCTTCTGGTGCGGCGGGCGGAGGCGGACGAGGGCTTCGCCGGCGTCTGCCCCTTCCACGGCGACTGTCTGGAAGGCTTGGTCAGCGGCCCGGCCATCGCGGCTCGACTCGGGCGTCCGGGAGAGACGGTCGCGGCGGACGACCCTGTCTGGACGACGATCGCGGACTATCTCGCCCAGATGGCCGCCGCCTTCACGCTCGTTCTGGCGCCGCAGCGGATCGTGATCGGCGGCGGGGTCGGCGGCCAGCCTCATCTGCTGGCGGGCGTGAAATCCGGCCTCAGGGCCCGTCTCGGCGGTTATCTGCCCCATCTCGACGACGACGGCGCCCTCGAAGCCTATGTGGCCGGTCCCGCCCTCGGCGGCCGTTCGGGCGTTCTGGGCGCGCTGATCCTGGGCCGAGAGGCCGCCTTGGCGGCCGGCGCATAGACGGCGAGCCTCTCGACGCCCCGGGTGCGGGGCGAGGCGACGGACCCTGGACTTCGGGGCAACCGCCGCTGGACGAAGCGTGCGACTGTTTCTATGATCCGCGCCAGCCGTCGGGTCTTTTCTGCGGCGATTTTCGCGTGGGTTTTGACGACGTGCTGAACAAGATTTTCGCCTGGTGGAACGGGGCCACGATCGGCACCCTCTTTACGATCGCCAAGCGTGGCCGCTTTGTCGGGACCGACGTGTTCGGCAACAAGTATTACGAGGCCAAGGACAACTCGAGCTACGACGGCCGCAAGCGGCGCTGGGTCGTGTACGAGGGCTATGCCGACGCCTCCAAGGTGCCGGCCGAATGGCACGGCTGGCTGCGTTACACGATCGACCTGCCGCCGACCGAGGCGCCCCTGCCGCGTCGCGCCTGGGAAAAGGATCACCTGCCCAACTTCACCGGCACCCCCATGGCCTGGCGGCCGCAAGGCTCGCTGGCCGCCGAGGCCAAGCGCCCCGCCGCGACCGGCGACTATCAGGCCTGGACGCCCGAGTGAGACCGAATCGGCTCCTGTGGGTCGGCGCGGCCGTGGCGGCGGTGCTGAGCGCCGGCGCCGTGACCGCCAGCGTGCTGCAGGACTCGCCGCGCGACGCCCGACCCGTGCAGGAGACTGCGCCGGTCGTCCCGACGGAGGCGCCGCCCGCCGGCGTCGCTGCGCCCGCCTCCCCGGTGGCCGTCGCTCCGCCGCCGACCGTGGTGATCGCCGAGGACGCCGCCGTGGCCGAGAAGGCCGAGGAAGAGGCCGAGGCCGAATCCCCCGTGGTCGAAAAGGCCATTGAACAGCCCGAGACCCCGGCCCGGCGCCAACGCCGCAAGTTCGCGGTCATCCAGGCCATCGATAAGACCACCGCCGAGACCATGAAGTTCGAGGTCGAGGTCGGCGGCCGGCCGGTGCGCTTCAACCGCAACCTGATCTTCAGCGTCCGCGCCTGCGAGGTCACCACCCCCGACGAACTGACCGAAGACGCCATTGCCTATGTCGACGTCTCGCTCCAGTCGCGCGGCGGAAGCCAGGCGGCGGATCCGCGTCAGATCTTCCGCGGCTGGATGTTCGCCTCGTCGCCGGCGGTCAGCGGGCTCCAAAGCCCCAACTACGACGCCTGGGTGGTGGGCTGTAAGAACTAAGGCGAGAGGAGGCTTCGATGCGCGACCAAAGACCCCTCAAGAAGAGCGAGACGGTCGAGATTCGACTACCGCACGCCACCAAGACCGCCTTCATGGAACAGTGCCGTCTCGAGGGGCGCACGGCCAGCGAGGCCATCCGCCGCTTCATCGACAGCGAGCTTGAGCGTCAGTACGGTCGGCCCGCTTCGCCTCTGACGGGCTGGCGTCAGCTGGTGGCGGCTGCGGCCGCCGGTCTGGCCCTCGGCGCAATCGCCGCGCCGTCTCTGGCCCAGTCGGTGACCCCGGCTCGCGCCGCCTTCGACCGGCTGGATCGCGACCACGACGGCCTGGTCAGCTTCTCCGAGTTCCGCGCCCGCTAGCGGATCGGCTCCAGCGCCCGCCCCCAGCGCAGGTTCAGCCAGGTCCAGGGCTTGAACAGTCCGGCGCCGGGCTTCCACGAGGCCGCGACAATCTCGGCGCGTCCGACGATGTTCTCCGCCGGCAGCAGGCCGACGCCCGCGTCCGCAGGCCAGCGGCTGTCCAGCGAGTTGTCGCGGTTGTCGCCCATCATGAAATACTTACCGGCCGGCACGCGATAGATCGGAGTGTCGTCGCCCGGCTGATCCGCTCCGCCGTCGTAGGTGACGTAGGTCTTGCCGCCCCCCAGGGTCTCGCGCACCTCCAGCACGCGCCGCGTGGGGGCGTCATGGTCGTTGGTCTCCCGAAGCGGGGTCTGCTCGAGGGGCTGTCCGTTGACGAAGACCTGGCCCCGCCGCACGTGCACCACATCGCCAGGCAGGCCGACGACGCGTTTGATCCATATCTGATCCGGATCATGGGGCCGCCGGAAGACCACGACGTCGCCCCGCCTCGGCTGGCGTTCCAGCAGCCGCCCGTCCGGCAAGGGCGGGTTGAAGGGCAGGGACGCCCGGCTCCAGCCATAGGCGTACTTGGACACGATGATGTAGTCGCCGGTCACCAGCCCCGGCTCCATCGACGAGGAGGGAATGGTGAAGGGCTGGAACAGCAGGATACGAAAGAGGGTCGCCAGGATCAGGGCGGCGACGACAGTGACGCCAATCTCTCGGGCCTCGCGCAGGCCGGCGGCGAGGATCGGGGCGTCGGGGGCAGGAGCAGGGGTCTGGTTCATGCCCCGCTTAAGCCGGATGATCGCCGTTCCGCGCCAGCTCAGGCTTGTCCGGACAGGGCTGAAATCGTGTCCGGACAGGGTTCAGTCGGGACGAAGCGCCCAATCGACCGCCTCGGCCCCCGTCATCGGCGCGATCAGAGCCGCCTCATCGACCTCGATCCTCAGGGCCGGCTTCAACCGCGCCAGATAGGCGGCCTGCGGCGTCTCAACCGCCCCGAACTGGCTGAGGTGATCGGTCAGGAACTGGGCGTCCAGCAGGCTCCAGCCGCCTCTCCTCAGTCGCGCCACCAGATGGACCAGGGCCACCTTGGAGGCGTCCCTCTCGCGGCTGAACATACTCTCGCCGAAGAAGGCGCCGCCCAGGGAGACGCCGTAAAGTCCGCCCACCAGCCGTTCGTCTTTCCAGCATTCGACCGAATGGACGAAGCCTCGGGCGAACAGGGCGGCGTACAGGCGGCGGATCGGGGCGTTGATCCAGGTGTCCTGACGTTCCGGCCCCTGGGCCGCCGCGCAGCCGTCCAGCACGGCCTCGAAGGCCGTGTCCACGCGAACCTCGAAGGGCTCGCCCCTGACGGTCCGGCGCAGGCGGGTGGGTATGTGGAACGCGTCGAGCGGGATCACGCCGCGCTGCTCGGGCTCGATGATGAAGACGCGCGGATCGTCGCGCGACTCGGCCATCGGGAACACGCCCTGGGCGTAGCAGGCCAGCAGGTCCTCGGGGCCGAAACCGCCGGACGGCCCTTGGGCGCTGTAATCCGGCTCGTTCACGGGGCGGGGCGAATCTGGTCGGCCGTGACGCGATTGGCGGGCGGGCGCCCGGCCTCGATCTCGGCCAGGCCCGACAGGGTGGTCACGGCGATGGCCGTCAGCGCCTCTTCGGTCAGAAAGGCCTGGTGTCCGGTGACCAGGACATTGGGGAAGGTCAGAAGGCGCTGGAACACGTCGTCCTGAATGATCTCGTTCGACAGGTCCTCGAAGAACAGATCGCCTTCCTGCTCATAGACGTCCAGGGCGACGCCGCCGACGCGGCGGCTCTTCAGCGCGTCGATCAGGGCCTGGGTGTCGATCAGGGCGCCCCGGCTGGTGTTGACGATCATCACGCGCGGTCGCGCCGCCGCCAGGGTCGGGCCGTCGATCAGGTGGCGCGTCTCCGGCGTCAGCGGGCAGTGCAGGCTGATGATGTCGGACTGGCGCAGCAGGGTCTCGCGATCGACGTAGCGGACGCCGATCTGGGTCAGGGCCGGATCCTCGACCAGATCATGGGCCAGCACCTCGCAGCCGAAACCCAGTTTCAACGCCCGCGCCACCAGGGCGCCGATGCGGCCCGTGCCGACGACCCCGGCCGTCCGCCCCGACAGGTTGCGGCCGATCAGGCCGTCCAGGGCGAAGTTGTTCTCGCGGACGCGGGCCGAGGCGCGGGGGATGTTGCGGTTCATCGCCAGCAGCAGGCCCAGGGTGAACTCGGCGACCGCCTCGGGCGAATAGGCCGGCACGCGGATGACGGTCAGGCCCAGGGCCTCGGCGGCGCGCAGATCGACGTTGTTGTAGCCGGCGCAGCGCAGGGCCACGGCGCGCACCCCGCCCTGCGCCAGTCGGGTCAGGGCGGCGGCGTCCAGCCGGTCGTTGACGAAGACGCAGACGGCGTCGAAGCCGTCGGCCAGCGGCGCGGTGGTCTCGTCCAGCCGCGCCTCGAACCAGCTCAGGTCGTGGCCGAAGTCGGCGTTGGCCAGGTCGAGGAACCGGCGGTCATAGGCCTTGGTCGCAAAGACCGCGATACGCATGGGCCGGTTCCTCTGATTTCGCCGGGCGTCAGGCGTCGCCCTTCTGACGGGCGGCCCACTTCTCCAGCCAGTGGATGTCGTAGTCGCCGGACAGGATGTCGGGCTCCTGCAACAGCTTCTGGAACAGGGGGATGGTGGTGTCGACGCCCCCGACCACGACCTCGTTCAGCGAGCGCTTCAGGCGCGCGATGGCCTCCTCGCGGTCGCGGCCGTGGACGATCAGCTTGCCGATCAGGCTGTCGTAATAGGGCGGGATCGAATAGCCGGCGTAGATGGCGCTATCCAGCCGCACGCCCAGGCCGCCCGGCGCGTGGAAGTCGGTGACCTTGCCCGGCGAGGGGGTGAAGGTCTCCGGGTTTTCAGCATTGATCCGCACCTCGATGGCGTGGCCCTGGAACTTGATGTCCTCTTGGGTGAACGACAGCGGCAGGCCGGCGGCGATCCGCACCTGTTCGCGCACCAGATCGACGCCGGTGATCATTTCCGTAACCGGATGTTCGACTTGCAGCCGGGTGTTCATCTCGATGAAGAAGAACTCGCCGTCCTCCCACAGGAATTCGATCGTGCCGACGCCCAGATAGCCGATGGCGGCGATGGCCTTGTTGACCGTCTCGCCGATCTTCTTTCTGCCTTCAGCAGAGAGTGCGGGCGAGGGGGCCTCTTCCAGCACCTTCTGGTGACGGCGCTGCAGCGAGCAGTCGCGTTCGCCCAGGTGCACGACGTTGCCGTGGCTGTCGGCGATGACCTGGATCTCGATGTGGCGCGGCTTCTGGAGATAGCGCTCCATATAGACGGCGCCGTTGCCGAAGGCGGCCTTGGCCTCGGACTGGGCGGTCTGAACGGCCTCGACCAGGTCGTCAGGCGTCAGGGCCACCTTCATGCCGCGTCCGCCGCCGCCGGCCGCCGCCTTGACGATCAGGGGGAAGCCGATGGACTTGGACGCCTCGATGGCGGCCTCGACCGTCTCGACCTCGCCGTCCGAGCCGGGGACCACGGGGATGCCGGCGTCCTTGACCGTCTGTTTGGCGGTGATCTTGTCGCCCATGACCCGGATATGTTCGGGCTTGGGTCCGATGAAGGTCAGGCCGTGCGCGCCCACGATCTCGGCGAAGCGGGCGTTCTCGGACAGAAAGCCGTAGCCGGGGTGGATCGCCTGGGCCCCGGTGATCTCGGCCGCCGCGATGATCGAGGGGATGTTCAGATACGACTTTGCCGCCGAGGCGGGGCCGATGCAGACGCTCTCGTCCGCCAGACGCACCCACATGGCGCCGCGGTCGGCTTCGGAGTGCACGGCGACGGTGGAGATGCCCATCTCCTTGCACGCCCGGTGGATGCGAAGCGCGATCTCGCCGCGGTTGGCGATCAGGACCTTGGTGAACATCAGGGCGCCTTAGGCTTCCAGCAGGACGAGGGGCTCGCCGTATTCGACCGGCTGGGCGTCTCCGACCAGGATCTCGGCCACCACGCCGTCGCGCGGCGCCTGGATCGGGTTCATGGTCTTCATGGCCTCGACGATCAGCAGGGTCTGGCCCTTCTTCACCTTGTCGCCCGGCTGGATGAAGGGCGGCGCCTCAGGCGAGGGTTGCAGATAGGCGGTGCCGACCATCGGCGACTTCACCTCTTCGCCGGCGCGGGCCACGATGGTGGCCGGATCGGACGGCATGGCGGCCGGCGCGGCGACGGGGGCCGCAGGCGCAGCGGCCGGCGCCGGGGCGGCGGCGTACTGCACCGGGGCGGCGTTGACGGTGACTTCGCGCGCCACGCGGATGCGCAGCTCGCCGCGCTCGACCTCGACCTCGGTCAGGTCGGTCTCGTTCAGGATCTCGGCCAGCTGGCGAACCAGGGACGCGTCGATCTCGGCGTGTTTCTTGTCATCGGCCATTGGAATTGCGCCTTTGTCTTTCGTCTTGGATAGCAGAACGGGGCGGGCTTCAGCCGCGTTCCCGGATCAGGGTCAGGGCCGCCTGGACGGCCAGTTCATAGCCGGCCGCGCCGAAGCCGGCGATGACGCCGGTCGCCGCGGACGACACATAGGAGTGATGGCGAAACGCCTCGCGCGCCGCCGGATTGGACAGATGAAGCTCGATGACCGGGATGGTCAGGGTCTTCAGCGCGTCGTGCAGGGCGACCGAGGTGTGGCCATACGCCGCCGGGTTGAGGATCAGGGCCTGCGCCTTTTCACGCGCTTCCTGGATCCAGTCCACCAGCACGCCTTCGTGGTTGGTCTGGCGGAACACGATCTGCGCCTCGCCCGCCGCCGTCACGCAGCGCTGTTCGATGTCCGCCAGCGTGTCGCGGCCATAGATTTCCGGCTCCCGCACCCCGAGCAGGTTCAGGTTGGGGCCGTTCAGCACATGGATGACGGACGTGTCGGACATCGGTTCTCGAATCGAGGCTCCGGAATCGGGCGACCTCTGACGGTTCAGGGGCGGCCTTGTAGCTTAGGCGCGGCGCGGGTCAAAGCGCAGCATGGAAACGGCTTGACCTAACGTCATCCGCGCGGGCGTCAACGGATTTCCCGTCGCAGGGGGGGAAGAGCGGGGAAAAGGGGGAGGGCGGATGGGTTTGGTGGGCGCTAGCCTTCCGTCTGCCCATCACCCACCGCCGTCATTCTCGGGCTTGACCCGAGGATCGGGCGCGGAACGGGCGGTGCCTCGGGGCTGTCGTACAAGCGGCGGGCCACTCGATCCTCGGGTCAGGGCCGAGGATGACGAATAGGGGGCGGCCACGATGAACGCGGCGGTGAGTACAACGGCGCCTCATGCCCTCCGCGCCGAAACACGGTATGACACGCCCACAAAGGACATCGAGGCAGACGGTTTGCGTATTCAAGTCAACGGCGATCCACGCGAGGTCTATGCCTCGACCGTGACGGAGCTGGTCGAGGAACTGGGGCTGGACCCCCGCAAGGTGGCGGTCGAGCGCAATCTGGAGATCGTGCCCCGGTCGCTGCACGCCGTCACCGCCCTGGCCGAGGGGGACCGGATCGAGCTGGTCCAGTTCGTCGGCGGCGGGTGATCAGACGGCCAGTATGGCCTCCTGATAAAGGGTGATGTCGCGGTCGGCGGTCATGAGGACCAGGTTTTCGCAGCGGGCCTGTGCGATCAGGGCGCGGTCGAACGGGTCGCGGTGCAGCAGCGGCAGGGCCTGGACGGCGAGGCCGTGCAGGCTGGTGAAATCGATCTCGTTGTAGCCGTTGGCCAGAAGCTGATTTCGCAGCCGCTCCGGGTCCAGCTGGAAGTCGAGCCGCTCCAGCCGGCGCTTTATCCCAATCTCCCAGATGCTGACGGCGCTGAAGAACAGCAGGTTGCGCGGATCTTCCAGATAGCTGCGCGCCCTGGCCGACAGACGCTCGGGTCGCGTCGCCGTCCAGACCAGCAGATGGGTGTCCAGCAGGATGTTCACGGCTTGCCGTAGAACATCTCTTCGATCTCGTCCTTGAACGGCGTCTTGATGTCGTCCGGGATGACGCCTTCGCCCTCCATGAAGCCGATGCGTTGCACGACCTTTTTCGGCGCCTCGTCCAGCGGGACCAGTTTGGCGATGGGCTTGCCCGCCTTGGCGATGGTGATGGTTTCACCCTTGGCCGCACGGTCCAGCAGGCGCGACAGGTGGGTCTTGGCCTCGTGGACGTTGACCGTTTCCATGCGTCGCTCCGGGTGAACTTAGTCGACTTAGTTTAGTCCATCGGGGGCCATCTCGCAACGCGGCGTGATCGATCCGCCCTTTCGCATCGGGCGCGACAGGACTAGGTCACCCCCATGACCGATACAGCCCCCGAAACCTGGTCCGTCGCCGGCCGCACGTTCAACTCCCGCCTGATCGTGGGCACCGGCAAATACGCCGACTACGCCCAGAACGCCGCCGCCGCCGAGGCGGCGGGGGCCGAGATCGTGACCGTGGCCGTGCGCCGGGTGAACCTGACCGATCCGAACCAGCCGATGCTGGTCGACTATGTGAAGCCCGACCGGTTCACCTTCCTGCCCAACACCGCCGGCTGTTTCACCGGCGAGGACGCGGTGCGCACCCTGCGACTGGCGCGCGAGGCGGGGGGCTGGAGCCTGGTCAAGCTGGAGGTCCTGTCCAACACCGCCCACCTGTATCCCGACATGGTCGAGACCCTGCGGGCCCTGGACATGCTGATCAAGGACGGGTTCGACGTCATGGTCTATTGCACCGACGACGTGGTCATGGCCAAGCGGCTGGAAGACGCAGGCGCCGCCGCCATCATGCCGGCCGCCGCCCCGATCGGCTCAGGCCTGGGCATCCAGAACGAGGTCAATGTCCGGCTGATCGTCGAACAGGCCAAGGTGCCGGTTCTGGTGGACGCCGGCGTGGGCACGGCCTCGGATGCGACCCGGGCGATGGAGCTGGGCTGCGACGCCGTGCTGATGAACACCGCCATCGCCGGGGCCAAGGATCCGATCCGCATGGCGCGGGCGATGAAGCACGCCGTGATTGCCGGCCGTGACGCCTATCTGGCGGGCCGGATGCCCAAGCGGATGTACGCCGACCCCTCGTCGCCGCTGGCGGGATTGATTTAAGGCGCGTCTCCAGACCCTCTCCCGCTTGCGGGAGAGGTGGCCCGGCGTCCGCGCAGCGGACCAGGGTCGGAGAGGGAGTCTTGCTTGAACAAGAAGACTTCCCCCATCGTCAGCCGTCTCGCTCCGCTCGACGAGCTGACACTTCCCCCGCGAGCGGGGGAAGGTCTTGGGCCCCCATCGCGCACAATGACGCTGGTTCCGTCCCAGGGTTTTCAACCGCTTGCCCGTTTCTCGCGCCGCCTTTCCCACCAGGGTTCGCCGCGCCTGTAAAATGCGTCCATGACCCACGGCGACGCACGCTCAACCCCTATCAGCCACCTGGCGCTTTTGGCGCCTTTGGCGCCTTGTCACCCTGTTTTCGTGCCAGTGCCAGACGCTCACCAGTCCAGCGCCGCCTCGCCCCTCAGGATCGCCTCGGCCTCGGGGGTGTGCTTGGCCCCCGAACGGTCGTGCAGGACCAGGGGCGGCAGCAGCCTCAGGGGCGCCTTGCCGGTCTTGATCGCCTGGACCAGCACCCGCTTGGCCGGTTGGTCGGCGAAGGGTTGCACCGGGCGGATGGCGAAGGAGCCGGCCTTTTCCCCCAGCAGGGCCAGCAGGTCCGCCAGACGGTCGGCCCGGTGGATGATCACGATCCGCCCGCCCTCGCGCACCGCTTTCAGCAGCAGGCCGGTCCAGGCGGCCAGGCCGTCATCGGCCATCCAGGCGCCCTGTTTGCCCGGCGCCGGGGCGCGCAGGGCGCCGGGGTCGTCGAAGAAAGGCGGGTTGGACACGGCCCAGTCGAAGGGCGCCAGGTCCAGGGCGCGGAACCCCGCCGCCACATCGCCGTCGATGATGGTGGTGCGATCCCCGAACCCGTTCAGCGCCGCATTCTCGCGCGCCAGATCGGCGGCGAGCGAATCGCGTTCCAGCCCCGTCAGGTTCGCCCCGGCATGACGCGACGCGATCTGCATCAGCACGGCCCCCGCGCCGCAGCCCGCCTCGAACAGCCGCTCGCCCCGCCGGGGCGCGACGGCGGCGGCCAGCAGAGCCGCGTCCATGCCCGCGCGATAGCCGCGCGCGGGTTGCCGCAGGCGCACGCGACCGTTCAGCAGGGCGTTCTCGACGATGTCCGGCGCGGCGGGGACGGTGTCCAAGCCTCAATCTCCTTGACCCTCCGGGGGTCGATCACCATTGTGCGCGCCATCGCGATCCGGCAAGCGGACGCGGACGGAATTAGCTGCGCGGTGGACGTCGCGCGACCTGTGAAAGAGTATCCCCTTGGACGTTGTCCCCGCCGCCTTTCCCCGACCGAAGGGGGATGTGAACGCCCTCGTCCGGCTGGCCGGCTCCGACATGGCCGAGGTGGACGCCCTGATCATCGACCGGATGCAGTCCGACGTCCCGATCATCCCCAAACTGGCCGAACACCTGGTCTCGGCGGGCGGCAAGCGTCTGCGGCCCCTGCTGACGGTGGCGGCGGCCCGGGCCGCGGGCGCCCAGGGCGACATCCTGTCCCCGAAGAAGCTGGCGGCGGCTGTGGAGTTCATCCACACCGCCACCCTGCTGCACGACGACATCGTCGACGCGTCGGAACTGCGCCGGGGCAAGGTCGCGGCCCATCTGATTTGGGGCGCGCCCACCAGCGTGCTCGTGGGCGACTTCCTGTTCGCCCGCGCTTTCGAACTGATGGTCGAAACCGATTCGATGCGGGCCTTGGGCATCCTGGCCGAGGCCTCGCGGGTCATTTCCGAGGGGGAGGTGCTTCAACTCACCCGCGCCCACGACCTGAACCTGGACCAGGCCACCTATCTGCAGATCATCTCGGCCAAGACCGCCGAACTGTTCGCCGCCGCAGCCGAGGCGGGGGCCGTGGGCGCCGGGGCGTCGGCCGAGGCGGTCAAGGCCCTGCGCGATTACGGCATGGCCCTGGGCATCGCCTTCCAGCTGGCCGACGACGCCCTGGATTACGGCGCGACCGCCGAGGCCCTGGGCAAGAACGCCGGCGACGACTTCAACGAGGGCAAGGCCACCCTGCCGCTGCTGCTGGCCGTGGCCCGCACCCGGGGCCGAGAGGACGCCTTCTGGGAGCGGACCGTGACCAAGGGCGAGCGCACGCCGGAAGACTTCAACCGCGCCCGCGAACTGGTCATTGGCTCCGGCGCCATAGGCGCGACCCTGGACCTGGCTGGCGACTATGCCGATCAGGCCAAGGCCGCCCTGTCGGTCCTGCCCGCATCCGACTGGCGCGCCGCCCTGGAAGACCTGGCCGATTTCGCCGTTTCGCGTGCCGCCTGAGCCTGATCCGGCGGCGACGGTCGCGGCGAGTCTGGACGCCCAGGTCCGCGCCGCCGATCTGGACCGCTGGCTGTCCAGCCGACTGGTCGCCGACGAGCGAGCCCGCGCCGACCTCATCACCCTCTACGCCTTCGAGGCCGAGCTGATGGTCATACCCACGCGCGTGACCCAGCCCCTGCTGGCCGAGATGCGCTACACCTGGTGGGCCGAACAGCTGGACGGGGTCTTCGCCGGCGTCCCGCGCAAGGGCCATCCGGTGCTGGAGGCCCTGACGGATCTCGTCGCCCGTCACAGCCTGGACCGCGTCCCCTTCGACGCCCTGATCGAGGCCCATATCGGCCGCGTCCACAGCCAGCCCCATGATCTCGACGCCTTCTACGTGGGGCCCATGCAGACGGCGGTCCATGTGTTGGCCGGTCCTGGCCATGCGGACAAGGTGGTCGAGGCGGGGCGCGTGAGGGGGCTGGCGCAGGTCGGGCGGACGGAGGAGGCGAGGGCGGCGCGTCCTAAGGCCAATGCGGCCTTGAAGGGCCTGCCCGCCGAAGCCTTCCCGGCCGTAGCTTCAGCCGCGCTAACGACGCCCGACGAGCCGGAGCCGCTCAAACGTTTGCGACTGCTCTGGGCGACGGTCCGCGGACGGGTTTAGCCCGCGTCCCGCCAGGCCTTCAGGCTCGCCATCGCCCGAAGGCTCTGCAGCCGCTTCTTGGCCCGGCCGCGTTCCTTGGGATGGATGCGCTTGCCGTCCTCATCGACCTTGGGGGCCTCCAGCGGGGGCAGCAGGCCGTAGTTGATGTTCATCGGCTGGAACTTGGAGCCTTCCAGATGGCCCCCGGTGATGTGTTCGACCAGGGCGCCCATGGCGGTCTCGGGCGGGGGCGGCGACAGGTCGCGGCCCAGAGCTTGCGCGGCGGCGAGGCGGCCGGTCAGCAGGCCCATGGCGGCGCTCTCGACATAGCCCTCGACCCCCGTGACCTG
>Ga0208958_1001148_pt1 | contig 27774 bp, 27 predicted proteins | sample RifOxyB1_FD_184032 | JGI IMG/M metagenome (GOLD analysis project Ga0208958, IMG submission 184032) | Soil microbial communities from Rifle, Colorado - Rifle Oxygen_injection B1 (SPAdes) | ecosystem: Environmental > Terrestrial > Deep subsurface > Rock core/Sediment | place: Rifle, Colorado...
TTACTATTATGAACAATAACCCCCTCCCCAACAATAAAATCATTATATTTTTCTGCCCCTAGATTATAGACAAGAACATTTTCATCAACATCTTTAATCCCAACAATCCTAGCAATCTTTCCATCAATAGTAAAAAGCTCATCACCAACATGCAAATCTTTAGCAACAACCCAACTTCCATTACAGGAAAAATCTTGAGTTTGATTTTTACTGGACAGAGAATTAAAACAATTCTCTGTAACAAAAAATGGATGTTCATCTGTAACTTTTAATACATTTTTGTTGAAGTTAAAAGCAGAAACAAAAACTAAACTAATTACAATTAAAAAAATTATTAATATTAAAATAAAATAAACACCTGTTTTTCTATTTTTAAATAAATTTTTCATTTTATCATTCCCTCAATTATTCTAACAAAATTCTTAGCTCTTTTTAATGAAGTTTCTGCCTTGTTTTTTTCAGCTATGCTTCCAAGATTATATGTAAAAATCTTTCTTTTTTCAAGCTCATTCTTGAAATCAGAAATGAATTCTATTGATTTTCTTTCAGAAATCCTCAATAATTCTTCAGCTTCATCAACAGCATCTTTATACTCTTCAATAAACTGTTTTTCAATTTTATTATCCTCATTAAAAAAATAATGGACTAATGCATGATATGTGAAAATATGAATCCCAATCTCACTGTCAATTTTCTTTTTATATTTTGCAAGAAGTGCTGTTGCAGCAAAAAACATAGCATAATAAGAAATATTTATTATCCACATATTTGTTTCAATATCTTCTTCATCTTGTAATCTAAATAATCTATCTGAAAGAGTAACTGAAGAAATAGCTTTATTTAAGAAAAAGTCTTTGCTTTCAGGTATTGCTTCTTTAATTTTTCCTTCAGTTATCAAATTCTTGATTATACTTGTACTAGTTTTATATTTATCTTCCATATTTTTTTCTTAAATAATTTATATAAGTTTCAAAACCAGTCAATACATAATGATTTTTTAATACTTCATTTCCAACATTTAATTCTCTTTTATTTTCCCACATTTCAAATAAGCTTTTTTCACTAATAATATTAAGATCAATATTATACAAAGATAAAGCATTCTTAATTTTTTTATTAGTTATTTCTACTTCTTTTTCATCAGGAATTATGATTAATAAATCAATATCTGAACCTTTCAGATTCTTATTTTTTGCATGGCTTCCAAATATCAAAGAAACAAAATTCCCACAGTCTTTTAATTTTTCTTTAATAATTAACATTTCCATATTCTTTTTGCATAAATCCTCGGTTCGCTCAATTTCAACACAGATATAATAAAGATTATCTTTTGAAAAATTTAAATGAATAACTTTACTTTTTCCAATTTCATTAAGTATTATAAATCCATTTTTTTCTAGATTTTTGATGGTTTTAAATGTTTGAGGATATTTTTGCTTAAGTGACATTGAAACATTTCTCATAGTAGGATTATTGTTTAAATCATCAAACAAGAATTTCAATATTTTAATTTCATCATTCTTTAACATGTTTAAATTATTATAATGATTTTATTATAATATTAAAACAATATTATTATATATAAACCTTTCCACATATAAAAATTGATTTATCCAAGAATCTCATATTCAATTATTCTATAGCTGTCAGATTTTCTTACAAAAGTCATTGTAACATTAGAATCAACAACTAATTTCTTAGTCAAATCATAACTCTTAACAGAATCTCCTTCTTGAATATCTTCAATGTTTCTATAGCTTCCATCAGAAAGCATTATTCTTGTTCCTGCTAAGAAACAACCTGTTGGACTAGCAAAAGCAGCATCTAAACTGTCTACAGCTTCATCTAAATTTTGTTGAGCACCTCTTAATCCAGAACTAGCTCCAACTTGAAGATCCCTTTTTAATAAGTATTCTAATCCTTCAACTTCAGCAGAATCTGGAACAAATAATTTTTCTCCAGTTTCAGTTTCTATCATCCTAAGACCTTTTTGAGCCAAAGTTTCTGCAGTAGCATCAGCCTCTGCTCCAACAACCCTAAAAGCAGGAATTAATTTTAATTCTCCTCCAACCTCACTCTTAAATGCACCTGCAGCCTCGAGACTAAATTTACCAGCTACTTTTTCTAAAGTCTGAGTAACTAATCTCTCAAAACTTATCATAGCAGCAGCCTGAGCTGCAACTTCACCAACACCAATTCCATAAACCTCTCCTGGAATTTGATATGCACCAACAGATAATCCAGTTCCAAGAAGCAAATCAGTTGTAAAAGCTCCTAAATTTTCAGCCATTGTTGTTCTTAAAACACCTGCTCCTCCAAGAGTAGCTGCATTTAATCCTTCACCCATTAAACTTCCAACAGTACCAATAATTTTTCCACCATAGGATACAGAAGCAAAAGGCAGAAGAAGGGCTGCAGCTTGAAATGGATTTACATAAGTAAGAATATCATCTCTTATTGAAAAAACCTGTTGCATATATTTTTTACCAGGAGTATCGAGTGTTAAAGTTAAATCAGAATTTTTAATAGGATCTCTAAGAACCATCATATCAGGATTATTATCAATCTTAAAACTCCCACTAACAAGTCTAGCAATAAATTCAGAATCTTTTCCAGGATTCATTCCTTGCCTGATCCAATAAGATTCAAGTGTCTTTATTCTTTGTTCTTGATTCTGAGAATAAAATTCTTTCAATGTCAAACCATTATCTAAAGCATACATATTTGCAAATGCACCTAACTGTTGTTCTGTTAATTCTGCTGCAGCTGAATTTACATTAGCTAATAATTGCTCATTAGAAGTTGTAATACTAGCCGCCCTATTATAACCAATTGAAGATAAAAGTGTTTGATAAGCCTCTGTTTCTTCATTTCCCATTGAACCTACCATTTGACGAAGATAAGTTAATTGAACATTTTTTCCAAAGATTTGTGAATTTACATTATCTGAATTAAGGCTAATAGACTGTTCAAGGTATTTTAAAGCATCAGATCTACTTCCTGTTTCAGTAGCAATAATTGCAGCTTGCCTCATTGCCTCAGACCTGACCACATCAGAAAATTCAGAAGAACCAGATATGCTTAAATAACCATCAACAGATTGTTTAAAATCCCCTGTTTTCTTATAAGATTCTGCAAGACCAAAACTAGCAGCTAAAAATACATTCTCATTATTCCCTTTTGATTCTCTAATCAAATCTGAATAAATTTTTAAGGATTCGTCTTTGATTTTATTAACTTCTGAACCAATTTCATCCAAAGTTAAAAGAGCTACTCCCTCAGGCTTTACATCTTTACTCGCTGCTCTAAATTCCTGATATTTTAAACTTGCTTTATCCCCTATTAATTCAGCTAATCTTAATTGAGCAGTCATCCTAGATTCATCTTCCCTGTTTTGTGAATCTAAATAATCCCTAATTCTTCCGATAGATTTGTCAACATCACCTTCAAGTTTATTCTGATTATTTACAATATCAAGTTCTAATGCATCAATTTTACTTTTTATTTCAGGATCAAAATCATTGCTTCTTGTGATTTCAAGCTCTGCTTGAAGTTGCTCTAGTCTAGCTTTTGCATAAGCTTTTTCAACCAAAACATTTTCTGAATTAAATAATAAATTAGAAAGAGACATGGTTTCACTAACCTTACTTAAAGCAACAACCTTTGTGTCTGTTTCCTTTCCATTAATAAAAGACTTAATTGAAATAGAAAAATCATCATTTGTATAGACAATATTAGCTAAAGTTTCCTTTTGGTCCTTACCAGTTGCTTTTACAACAAATTCAGGACCAAAACCATTTCTATCAGAAAGACCTATTTTATTTAATAATATTTTTCCATCCCTGACTAAAATTTTTGCATTACCATTATCAATTTGAGCGATTCCTTCTTTAACTTCAAAAAAAGGTTTTCCATAATCATTATTAATTCTACTATCAAACAAAGTATATGCTTTTTCATTTCCAGAATAATGAAGCTTAGAAGTAGTAATAACATCTACTAAACCCTTTAATGTAGTCTTTGATTCAGAACCAAGAATAAATGAAACAGCATTTTCCTCAGATTTAATATCCTTTCCATCTAAATATACCTTCAAACTTTTTGAAGATGAATAATCATTACCCCTATCATCCTTAAATTTTCCTTTATTATCTAAACTAAGAGAAACAATATTTCCATCTGCATCAAGACTTCCTGTAAAAGTGCCCTTTGAATCAACAACCATTTTAGAAAAAGCTAAATTAGCATTAGTTCCAGAGATTATTTGATGTAATGGATCAAATATAACTTCCCCCCCATCTTTATTTGTACCAAATACAAACTTCTTCCCATTATAATCAAAACTATAAGTTTGTTCTTTTAAAGAAGCTAATTTAGCATATTCAACTTCATTTTTATCATTGAAATTCATCTCAGCATTTTTTAATCCCAAATAATTTAATTTAAAAGAAGTATCAGAAGTTTCACTGCCACCTATTCTTATATCTCCACCATAATCTCCAAAAACTCCTTTTACAGAAATTAGTTGTTTTTTATTAGAATCAATTTTTAGAGTTCCATCCTTAAGATTATAAATCATATAACTTAAACTAACCCTGTCACTATTGTATTGGCTTACACCCATTCCACCAGTAACCCTCAAATTAATAATCCCATTATTTTCTTCAAAATAAGCAGAAAAAGTCTTAGACTTTTCACTTCCAATCATGATTCCTTTTATAACTAAACTAGGAATCTCTTGTTGTCTTCCATTAGAAGTTGTGGTATAAACAGACTGAACAGATCCACTAAAAACCATTTTTTTTCCATCAAAAGTTAGTTTAATTCCTTTAGGTATATCAAAAACTATTTTGTTATTATAATAAAGTCTAATTTTTCCATCAACATCAACAACTATTTTTCCCAAATCAGGATTATTATTTAAATCAGGAATATTCTGTTTAATATAATTTTGAAGATTATTGACATTAATACTAGTCTGAGAATCAAGGTCATTAATTGTTTTATCAGGTTCAACCTTAATACTAACTTCTGCTATAACAAAATTAATGTAAAATATAATAATAAATATTAAAAAAATACTCAAAAGTAATTTATTTGTTTTCATATCCTATGCTCCAAGCTTATTAGCAAATAAAAAGCTATAAGCAACTCCATCAACAAGAGATTTATTTGATCTATCAACTATTGCATAAACAACATCATTATCATCATTAGGCATTGTAAGAATATTATAGTCTAATTCTGACAAATAAGTTAAAGGTATATAACCAGGATCTTTTTTCTCTCTTTCAACAATTTCATTTGCAACATCAATCATATCTCCAAGCCTAATTAAAATTTTAGAATTATATGTTTTATCAAGTTTATATGTAACATTATTTTTAGTAACAAAAATATTCATTGAAACAGAAACTTCAACATTATCCTTATTTATTTTAGTTTCAACAATTGGTTTTTCATTAACAATCTTATAATTAATAAGAACATCATCATATAAGCAAAGAGGTGAAACCCCTTCAATATAAGAACTTATTTCTTTTTCCATAATCACTTTCGAAGGTAAAGTATTTTTCCCATTATAATAACCATACGCAATATTTCCAAGATTAGTTGCCAAATAATTATTTGGAAGTTTTACATATCCTCCCTGTAATCCAACAATTCGAATAGCATCAATAACTATTTGATTAGAACAACTATCCATTTTTTCATAAACAGGCATAATCTCAGAAGAAACACTATTTCTATTGATATATTCTCTCACAACACTATTATCCTTAACTAAAAAAAATGAAATGATAATTACACCAAATATAACAACAATTGAAATAATCACAAAAATAGAAATCTGCCCCTTCATTTCTCTCTTTTTCATTTTATAACTAACATGGGGGTATTTATAAATATTTATTTCTTGATAAAGCCTATGGCCTCTTCATCAAATACATATCCTGCATTTTTATTTGGTACAATCCTATAGGTGATTCCATATTCCCTAAGTTTTTCCATTCCACTAAAATAAACATCAGGATATACCTTGCCAAAAAAATCCCAATAGTCTAAAAATTTAAGTCCATCTGCAGTTGGAGAATAATCTTTAACATCATTATTAAATTTTCTTAAATATTCAGCACTTATCTCCGGATTAGAATCTATTCTCTTAAGGAATATATAACCTGCAACTTCCCCAGTATCTGTATTCCTAATTGCAATGATACTACTTTTAAGATCGTAATCCATTAAAAAAGAGTTTACATCAGTTAAAGAAGGTATCATTGAACTATGACTAAACTCATCAACATAGGGATGAGTATGGATTTTAGAATATCCATTACCTAATATTGCCCCTGCACGAATATCTCCAGCTATTTCATCAGGTAACTCTGAAAAAGGTATAAATTTTACTCCCCGATACTCCCTTTGAGAAGATGCTTCAATAATTAATCCCTTTGTTTTCCAAAAAGAAGATTCTAACATTGGGTCTCCAACAGACTCAATAAAATAAGTTGGAGATAATACTTCTCTTTTGCCAATAATTGTTAATCTGTCAAGTTCAGAAGGATAAAAATTAATTAACTTTCCATTAGAATCTTCAAGAAGATAATCCATAACCTTTTTATTTTCATCATAACTAGGATAAATTTTTCCACGAATTACCTCCCCATGAAGCAATATTTCAACCTCATCTCCTCTTCCCAATACATAATTTGGACCGATTCCTTCATCTAAATAAGCGTTTACCATAGCTTTATTATGTACAAGAATTCCCTCGGCAAAATAATCCTCATAACCATTAACTCTTAAATTATAAACAAGAGTTTCTTCATTAACATCCTTAACATTAACAATCCTAGCAATCTTTCCATCAACAGTAACAAGCTCATCCCCAACATTTAACTCAGAAGCCTTAACCCAACTTTCATTCAAAAAGAACGGATGTTCATCTGTAACCTTTAATTCCCCTTTTTTAACAAAAATATTTGAATTAAAATTAAATGCAGAAACAAAAACCAGACTAATAACAATTAAAAATAATAAAAACAATCCTCTTTTTCCCATAGTCAATCTAGCGAATTTATCTATATAAACATTATTAACAATACCTAATTAACAATCCAAAAATACTTTTGCATTTGTATCATCAGAAAAACAATGTGCCACCCCCACTTTTAAGTGGGGGTTTGTGACAGGCACTTGTTTTTTGGATGCAAGAAAATTCAATAAAGAATTTTCTGCACAGAAAATGCAGTGCATTTTCTTGTGTTCCAAAAATAAGCAAGTAAACTACCTCCTCTTAAAAGAGGAGGTTTTCAATTTCAGACATCAAAATTTTACATCAGCTAACAATATTTTATAGGATATAATCACAGCCAGGTATAAAATATACCTGATTAGAGTATAAATTAATCTATAGGAAGATTTATAAGGTATAAAATATACCATTTATTGGTATAAATTAATCCAACTAATATTCAAATGACTACAATAGAAGAACATAGAAAAAAAATAATAGAGCATCTAGAAGAGATTGAAGATGCAATAAATTCAGGCATAGAAAGAAAACCAGTAACAATTGGATTTCATTGTTCTGCATGCGTAATCCAGTATCTAGAATTATATCTGCATTTAACAAATAAAATTTCCATTGGAAAAATAATTAAGCATGATTGGTTCAAAAAACCAAAGCCAGAACAAAGAATAGAACCTCTAATAGAAAGAAAACTTCCAGTAATATTCCCAAAAAAAGAAGAGATTTATAAATTAATATATATTCTAGAAGAAGAAAGAAATATTTTAATGTATGGAAAACCTGCTGAAAATCAAATAAAAAATATGCTTGAAAATTTTAATAAATTAAAAACTATTTTTAAGGAGTTATTAAAAAATGAAAACATTGAAATCTGACTTAATTGCATATGCAATGTCATTTGTATCATTTATATTTCCAAAATTAAATGAAATAGAGGAAATAATCTTATTTGGATCTGTTGCAAGGGGTGAAGCAGATAACAAAAGTGATATAGACATATTCTTAAATACAAAAAAAGATGAGCAAAAAATAAAAAAAATAATAGATGAAGAATCAAGTAAATTCTATAAATCAAAAATTAATGAAATATGGAATCAAAAAGGTATTAAAAACACAATAAATTATCAAATTGGAAATATTAATGAATGGAAGCTTAAGAGAAGCATAATAAGTGATGGAATAATTCTCTATAGCAAATACAAAGAATCTCCAAAAAATATTAAATTATTTGTACAATTTAACATAGACCCAATAAAAAAAATAGCAAAAAGAAACAAAATAATAAGAATGATATTTGGAAGAAAAGAAAAGAAATACAATAAAGAAGGAATCTTAAATGAACTTAATGGTAAAAAACTCTCTCCTTCCTCATTTTTGGTTCCAAAAATCTCTGCAGATAAAATAATAAACCTTCTAAACAAGGAAAAAATAAGCTATAAATTTTTTGAAATATGGACAGACCAGATTAACCAACATCAATAACAAAACTCATCATCTTAATCATAATCCACATTCACTATTTTACATCAGCTAACAAAAATTAAAAACTCTCATCATAATCAAAAACAGTTTCTTCAGTTTCAATATTATCCTCTACTCTCTTTTGCTCCCTTAATTTTTCTTTCTTGCCAATATCAACTTCTTCTTCTATTTTAGCTTCATCTTTTTTAATTCTTTCAACATCATCAATTTCATCAATAACACCTTTTCCTTCTTTTCCTTTCATAATAATAACTCCTCTTTATTATTTTCAATAGCTTTGCTAGCCTTCCAATCTTCCTGTAATTTATTTATTAAAACCGATACATCATAGGCAGCATCTGCATTTACAGAAATTGAATTAATTCCTTTTCTAAATAAAAATTCAACCATTTCAGGTTTGCTTCCAGCCTGTCCGCAAATGCTTGTTTCAATCCTGTATCTTCTACAAACTCCAATAACTCTTTTTATAAGAGAATAAACAGCAGGATTAAGTTCATTATACAAAAACTGCACATCTTCTTCTTCTCTGTCAATTGCAAGTGTAAACTGAGTTAAATCATTTGTTCCAAAAGAAATGAAATCAACACCTTCTTTACAAATATCCTCAATAATCATACAAGCAGCAGGAGTTTCAATCATAACTCCAAATTGCATATTATCTGTTTTAAATTTAATAAAATGCTCCTTAGCCTGCCTTACTTCATCAACTGAAATAACCTGTGGAAACATAACTCCAAAAATTTTATTAGGATGTTTTAATGCAACTTTTCTTATTGCCATTAATTCAGCTTCAAATATTTTAGGATGTTTTAATGAAAATCTTATTCCATGAAGTCCAAGCATTGGATTCATTTCTTTTTTAGGAGCCCCTTCTAAACTTGCAAATTCATCAGTTCTTATATCACTACTTCTTATCCACATGCCATTAAAATGATTTATTATTTTCTCAAATTTATCAGAAAGTAAATCAACATAATCACTTAAACAATCATTTTTTTCATAATAAAGCGGATGCTTTCCAGAACTTGCAATTATTCCCTCAATTCTAGTCAAACCAACAAAATCAATTTCAGATGCCTTTGCTCTTTCAGCACTTTCAGGCATATCAACAATAACTTTTAGTTTAATCCTTTCAGTTGGAAGTGCTTTTTTAATTTCTTTCTTCTCACTTTCAGCAACTTTTCCCTCATAGACTTTTCCATTAGTACCATCAACAGTTATGATCATTCCGTCTTTTAAGGTTTTAGTTGCAGTCTCTGTTCCAACAACACAAGGAATTCCAAGTTCCCTAGAAACAATAGATGCATGAGCAGTTATTCCACCTTCATCAGTAACAATGGCAACAGATCTCTCCATTGCAACAACCATATCTGGATTAGTCATTTCAGTTACTAAAACATCACCCTTTTGGATTTTATTCAAATCCTTCATACTATATATAATTTTAACAACACCAACACCAATACCCGGGCTGCTTCCAAGTCCAGTTAATAAAACATTTCCTTTCAATTCTTTACTAGTAACATTTTTACCACCTGCTTTTAAAGTTGTGATAGGTCTTGATTGAACAATATAAGTTTTTTCAGTATCAATTGCAAACTCAATATCCTGTGGCTTCCCATAATGCTCTTCTAATCTTAATCCATAATTAGCAAGTTCTCTTATTTGTTTTTCAGTTAAAACTTGACTATTACTTTTTTCAGGATTTAATTTAACAACAGTATTTTCACCAGAACTATTTCTAACAAAAGCTATTTTTTTATCTAAAACTTTTACACTTTTAATTTCCAAATCTCTTGAAATAACATAATGATCTGGTTTAATTTGTCCTGAAACAATTCCTTCTCCAAGTCCAAAAACACTTTCAATAACAATATTATCCTGATTTCCAACAGGATCTCTTGAAAACATAACTCCGGATTTAGCAGAATCAATCATTTTCTGAACAACAACAGAAAGCAAAGCTTGCCCTTCTACAAAACCTTTTTTATGTCTGTAGTAAATTGCCCTTGGTGTGTATAGTGATGAAAAACATTTTTTTACATTCATTATCAACTGCCTATCACCTTTAACATTCAAAAAACTTTCCTGCTGCCCTGCAAAACTAGCATCTGCAAGATCTTCAGTAGTAGCTGAACTTCTTACAGAAACAAAAACAGGTTCATGAGAATTTTTTAAAATATTTAATGCATCCTGACTAACACCAATTGAATCAATTTTTTCAGAACTCAAAATCTTATAAGATTCTAAAATCTCTTCCTCCATTTCAGTAGGAAGTTTCTGGCTTTCAATTAAATCCCTAATCTGCCTAGATGCTTTTTGCAGTTCTTCTGTATCCTCTAAATCAGGAACTTTCATAATGATTTCATTTATTTTTTCTTTTATTCCAGCTTTTGTTAAAAAATAATCAAAGCTCTGAGCAGTTATACAAAATCCAGGAGGAACAGGAAATCCATTATTATACATCTCAGCAAGGCTTGCACCTTTTCCACCTGCAATAGAAACATTCTTATTAGATAATTCAGAAAACCATTTAACATAATTATCCTTATCAGAAACATACACCATCTTTTTTGCCATGTATTAAAGAAAATATCTTTATATTTAAATTTTCGCATACTAAAAAGCAAGATTTAAAAGCATAAATTTTCTCATACATCCATGAAAAAAGAAATAATAATCACAATAATTATCATAATACTCTTAATAACAAGTTTTTATTTTATTACAGGAGTCATAACAAAATATACGGGACTTGTTACAGGAAACACAATAAAAAATATAGAAAATAATAGTTGCAAAAATAATATAAATGGATCAAATTGCAATAAAGGAGGATAATGGTATCAGTAAATAAAGAAACATGTATTGGATGCGGAGCTTGCACTGCAATATGTGAACAAGTCTTTGAAATGAAAGACGGAAAAGCCAGCATAAAAAAATCACAGGATAAATCAAAAATTCCCTGTGTTAAAGAGGCCGCAGATGCTTGTCCTGTTAATGCAATAAAAGTTTAAGAAGATATTTTTTATCTTTGATTTAATATTACAATCACAACAATTATAATTATTACTAATAAAATTATTAATCCAATTAACCATAACCACAGGTAATTATAATTATTAGATGTAACTGCATAACCTTTTCCTAATTTCAAAGAAGTTTCATTTAATCCATCAGAATAAACACTTTCAATAATCTTCATTCTATCACTATCATTTTCAACTAAGATTAAAGGACTTGTTTCACTAGTTTCTTCTTCAATTAAACTACCACTTGTCTTATCTCTACAAGCACCATCCCTACATCTATAATCACAAGTTTCAACTAATCTTTTACTTATATTTTCACTGCAAACATGACTAGTAGAACAAGAATAATTATGAAAGTCCTCATAAACACTATTACTAATGCAATATTTACTTGAAGCATAATCTGCATGACAATCAGAATCAACAGTGCATTGTCCTTCTAAACACATTCCATTTTGGCAGCCATTAGTGCAATTTGTTACTTGCCTGCTTTCTGTATGATTCATACAAGAACTAGTTCCAGTTCCTGGATTCATGCACATAAATATTATATAACTATCAAAAACATTTCCATTCTGACAAGTTAATTGATTTAAGAATCTGCTTGTTCCACAATCAGAATCAGCATTACATCCTACAATATTATGCTGACAAACACTTTGCTGTGTTCCAGGATTTAAACATATATCCTGTGTATTTGAATTATTATCATTGCAATCTGCATTTGAAGCACATTCAGGTCTGCATTGACCATTAGAACATCCCTTTGAACAAGTTTGAACTAATTGTTCATCAACTCTAAAAGTACTAAAACAAGTACCATTACTACATCCTTTATCATTGCAAGTTTTTTGATGATAAACATTTCCATCTGTTTTACAATAATTAGTTCCAAAACTACCACAAGAACTATCTCCACAATCAATTAAAAATGTTGGAGCAGTAGTGACTTGACAATTGCTTTGTTTTGTTCCAGGATTTACACATCTAGAAGTTTTAAAATTCTTAAAAACATCATTACTAGAACAGAATTCAGTTCCAAAAAATCCAGTAAATCCACAATCATTATCATTAACACAATTTACTCTAGTATTATTACAATAACTTTGAGATGTTCCAGGATTATTACATTCATCAACAGTATAAACATCATTATCATTACAATCTGAATTTGAATAGCAAGTAAATTGAAGGCATGTTCCACTAGAACATCCTTTTGTACATCCCTGTACTAATCTTGGTGAAGTTATTGAAGAACATGAGCTTCCACCAAGTCCTGGATTTAAACAAGTAAATGATTTGTAATCTTGATATACACTTCCATTTTGACAATATTTATTTTCAACATAATCATCTCTTCCACATTGAGCATTAGTAAAACAAGTAATTCCAGCACTTGACTCATTATTTAATAAAGGATTGTAAGTATTAGCATCATTAATATTATTCCAACAACCAGGGTCTTGACTATCAATAAAACCATCAATATCATCATCAATTCCATTTGAACATTGTGTTGTAATGCATTGAGCATTACTGCAAATTTGTCCTTGTGAACAACTTGATTTTAACATAGGAGTAACAATATTTGAACAAGAACTTGAGTTTGTTCCAGGATTACTGCAAATAAAAGAATTATAATTTTGAAAAATCCCATTTCCCTGACAAAACAAATTTCCTGTAAATCCATCTGTACCACAATCAGTATTGCTTGCGCATCTAACATAATTATGCTGACAAGTACTTTGAGCTGTTCCCGGATTTATACAAATATCTTCTGTCCTGTTATTATTATCATTGCAATCAGCATTTGAAGCACATACTACACAATGAACTCCTTCATTGTCATCATTTTTACTAGTACAATCTAAATCAGCAGGATAATCAACTTTTCCATCCCCATCATTATCTTTCCCATCATTACATTGAGGTAAACGATTAATACATTTCAAAGCAGTAATCCATCTTTTTATATATTCAGGTTCTCCATCCATATATTGAAAACTATTTCCATTCCAATACCATAAACAATCATTATCAGGACTATGGTAATTACATCTTCCACCATCTGCATTAAAATAACTGCTCCAAGTATATGGATCTCTATATCCTGCTAAATTACAAATTTTAGTAACAGTTGGATCAAGTTGACTCACTGATAAAGAAGTTGAGCACTGTCCAGTATACCATTCAGCATAAGCTAAAAACATTGCATTTCCCCCACCAGAAAGTGGGCAAGTTCCTATAGAAGCCTTACTTTTTACAAAATTATAAATTCCATTAAAACTATTTCCAATATCAAATACTTCTCCATTATTAGGATTAAAACTTCCAGATGAATTTTGCCCAGTAGCACATATTGTTACTGCATTAACAAAACTCATAGAACCTATTAATATTAAAAAAACCAATATTATTAATTTGATGTTTGTTTTCATTATATCTCATCCTTATCACCCCTATTGAGTTAAAACACAAAAATAAATCAAAAAAATCATTTATAAATAATACTATAATAAAAAGTATATAATGACAAGGATAGTTTATTTTGTTACTGATAGTAACAAAAGTACAATAAACTATTTTAATTCAATAAGAAATTTACAATAATCATTTACATCATCAAAAACTTTTTCAGCACCAGAATCAAGAAGAATCTCTTTCCAACCAATATCATAAACCGGAGGCAGAATACCATAAGCATTAGTCATATTTCCCAATTCTTTAACAGATTTTATTGGAGAAGGCCTGTCATCACAAAAAAATACTTTTTTAGGTTTAAATTTTTCAATTGCAAAATGCAAACCATCTTTTTTACTTTTACATTCATTCATTCCAAGAATTAATTGGAAATACTTCTCTGCATTATTTTTCTTAAGAGCATATTTAACCTCATCAATAGGCGCACCACTAACAATAATTAAAATATATCTCTTAATCAATTGCCCAAGTAAATTATTATCTACTAACCAAGGTTCATTGTTAATATAACCACTAAAATTTATTTTTTTCCCAAGATATAAATCTTGAAAATGCTCTTTTACTATTCCAAAATCTACAAAAACTCCTCTCTGTTGAAGAATTCTATGGGTTCTTTCCCAATCATCATTGCTCTCTTTAATTGATTCATTTAATTCTTCAGTTGTTGCAAAAATATTATTATCAAAAAAAGCAACAGTCTCTGCTATGCATCGAGTATAGGATTCAGATTCATCCCTTAAAACTCCATCGCAATCAAAAGCAATTAAATTTACCATATTAATTTTTTCTTATTTCAGCAGCATTTCTATGGCCATCAAGGCCCTCTGCATTAGCCAGCTTAGAAGCAATATCAATTAATTCAGAAATACAATTACTAGAAGCTTTTTGATAAGTAAGAACTTTAACAAAGTCTTTTACAGATAATCCCCCAGAATAATTAGCCACCCCTGAAGTCGGAAGAATATGATTGGGCCCACTGCAATAATCCCCAAAAACTTCTGCCGAATATTTACCAATAAATAAAGAACCATAATTTGTTAATCTATCAAGAAGAGAGTCCGGATTACTTACCTGTAATTCTAAATGTTCCGGAGAAATCTGATTGCTTAATAAAACAGCCTGATCAAGAGAACTAACTAAAATTATCTTTCCTTTTTTTAAAGATTGTAACGCAATATCTTTTGTTTTCAAATTAGCTAATTGCAAAAAAAGTTCTTCTTGGACTTTTGATTCAAAATCCCTAGAAGTTATTATTAAATTTGCCCTTGCATCAACATCATGCTCTGCCTGAGCAAGTAAATCTGCCGCAATATACCTCGGATTTGCACCCTCATCTGCAATAATAAGAACTTCACTAGGTCCTGCTAAAAAGTCAATCCCAACAATTCCGTAAACTTCTTTTTTAGCAGCTGAAACATATTTATTTCCAGGACCGACTATTTTATCTACTTTAAAAACACTTTTTGTCCCATAGGCCATTGCACCAATTGCCTGAACTCCCCCAATTTTATATATTTTATCAGTCCCGGCAATATGAGCTGCAACAATAGTTACTGGTTGAATTTTTGGAGAACAAACAATCACATTTTTAACTCCTGCAACTTTTGCAGGAATAACTGACATTAAAGCAGAAGAAGGTAAAGGATAATTTCCCCCAGGAACATAACAACCTATACTATTAATCGGAACAATTCTATGACCCAGTTCAACACCATTCTGATTAAAATTTAGATCTTTAATTTGAGTCATTTGTTGTGTTGCAAAAGTTCTTATATTTTTAGCCGCAGCTTTTATTGCAGATATTGTCTCAGAAGAAACAAGATTATATGCTTGTTTTATTTCATCATCTGTAACATCAAATCTATTAAGAGAAATCCCATCAAATTGTTGATTATAAAAATTAACAGCATCATCTCCCCTTAATTTTACAGCATCAAGAATTTTTCTAACAAGGGGCATCTCCTCTGAATCATCTCTTCTCCAATTAATTTCCTTTGCCCGTTCATAAGAGATTACTTCCATAATATTGCTAGTTATCATTTTTATTTATAGCTGCGGTTTAAAGTTAAACAACCTATCTGTTGAGTTTATTACTTATAAAACTACTCCCAATAGGTTATCCCTATGAACAATCCTTTTCTTAAACGCCCTTATCAGTTCATAGGGATAACCTTAATTATTTTAAGTCTTTATTTTCTATATAAGTTTGGTTTAATCAATATAAACTAACCAGTTGAATTTCTTCGTAATCTCTCTAAGAGACATTCAAGATTATAAAAATCTCTTTGCATTAATCTGTCAAGTCTTTTTCCCTCATTACCATAAACCAAACATTTCCCCAAATCAATAATTTTAACACAGACCCTATCCTAAGAAACAACAATATTCTGAGGCCATAGATCAACATGAACAACTCCATGTTCATGCAATTCTCCAAGAGTCTTTCCTAATTGAATTTCAATCCTAGAATTAATTTCTCCATATTCCATTAAGTCTCTTCCATAAAAATATTCTTTTAGTATTGCATAATATGCTGATGAATTAAAATCAATTTCCCCATAGTCTTGAATTAATTGAGTTACTCCTTCAATGCCCCTAACAAGTTTAAGAGCTGCAACTTCCATAGAATGATGTTTTCTTTCCCAATCAATAGAACAGTTGGATAATTTGAGAACATAATCCAATCCACCTAATCGAACAAGATAAACTGGCCTAAGAACCCCTTCTGAAGTATAGAGAGACATACATTTTCTCAATTCCAATCTATCTATCATCTACAGTAGAAATTAAGGTTTTAGGGTCTAACATAAAATCAACTAATTAAAAAAAGACTATTTATATTTAACCTTCTCTAAAATATTTTTCAGCTTCCTCAATCGCAAGTCTAACTGCTTTTTCAGGACTGTCTGCACCTAAGAATTTAACGCAATTTTTTCTGTCCATATATCTATTTATTAAACTGTCATAATAATCACTAAATCCACGAATAATTATAGTAGGTTTTTTATGTCTGTAACCCAAAGCGAGTTCTGCAGTAGTTCCTGCAGATTCCCCAATTACAATTAATGAATCACTGCTTAAGATTCCTGCAAAAAGAAAATCACCAACATTAATAGGCGTAAGGACTTCGACATCTACATATTCATTAGAAGATAGTCTCCTTGAACCTGGAGTTGCAACAACAATTCCCTCTGAATATCTTGCACCCCTTGAAGAAGCTTCCATCACTCCATCTGCGCCCCCAGTAAATAATATTGCACCAGCACTACCAATTAATCTACCTGTCTCCTCAGCAATAGATTCTAATCTATTTGCTAAAACATCATTTGCAGGATAATTGATTTTAGAAGGACCTATAATTCCTATCTGTAAATTTCTCTGAATCATATTTATTATTTATTTTAATAACTTATAAGTATTATTGTAAACAAGCAATCATATTTTTCTAATTAAACCCATTCTATCAACTAAAAAATTTGCAGCTTCAGTACCATTCCAGATTCTAAAATCAGGCATACAAACTCTCTTGACTTCTTCAGGAATATCAAGTCCATAAACCAATTCTGAAACTCCTTCAAATCCGGAAATAGGTGCAACATAAATAGGAGATAATTTATTTTTTACTCTTCCTTCATTTATTTTTAAAATATAAGCAGCCTCAATCAAACTACCCATCCCACCACCAAGAATCTCAACTCCCTGAGGAATTTTAACCAAGACTTCAGTAGAATCTCCCCATTCAGATTCACCAAACTTACTTGCAACTTCCACTGCAAAATCTAAATTTTTTGAAGCATATTTACTTCCCCTCTTAGGATAGACTCCGATCACAGGAAGTCCTGCTTTTCTTGCAGCAATAGAACTATATTCTGGAAGTCCCCAGCTTGTTCCTCCAGTGAGAATACAAACCGGATAATTTCGCAAAACATCTAGACTCTGATCAACGCATTCAAGTCCAGTTTTTAATTCAGAACCTCCTAAAAAACCAATTACTTTTTCTATTCCTTGCCTTTTTAATGTTTCCAAAACTTCTTGAATCTGTTCATTATAATCCATATTCATTCTTTATTTTAACAATTTATAAGTATTATTGTAATTAACAATCCAATTCCATCAACATTATTATTTGTCATATTCATTAATTAATTTTAAATACAAATTTTTGCATTTTTTTAAAGAATCGAGATCAACATATTCATCAGATTTGTGACTCATTTCTTTTGGGCCTGGACCAAGATTAGCACAAGGAAATTTATAATTAAAATGAATTTCTCCTGATTCAGAAGCTCCACTCATCTCATCAAATTCAATTGGAAAATGCAAGGATTCCATTACATTAACCAAATCGTCCAACTCATTTTTATTAACTTCTAAAGGTTTCAGATTAAAATGAACTTCATAGAAACTTTTTATTTCAAATTTATTGAGAATTTCTTTTAAAGAATCTAAAATATATTCCGGACCCCTGAGAGACAAAGAAGAAGAAGGTCTTATATCGACAATTGCTTCTGCTTCTTCGGGAATTTTATTAATCGAATCTAAATGTCCGGAATAAAAATAACCAATATTAAGATCTACATTTCCAAATTCGTTTTTCAATTTTTCCCTTAATTTAATAATCGCCAAATATAATTTTGATGCATCAATGCCTTCATTTGGTCTTGATGCATGAGCTGATTTTCCAATGGCCCTAACCTTAAATTCAAAACATCCCCTATGGGCGTTCATTATTTTAAGATTAGTAGGTTCACAAAAAATTCCTAATTCCGGTTTAAAATCTTTTAAAAGATTAGTTGCTACTAATTTGTTTACTCCTAAAAAAGAATATTCTTCATCACAGGTAAAACAAATCCCGATGTTTTCTGGATTTGCTTCTAAAACCGCAGCGATTACTGCTGAAATTCCTGCTTTCATATCAATAGCACCAAGACCATAAATTTTATTATCTAATTCAAGGGGATTCCAAGGGCCTGTAATTTTCCATTGTTCTAAATTACCTGCCCCAACAGTATCTAAATGACCAAAGAAAAATAGTTTGGGATTTCCTTTAAAAATCAGGATATTTGAAGAATTCTTGGTTATATCCTGTTTAATTATTTTATATCCCTTATCTTTGAATAAATTTTCTATATAATCTGCAATAAATATTTCTTTCCCCTGTGTGCTTTCTATTTTAATTAAGTCAAATAAAATTTTTTTAAAATTCAATACATTATCCATAGTTATTATAATGAATTATTTGAATTCTTAATCTTTTCTATTTAATCTTTTTAAATCAAGTGCATACCAATGTTGTCTTTTAATAGGATTTGGATCTTTAAATATAGGCTTTAAATCCCCGAGAGATATTTCAAAAACTTTTTCATAACATCTTACCATACTAGGATTAATAGTTCTAAACACAACAAATCTCCGGTCAGGCGGAGTATTGTCTAACATAGACTTTAGAAGAGCAGTTCCCATTCCCCTCCCCTGATATGCAGGAGAAGTTCCAGATTCATTATGATAAAAACATATCTCTGGATCTATCCCTATTGACCAAAGATGATCTATTGCCTGATTATACCATACACTGCCCGCATTATCTTTATGACCAAGTGGATAATTATAGCCCCAAGAAAAGCCAACTAATTCATTAGAGACTATTGCTGCAAATCCATCAAATCCAGGTTTCTGGACATCAGCTTGATAATCAGCAGAAACAGATTCTTCAGTAAACATAGGAGTTATACAATCCTTAAGACTCTTATTACAATCAACATTAGGACATGAAGCTTCCAATGCGCTTCTAGTCAAATATATTAAATGAGAACCATCAAATTGATCACAAATACCCCTGCTACCGCCATGAGGCGAACAACCCTTGGCATAGGTTGCAGGATATCCACAAGAATTTCTAAATTCTTCATGCCAAGGATGACCAGAAAATATAGGAATATATGAACCAGGAATTATATCACTATGGGCACCACTAAGTTGTTCTATGTCAAAATTAATTCTTCTTTCTTGTGTCATAACCATTTTAATTTTTTTATTAAATCCTATAAATTTATTTTTTATATATAGATTTGGTTGAATCTAATTAAACTTTTAAGTTTAACTGTTCTAGCTTTCCAGTATTATAACAAAATAAACCCGTATATCCATCGCCATGTTCTCTTTCTTCTGCCAATGCAACTACCAAAGGAATGTTTAATTTTCTTCTAGATGCTAATTTTTCAAATCTCTCACAATAATAAGAAGCCCTATCTGATTCTTGAGTAAACAAATTTGAAGCACTATGAGCAATTATATCAATAGGTCTTCCTTCATACTGGTTAACAAAATCTCCTAACTCATTACAAATAACAGGAGTAACACACAGTCCATTAACATCAATAGGTACATAAGATCCTCTTCTCCTTTGCTCAACCTCACTGATCAGTTTAACCACTAAACTTCTCAAAGGTTCTTCCCAATTCACACCTGAGAAAGAAGCAACACTATCTGCATATTCTTTTCCAAAGAATTTTTCAGCAAGTTTTCTATAGTCATCAACATAGGGCAAACCTGTTGTTTTTGCCTTTTCCATAATCAATTTTCCATCTTTAACAACAGGCATAACAGGCAAGCAATAACCTCCAAAATCTCTTAATAAAGTTCCAGGTAAAAAAGTACATCCCCCATTATCCATCATTATTCTAACCAATCCTAAAACTCTTCCAGAACCCACCATTGTCTCTAAATTAACAGATTGAGGCCCAACTAGCCCATTATCCATATAATCAATCCTAGCAGTATCAACCATACTATTTTCATTTAACAAAACAATACCTGATTTTCTAGAAGAAAGATAATCTCGTAAAAGTTGGAAGCTGTCGCCCCTATATACCGAAGTTTCTATTCCTCCTATTCTTTCAATTTTTTCCATAGGGGAATTCATAGATTTATAAAAACATATACATTTATAAATCTTGCTGATGTAACTATTATATAGTTATAACAAAATAACTAAAATAAATAACATATATATTTAAAAATAACTTTTAACAAATTTAAAAATGGTAAAACCAAGTTTTGAAGCAGCAAAAGGAACTAAAGATTGGTATGGACAAGATACAATAATAAGAAATCAAATTAGAAATACTTTAATAAGAATTTTTGAAAGATATGGCTATGATAGATTAGAAACACCCATGATTGAAAGAAGAGATGCCCTCGGATTTAAAGGTGGTGGAGAAATCCAAAAAGAAGTCTTCCGACTACATGATCAAGGTGGAAGAGATTTAGCATTAAGATTCGACCAAACAGTTCCTTTAGCAAGATATATTGCATCTACTCCTGACATAAAATTTCCTTGGAGAAGATATGCAGTAGGAGAAGTTTTTAGAGATGGTCCAACTCAACCAGATCAAGGAAGATACAGAATTTTTACCCAATGTGATGTTGATGTTCTAGGCGTTAAAGAAATGACAGCAGAAGCTGAATTATTTGCACTAGCACAGGATGCTTTCAAAGCACTAGGACTTGGAGGAGTTTATGTTAATATTAACAATAGGAAACTTCTTGAAGGAGCCTTAGACTATGCTAAAGTGCCCCAAGTAGCAAGACAAAGAACAATAGTAACTCTAGATAAAATGGATAAAATCGGTTTAGAGGGAGTTACACAAGAACTTTCAGGATTAACATTATTAGATGAACAAAAAGGATTAAGTGATAGAGTTCTAGAAGCAATATTCACAGTCTATGATCAAGGAACTAATGTTCCAGAATCTCCTGCAATAAAAGCTGCAATTACTGCAGAACTTGGATCAACAGCCTATAAAGAATTAGTAAAACCATTTCTAGACCCAAGAACTAAAGATAATAGATCTGCATTATACGGGGAAGTTGCAAACTATCAAACAAAAGGAGATGTTCTATTAAATGAACAAATGGCAGGAAGGATAATGGAAGTAGTAAGAATAGAAGAAGACAATGAGAGAACATTTGCAAGACTCGAAAGACTAGTTACCAGTGATAGGGGAAGAGAAGGACTTCAAGAAATAAGAACACTTTTAGATTATTCAAAAGCAATGGGCTTTGATTTTATAAGATTAAATCCATCCCTAGCAAGAGGATTAGATTATTACACAGGAACAACAATAGAAGTATATCTTCAAGATAAAGCAATTGTATCTTCTGCAATTCTAGCAGGCGGAAGATTCGATGACATGGTAGGAGATTTCCGAGGAGGAAATGAATCAATTCCTGCAGTAGGATTTTCTTTTGGTTTAGAAAGACTAGCAATGATTCTAGGAAGTCAACAGCAATTTCCAAAAACAGTCAGACAATTATATTTAATTCCAGTTGGAAAAACCCATGACTATTGTTTAAGAGTTGCCCATGATTTAAGACAACAAGGACTAAACGTTGAAATGAAACTTCACACATCTGGAAAAGTTGGAAAAGATGTTGACTATGCAAATAAAGCAGGAATACCCTATGTAGCTTTTGTTGGAGAGAGTGAAGTAGGAACAGGAACAGTTAGAATAAAAAATATGGTCACTGGAGAACAAAAAGACTTGCGTGTTAGTGAAGTTAAAGATCATATAAAATAGAAATGAATTCTAATCCATTAATAACTTTACAGGGATTTGACTACCTCTACGAACAATTAAAAGACCAGAATAATTCTAAAAGAGTTTTAACAGGACTAAGAGATGCACTTTATCAAGAGCAAATAGATAGAATTCCGGAAGAAGATATGGGAAGAAAACAAACCCAAATAAAAACACTCCTACATATTCTAAAAACAATTAATTTTACAGGAGATATTCTTGAGGTAGGCTGTGGCGATGGTCAATTGTCAAAAGTTCTTGCAGAAGAATATCCTTGCAAAATCACGGCAATAGACCATAATGAAAAATTAATTGAAAAAAACAAAAGAAAAAACAAAAGATCAAATCTATCCTATACTGCTAAGAATGCATTTCAATATCAACCAAGAGGAAGATTAGGGATAGTAATTGGGCTTCATTGCTGTGGAGATTTAACAGATAGACTTATTGATTTAGCAATTTCAGCACATGCAAATCTTCTTTGTTTTCCCTGCTGCTATGGAAAATTAAAACAACAGAGGATTCAAATGCCAAGAAGCCAATTGCTTTCTCAAAGAAGAGAACAATTTCAAGACATCTTAGAAAGAGCAAGTTTCCTAGAAGGATATGTCGATGAAAGAGAAACAGCAAGACCTAATGTGATTCTAGAAATATATAGAAGAATGGTTGATTTTGATAGATTATTTTATTTAAGAGAAAATCATCATGATCCTTATTTCATAAGAGCAAACACACCAGGATTTAATAGTTCTCTAAGAACAGCAATTATAACCTAGCACAATTAACTATACATATTTTTTTAAATAATAAGAAATTCTTTTCAACATGTATACTTCAAGAATTGTTGGTGTTGGAATGCATCAAGGAAGGCAATTTGTTTCTTTTACATTAACAAGTAAAAGTATCCCATACAGAGAATTAAGAGTAAATGAGAAAAAAAGAAGAATTAATGTTTATCCAAGAACCGGATTTGAGGATCATCCAACAAATAAAGATCCTGAAGTAGATAATTATGCTTGTATAACTGCTGGAGAATTTAGAGGAGATATTTGGGCTATTAGTTTTAATGGCCATATGTGCAAAAGAACAAATTATAATCTTCTCGAAGGAATGAGCCCTTCAATGGCATTAGATTTAACTTTAATGGACTTTAGAGGACTTCCAGGAGATGCTAGAATATCTGCAATAGCTCATTCACCAAAACCAGTTCCAAGAAGTGATAGAGATTATAGAGAACCATCATTTTGGCTCGGAACTAATGATACTGAAAGAAGAGAAAAAAGAATAGCCGGTTATCCAAATGAAAGACAGAATACACTTGAGAATACACTTTTATTCATCTATGATTCAGATACCAGATTTGGAAAAAAATTAGAATTACCAAATATACCTATGAATGCAGATTCATTAGCTGAATACATCCATAAAAATATTATTGGTAGAGAATTATTATTTGGAGCAGCAACGGGGGTAGCAGTTATTACTTCCCAAAGAGGTATTGAACTAGGAAATTACACAAATCCAATAACTTTTAATGATATAAAAAGATGGGCAGAAGAATATGAGAAAATATGTGGAAAAAAAATAAATCTAGAGGTATTAAAGTTTTAATGCTTCTTTTAAATTAATATTTCCTTTATATAAAGCCATTCCAATAACAACACCAAAAGCTCCTGCCTTTTTTAAATTCTTTAAATCTTCAATACTTGTTATTCCACCAGAAGCGATTATAGGAATATTCAATTCTTTTACAACTTCTTTTATATAATCAGAATCAGCCCCTTTTAATTGTCCTTCTTTATCAACACAAGTTAATAAAAAAGCTCCACAATAATTTTCAATTTTTTTGCCGATTTCAATAGGACTAAACTCTGAAGATTTATCCCATCCATGAGTTAAAACTTTTTTATTTTTATAATCTAAAGAGACAATTATTTTTTCCCTACCTATTTCATTAGAAAGATTTTCTAAAAATTCAGTATTTTGTACCGCCGCAGTTCCAACAATAATAAAATCCGCACCCAATTTTATAAGCTGCTTAGCTTTTTCAATACTCCTAATCCCGCCCCCCACTTCAACAGGACACTTTTTATTTTTTAATAACTCTTTTATAATATTGAGGTTATCTCCTAAATTTTTTGCAGCATTTAAATCAATAATGTGAAGTCTTTTTATTCTAGAATTATAAAACTTTTCAGCAACAGAACTAAAATCATTTATTACAACTTGCTCAGAACCAAAAACACCTCCAACTAATTGTACAACATTATTATCTTTCAAATCAATAGCAGGAATTATTAACATTTTAAAAAATTATTCAATAATCCTATTGATAGGAACCTCTACAATTCCTTCAGCACCAACTTCTTTTAATTTAGGAATTAAATATCTTACACTGTTTTTATCAACAATAGTCATAACATCATACCAACCCTTATCAGATAAAGAAGAAATAGTGGGTGTATTTAATGCTGGAAGTATATTTACAACTTTATCCAAATCTTCTTTTCTTACATTCATTAGCATCTGAACTTTTGTTTCTGCAAGCAAGACTCCTTTTAATAGCATTAATACTTCTTTAATCTTTTTTTGTTTCCATTCATCAGCCCAGCTTTCCTTATTAACAACAACCCTTGTAGTTGAACTCAATAAAGTATCAACAATTCTAAGATTATTAGCTCTTAATGAAGATCCAGTTTCAGTGACCTCTACAATAGCATCAACAAGACCACGTGCCTTTATCTCAGTTGCCCCCCACGAAAATTCAACCTTAGCATTAACATTATTATCCTTCAGATATTTTTTAGTTAGATTAACTACCTCTGTTGCAATTCTTTTGCCCTCTAAATCTTTAACAGATTGAACAGGAGATTCATTTGCAACAGCCAAGACCCATTTAACAGGTTTAAGCCCTTGTTTAGAATATATTAATTCACCCACATCAATGACATCTGCATTTGTCTCTTTTACCCAATCTATACCAGTTATACCTGCATCAAGAACTCCATCTTCAACATAGATACCAATTTCCTGTGCCCTTAATAAAACACATTCTATTTCAGGATCATCAATTGATGGAAAATAAGATCTTTCATCAACCTTTAAATTATACCCTGCTTTTTCAAATAATTTAAATGTAGAATCCTGCAGACTTCCCTTAGGAAGACCAAGAATGATCTTATTCTTTCCGTTTCTTCCTTCCTTATTTAGTCTTTCCATATTTATCCTCCGGATTGAATATTTTTTTACTTTTTATATTTCCTTTTTCATCCCTATAAAAACAAGACCTATATCCTGTATGACAAGCGGCATTCCCAACCTGATTTACTTTTAATAAAACAGTATCTTCATCACAATCAATATAGATTTCCTTAACTTCTTGGATATTCCCAGACTCTTCTCCCTTCATCCATTGCTTATCCCTACTTCTGCTATAAAAATGTGCTTTTCTTTTCTCTAAAGTATTATTCCATGCTTCCTCATTCATATATGCAAGCATTAAAACATCTCCTGTTTTAAAATCCTGAACAATAGCTGGAACAAGTCCGTTTCCTTTTTCAAAATCAGGTTTTATCATAGTTTTATCTCCTTGAGTATTTCATTAAAATTTAACAATGATTCTTTTCCACTAGCCATGTTTTTAAACTTTACTAATTTCTTTTTGACCTCATCACCACCTAAAATTAACACATATTTTATGTTCTGTGAATTTGCATAATCAAGCGCCTTGGTAATCTTATTATAAAAAATAACACAAGAAAGTCCTTCGTTCCTGAGTTTTTCAGCAATCTCAACTGCTTTTTCATCTTCACCTATGGAAACAATCATTGTTTTTTCATTTTTAGAAAAAGATTTTGTCAGTATAGAAAGTCTTTCAAGTCCAAAAGAAATTCCAGTAGATTGAACATCATTAAACATAAAACTTCCACCAGCAGTAATTGTTTCTTTAATATCTGATTTTACTTCAAAAACACTTCCGTTATAATAGGAAAGACCTCTTGCAAGACTAGGACTAAAAACAACTTCAACTCCATAGTATTGACAATATTGTTTTAATTCTTTTATTTCAGAATAGGAGGTATATTTTTTAAAATAGCCCTCGGATTTTTTAAAAATTTCTAAAAGATTTTGAGCACCATAACCTCTAAGATTATTGTAAACCTCATCCTTATCCAATTTGTCTAATTTATCAATTTCCCTAATAACATTTTCCCAATCCATTTTTTCAATATTTTCTTTTTCTAAAATTTCATTAAGTAATTTTCTATTGTTAATAAGTATCTTAAATTTTATTTTAAGAGAGTCAAGAACCCTTTTAACAACAGCCAATATTTCAGCTTCATCTTTTATTGTTGCCCCTACCGTGTCTATATCGCATTGTGTAAACTGCCTTAATCTATTTCCAGAAATAGGCTCGTCCCTAAAAACAGGACCTATTGCATATCTTTTATATGGAAGTTTTTTATCAATCATTAACCTTTTCAATTGAAAAGTAAATTCATATCTTAGAGCAAGATCTCTCTTACCACGATCTTGTAATTTAAAAACCGAAGAAACAGCTTCATCATCAGTATTATTTCCCTGAACAAATTCCCTATATTCTACAACAGGTGTTTCAGCAGGTTCAAATCCATATTTTTGAAAACTATCCACAAGAATCTTTCTTATTTCTTCACGCTTTTCAGCTTCCTCACCAGTAAAATCCTTAAACCCCTTTACAGTTTCTGTTGTCATTTTTCACCCCGATAATAAGCGGGAGCTGGGAATCGAACCCAGGTCTCAAGAGCCACAGTCTCGCATTCTACCACTGAACTACAACCGCCATAACGAATATTTAATTGAGTAAAACATGATATAAAAAACTTATCATTACAGGAATTAAAATCAATCCCCCTATTTATCCTAGATACATTACTTAAATTATTCCAAAAAAAAGCCAAGCTAAATCTATTACCTAATTCTTGAGTTATGGGGAAACCCCCAAAGTTTAGCTATCATAAAAATAACAAAGAAATAGAGCTTTTAAATTTATCTATGAACCGGTTCTTGTGTAGGACCAAGACATATGTTACATAGTCCTACATTTACAAATCATAATGTTTCTTATGCCTTCTATACTGAAAATAAACTACTAAAGGAGTTAACATCCTAAGACTTTCATGAGGTC
>Ga0208958_1001149_pt1 | contig 27766 bp, 37 predicted proteins | sample RifOxyB1_FD_184032 | JGI IMG/M metagenome (GOLD analysis project Ga0208958, IMG submission 184032) | Soil microbial communities from Rifle, Colorado - Rifle Oxygen_injection B1 (SPAdes) | ecosystem: Environmental > Terrestrial > Deep subsurface > Rock core/Sediment | place: Rifle, Colorado...
CAACAACAACAGAAGCTGTTGAATTTTACATCAAAGAATCACAGCAGAAACATTGGTTTTAACCTTAACACGCCCCGTGGCTTTAGCCCGTGGGTAGTTGACATAGGTTTTATCTTATGTTTTTATGAGCAGGGCAAGAGTTCAGAAAAAGATTCAAAAAACCATTAAGAGGTATGAAGAAGAAGAGATTCCAATAGGAGAAACTTCCTGCTATCCCCGTGTTGTTTTTAATGTAAAGAGAAATGAATGGTATACTGTCATGAAAAATAAGAATGGAAATGAAAGAAGATTAAAAGGCGGGCAAGAGGATTATATCCAAATATCCTTTCCACAGGATTTTTTGAGAACGAGAAATATCCCAAGAACTAAGAAAACATTAAGTTTGCGTGGAACAGGATGGTTGGACAAGCATGTAATAATGGGCTATGGACCAAAACAGCAACTTGATCTTTATGTTTTTAATCAATTAGGGCATTCTTATCCCTTACTTAACTCTGAACTTAGAAGAAGATATTCTATAGAAGATATTACTCGTAAAATTCTACCGCATATTGATTCGTCTGGTTAAGCAAACTTCCCTAAAAAAAATTATAAAAATAGCGGGGGCGGGATTTGAACCACGCGACCTCCGGGTTATGGGCCCGGCGAACACTCCAGGCTGTTCTACCCCGCTGGAATTTAATGCACTACGGCTTTTATAAGGGTTTCTACTTGCGAAAATGAAAATGTTATTTTGTCTATTTTCATTTGCAGAAATTATATTATCCTATAAAACTTTTTATACTCCTTATACTTTTATATTTTATGCTTATACTTGGAATTGATGATGCAGGAAGAGGGCCTGTCATAGGTCCGATGGTTTTGGCAGGATGCCTTGTGAATAAAGACACAGAAAATAAATTTGTGAGAATGGGCATAAGGGATTCAAAAATGCTCGCGCCTAAGAAACGGGAGGCGTTTGCAGAAGAAATAAAAAAGTCTGCATTTGCATTTTATGAAGTTTTAGTGAGCGTTGATGAAATTGACGGAAAGCGCGCTGACAATTTAAATCTCAACCAAAGAGAGGCAGTTGCTGCAGCGCAGATAATCAACAAACTGAACAAAGGAAAAGATAAAATTCAGGTAATAATTGACTGCCCTTCAACAAACATCCCTGCATGGAAAGAATATCTTGAAAAGTTTCTAATTGCAAAAACAAACCTTTCTGTTTTATGCGCACACAAAGCAGATGTAAATTATGTGGTTGTTTCAGCTGCGAGCATACTTGCAAAAACAAGAAGAGATGCAGAGGTAAAAAAATTAAAGGAAAAATTAGGTGTTGATTTTGGCTCAGGTTATTCAAGCGACCCGAATACAAAAAAATTCATTCAGGATAATTATGAAAAATATAAAGACAAAGGCATATTCAGGGAAAGCTGGGACACAATAAAAAAGCACAAAGACAGCGGAAAACAGAAGAAGCTGTTTTGAATAATTGGCTTATATTTCATTTCCTCTTTTCTTTTTAATTTTTAATATCTATTAATGCAATTATATCAAATAACTTTAATAATCGTAATCCGTCAGTTATTTGATTATTAGGAAATAACAAATAACCTATACGAAAATTAATGTTATTTCCTATAAATAATAAAGAACCAACATATAAAGCAGATTAGAGATTTGCAGAATTATATATGTGAGCGAAGCGAACACTATATTTATTCTGTTAACATCCCATCCATTTGCCTTATATAGATTTGCAGGATAAAATAAGTATTAGTGTCATTTCAACCCTTAAACTCCCGCATCAAGATTCTGCCCGATAAATTTATCCAAAGGATGTTGATAATTTGTTCTTTCAGTCAGCTGAACAGCATCACAACGCTCTCTTCTGCGCATTTTTATATCCCTTTTTCTTTGCTCAACATAGGCAACTGCAGAAGGATTCATTGATTCATAAGCAATTCTCAATATTTCCATACTAAATTTAATCATATTAACCTTTAAATATCTATCAAATTTATTTTATATATGGTGTATATAAAAAAGCTGGTGATGCACGGATTCAAGAGTTTTGCCAACAGGGTTGAAATTCCTTTTGATAACACAATTAATGTTGTAATCGGCGCGAATGGCTCAGGGAAATCAAATATCAGTGACGGGTTATGCTTTGTCCTCGGAAGATTAAGCATAAAAAGCATGAGAGCTGAAAGAGCTTCTCATCTTCTTTTTCAGGGAACCAAAGACAGAAAGCCCGCGCAACAGGCAAATGTCGATATTGTTTTTGATAATTCTGACAGAGGTTTTGGAACTGATGAAAAAGAAGTGATTATATCAAGAATAGTAAGAAAAAACGGGCTTAGCATTTATCGCATAAATAACCAGACAAAAACAAGGCAGGAAGTCCTAGAGTTTCTTGCAAGAGCAGGAATCGACCCAAATGGTTTTAATATTGTTCTTCAGGGCGAAATATCAAGATTTGTTAAAATGCATTCAGAGGAAAGAAGAGAAATAATTGAAGAAATTGCAGGAATTTCTATTTATGAATCAAGAAAACAAAAAGCATTGCACGAAATTGAAAAAACAGAGCAAAAATTAAAAGAAGTAAATGCTGTTTTAAGAGAAAGAACTGCTTATCTGAGAAATCTGGAAGAAGAAAGAAAACAGGCGCTTAAATTTAAAGAGCTTGAGAAAACAATAAAAAATTGTAAGGCGACTATTCTTAAGCGCGGAATAGAAGAAAAAGAAAAGCAATTAGAGCTTTTGAACAAGGACACAGAAAAAAACAGGAAATTCAGGGAAAAAGTAAGAATTGAAATAGAAGAATCTAATTCAGAAATCGCATCTGTTGAATCAAAAATAAACCAGATAAACCAGTATATTCAGAAAACAACAGGACTTGAAAGAGAAACTTTAAGCGATGAGATTACAGAGCTTAATGTTAAAATTGCCTCTGACAGCACAAAAAAAGAAAATTTCGAAAAACGGCTTTCTGAAAATGAAACCAGAAAAACAGAGCTTGAAAATAACATAGAAGACACTGAAAAAGAGCTTGAACATTTAAAAAAAGAATCCCCTGCTGTGTCAAAAAGACAGGAGCAGTTGAGGCATAAGAAAAAAGAACTCGAAGAAGCAAAAGAGCAGAAAGAGCATTTTTATTCAATGCAGACAGAATTTAATTCTATACAAGACAGAATAAAAGACAGGGAAAGAACATTTGAATCATATAAATCTGAATCTAAGGTGATTTTTAATCAGATAAGCTCTCTTTCCAATGATCTCAAATTTCATACCTCCTCTGAATGCGAAGTAAGAAACGAATATTTAAAAAAAGCACTTTCTGAAAAAGAGGATAAAATAAAGCATTTGCATAATGAAAAGATAAATTTTGAAAAAAGCATTTCCATAGAAGAATTTGAGATAGAAAAAAGCAGGAAGCTTGTTTCAAATATTCCTAATTCAGAAATATGCCCGCTTTGCAAAAGTTTGCTCACACCAGAGCACAGAAAGCATGTTGGAGGTGAAGCAGAGTCAAGAATAACTTTTTCAGAAAAAAAGATATTTGAGCTTAGAAGAAAATCCGAAGAGATTACTGATTTTTTGAGCGCTGTTGAAAGTGATGTAGCCTCAATTAAAAAAGAGCTGTCTGAATGCATCACAGAAATCTTTAAGTTAAAAACAATTGAAGAAAAAAAGGGGCATATGAAACGGCTTATTGAAAATGAGAAGATTCTTGAAAAAGAAATTGAAGTGTTAAAAGAAAGAAGAGATAAGCTTGAAAAAAGGAGTTTTGAAAGAGACAGCATTGAAGACAGATATGAAAAGATTTTTTTTGAAATGCAAGAATTATCTTCAAGAACTGATGAAAATCTTGATATTGAAATTCTTCACAAAGAAAGGGAGATTGAAAGCATAACAAATCTAATCAGGGGAATTGAAAAAGACAGGATTGAACTGCAAAAGGAAATTGTCCGTTTATCTTCTTCACTAAAAGAGAATACTTTTATTTTATCAAAAAAACAAAAAGAACTGGTTGCCCTTGATGAAAAGTTTAAGAAAATGTATTCAGAAAGAACAGAGCTTCAGGAAAAAACCCGCCAGATGAATATTCTTATAGTAAACAAGCAGAACATTATCAATCGGTTTGACGAAGCAATTAATAATCTTAAGATTGAAATTGCAAGGTTTTCTGCAGAAGTTGAGTCATTAGAATTTGAATTAAAAGAATTTGGAGAGATTTCATTTATTCAGGGGGGCATACAAGTTGTTAAAGAGCGCCTCGAGCGCTCAGAAAAGGAAATTTTCGCAATAGGCAATGTAAATTTAAGAGCTTTGGAAACCTATGATGCAATAAAATCAGAGTATGAAAAAATTGCTTCAAAGGCAGAACAATTAAAAAACGAACAGGAAGAAATAATGAAAGTTATTCAGGAAATTGACACTAAAAAAAAGAAAACTTTTATGAGAACATTTGATTCTATAAACGAGCTTTTTACAAAAAATTTCAGCGAGCTAAGTACAAAAGGAAAGGCATTTCTTGAAATAGAAAATAAGGATGATATTTTTAGCGGAGGCGTAACTATTGCAATTAAAGTCGCAAAAGGAAAATATTTTGATGTAACCTCTCTCTCAGGCGGAGAGCAAACTCTCGTCGCTTTGTCGCTTATATTTTCAATACAGGAATTCAAGCCATACTGCTTTTACATATTTGACGAGATTGATGCGGCGCTTGACAAAAGAAACTCAGAGCTTCTCGCAACTCTTTTTAGAAAATACATGAAAAGAGGGCAGTATATAGTTATAAGCCACAATGATTCAATAATTTCAGGTGCAAATATAATTTACGGCGTCAGTATGAATCAGGGCGTGAGCAAGGTGATTACTTTAAAACTTTCTGAAGGAAACGGAAACGGCGTTGTTGTGGAAGAAGTTAAGAATTAAAATCCAAATCTCCTTTCATACTCTTTATGTGTCATCCATTCAAGGATTATACTAACAATTTTTATTTCATCACTTACAATTGTGTATGCTAATCTCCACGAGTTTGGCAAATTATACTTCCATAGATTTGTTATCTCATAGTTTTGGATATATTCTTTTGGCCATAATCTTCTTGGAATTTTTATTCCACAAAACGGATTTATCTTTAAATCATTAATTGCCCTGTCAATAAATTCAGATAATTGTTTTTCTTCAAATTTTCCTTCTTTTAGCTTAAAATATGCACTTTTTAAGTTTTGGTTTCCGAATGCAACTTCAATTATTTTATTCATCTTATGATTAAACTTTCTTTTTCAAGTTTTTTGATTATTGCAGGATTCCAAATCCAGATTATACATCCATCTTTATCCATAAATATTTTTCCAGATTTCCTTAAATAGTCTAAAATTGCCTGAAATGTCTGATACATCATTTTTCTTGGAAGTTTTTTCCATAACTGATATTTGCCGCATTCTTGGCTGTATTTTTCTATGGTTTCTTCTACCATAATCACAGATTCAAGTGTCGGGCTGTGAATTAGTTGTGTGTTTGCCATATTATATATAGTTATATAAGTTGGTATTTAAGTTTTTCGGTGCTAATTTTCTTTCTTTAAGCACATCATTCCTTTTCAACATTTTGCATCTTTTAATTAGAGATTTATTATTTTTATTTAAATATATTCAATATTTTATTATAATCTAAAAATTCTTAAGAACCAATGAACCAGCGGAGGATAGATTAATAAAAGAATAAAACAAGTGAGCGGAGCGAACCAATATTCGTCTCTCAATCATACACCCTTTCCCTTATTAATCATCTTTTCATTTCCAATTTTCTTTTCACACCAATCCCTTTTTACATTTAATGTAACTTAAAACAATTAAGCAACCAAAGGATAAATGGTTGTCAGATTTGCAGAATAGAACAAGCGCGCCGAAAGTTATATAAAGCAGTATTCTATATTATAACTATATGTTCCCCAGTATTGCTTCGGCAAGACTGGGTTTTATAATGAAGAGGGTTATTCTATTTATTGATGGAAGTAATTTTTACTATGGACTTAAATGGCTTTATGGAGAGGATAAAGAACTTTCTAATTTCAATTTTTTGAAATTCGGAGAAAAACTTGCTGGAAAAAGAGATTTGATAAGGGTTTATTATTATAATGCTCCGTTGGATTATAAGAATAATCAAGAAAAATATGCTAAACAACAGAAATTCTTCAATAAAATTACTTCAACAGACAAAGTAAAACTTATCTTAAGCAGATTACAAAAAAGAAGAATAAAAGGAACAAATAAATTTTACTATGTTGTAAAAGGTGATTACATTCACTTAGCTTCAGATATAATTAGGGGAGCATATGAAGATATGTATGATGAAGCAATACTGGTTTCTGGAGATGGAGATTTTATTCCTGCAATAAAAATTGTTCAAGAAAAAGGCAAAATTGTGGAAAATGCTTACTTTAAACTTAGTTTGTCTTGGCATTTAAAACAAGAGTGTGATAACTCTATAAATTTGACAAAAGAAATTCTCGATTCTTGCTTTGACTAAAAAATAATTTCTTTTCATTTTTTTAACACGCCATTCTTTCCTACATTTAACATTTTTTCGTTGAATTTTCATCTTTTACATTCATCTTTTTAGTTTAACATTATCAATTAAGACTATCTAAGAAACCAATGCACAAAGCGGATTAAGGATTTGCAGAATAAACAGGCGCGCCCGCAGGCGTGCTATATTACTTTCTTTAAATACACCATAACTTTCCTTTATTTTATGTTTGTCAATTGGTGCTTTTTCTGTTTTATATTTGCCCATTTTCACATTTAATGTAACTTAAAGCAATTAAATAACCAATGTATCAATGGAGTAGCCTTTGCAAAATAAAAATAAGTGAGCGCAGCGAACCAAAAATAGTAGGCGAGCGAGTGAAACGAGCGAGCGCCAATTAAATCAATTCTCTTTCATCTCTCCACATCTGCACTCTTTCACAGCAGTATGCCTTGAATTCAGGCGTTCTGAGGAAGTCTGCGCCGTATTCTTTCCAGTAGCCATTTCCATATTTATCTAAGAAATATCTTGGTTTTTTTGATAACTCTAAAATGTCCAAATTAAAGTAATCCAGCATAAATCTAAACATTGCTTCAGGTAAAGACCAAATATCTAATTTTTTCCTATTTTTATAAAAAGAGCTAATATAATTCCTTAAAACTACTTTTTCTTTCCAGGTTAAAATTCTTCTTTAATATAATATTCAGTCGCTTCTAAATTTGAATTTGTCCTTTTTTTCATTTCGCACACTCCCGTCTTGTAGAATAAAAAAAATAAAAATAAAAAAGAAATAAAAAACTAAAAAATTAGTAATAACTTTCACCGAATTCTTCGGATTTTTCTGGCTTTCTTGTCAATAGCACAATCAATACTACTACAAGCACTACAAAGATTATTGCAAGTGCAATTGTTAGTACTACTACATTGTTGCTTCCAGTGAATCCTGTTGAAATTGATCTTCCTGATTTTCCTTCAACAGTTGCTGTGTAAGCTGCAGTTTGAACTTTGTTTCCAGATATTGCTGTAACACTGAATGTATGTGTTCCTTCTCTGCTTGCTTTTACATATACTTTGACAACTTTGCTTGATCCAGCAGGTACAACTGCAACAGGGTCGCTTACAGTTACTGTAAGTGCGTCTGATTGTGTTGCTGCAACATTATATATTGCGATATTGCTTCCTGTATTTACAAGAATCAAGTCATATACTGCTTCTTGTCCAAGGTTGAAAGTTCTGCTTGTTGGACTTGGTATAACCTGTCCGCTTGTTACTGTTGCTGAAACAACTTTTATTGTTTTCTTTACAACTTGTTTTGTGTAATCGTTGTATGCTTTTACAGTAATGTCATAATTTCCAACATTTGCATTTGATGGAATTGTGACATAAACTATTCCTTTAGCAGAATCAAGCTTATCACAATCACTGCAGTCATCAGTAGGAGTAATGTCATTAAGATAAACTGTCTTAGAAATTCCAAGTCCAGGTATTTCGACATTAACCATTGTATCTTCTGATTCATGCAATCCTCTGTTCTTTAGCACTATTGTTATTGGAACATTTGCGCCAGCTTTAACTGGACTATCCATGTCTACAAGGAGTATATCAAGATTGTCTGTTACCCTTTGGGCATATACTCTGTAGCTCTCTTGCCATGAACCTTCATCGCCTTCAACCCTAACAATAAGAACTAATGTCTCTGTAGGATCAATGTTTGTAGGCATTTTAAGATTCAATCCAATTCTGTATGTGCTTCCTGAGATAAAATCTCCATATGCCACTTCAACAGTATCAGAGTCAGAGTTTTCTCCTCTTATCCATGTTGATACAGTAACTCTAGTTAGATTTTTATCAGCAACATAGTAAAGAGCAACTGGAATTGTTTTACCTGCTTCAACAGAAACATGGTATTTTATAGGATCCATTGAGTTGATTCTTACATAAGTGCCGTTTCCTGCTGCACTAACTGAACTGATTGTAGCAATAACTGTTAATGCTAATACAAGAAAAGCTAAAATTGCTTTTTTGTTCATTTTTGTTTTTTTTTAAATTTAGGTTATAACCTTAGTTAGGTTATTATAAAACTCCTACTTCTAACCACTTTATAAACTTTCCGGTGACAACACTTTCGAGCACTAAAAGGTAGTAAAAATTGTACATTTTATTTGAATTTTGAAAAGATTTATATATTTATGTTATAACTTAATTATAACAAAGATAAAATGCCAGATAAAACAAACCAGAGAATTTTTAACAAAAGGGCAATTCCCGTCGGAAACAGCGCAGGAGTTCTGCTTCCAAAATCTCTTTTAGGCGCTAATGTAAAAGTCCTTGTTATTAACTCTCCGCTCGATGTAAAAAAAGACACATTTTCAATACTCTCACCAATTCTTGACAGCATTGTCGGAGCATATATGCTTGAGTCAAGTGCAGGAGAAATCAAAATACTGGCTGTTTCATCAGATATCAACCGGCATATTGAAAGAGGCATATATAAAATTGAGGTTGTTTCACTCCAAATGATAAAAAAGCTAATTACAAATAAAAATCCGCTTATTGAAAAGATTTTAAACTCAACAATTATTCTAAACAAAAATTTTCTTGAAACTCTGAAAAAAGGCAGGAGATAAAATATTGTTTATCCGTTTTCTTCTAACAACTCTGTTCCAAATACAGAATCTTCCACTGGATTAGGAGACTCGTTTATTATAACTGCCCTTCCCTCTCTTTTTATTAATACTTTCAACAATTCTTTAAGCTGTTCTCTTTTAGTGCTGATATGCCTCTTCTCACCCTTTTCTCCATATTCTATGCCTGAAAAATGGCAGTGCAGTTCTTTAAAATTTGCAAATGCCTTGCTCATTTCTTCAAAACTCATTTTCCCATTGCTTCTTGCCAATAAATGCGCAAAATCAATTGTGAATGAGCATTTTGTATCTTTAACTAAGTTTAGTATCTCTTCAATACTCCCAAAAACATTTAGTCTGCCTGTTGTTTCAGGCGCAAGTTTAACATTCCATTTATTTATCTTTATTTCTTCCTGAATTAAAATTATTTCCTTTTTTATATTTTCATAACTTTCTTCTTTTGTTCTCTTTCCATAGTACCCTGGATGAAATACTATTTTTTGAGCTCCAAGTAAATGCCCTATTTTACAGCATGCAATTATCCTGTTTTTGCTTTGTTCTACTTTTATTTTTTCATCTGAATTAAGATTTATCCAGTAAGGCGCGTGAATACTTATATTTATCTTATTTTTTTCAGCAGATTTTCCTATTTCTATTGCTTGTTTTTCATTAAGATAAATCCCATAAGTAAACGCAATTTCGCAAGCGCCCAATCCCAACTTATGAAATCCTTCTAAATTTTTTATTGCTTCATCAGCTCCGCCAAGCCCTGCAGGTCCGAAAATTATCTTCATCATAAAAATTTATCAAGTTATTTTATTAGGAGGCATTATTATTTCCTGTGTTATTGCCTTGTTGTGTTAAATTAGTAGTGCTTCCAGTTACTCCTTGTATCTGTGTTAATTCTTTATTTATTGTGCCAATATTTGAAATGATATACTCGTGCAATTTTTCGATTATCAACCCCTGCATTTCTTCTTTTAATCGGCCATTGCATAAATTTGGATTTGCCTCTGGAACAACAACGGCGCCAAGCGCAAGATAGCAAGACATTGACTTCCCTTCAAGTGCCTCTGTTTTTTTCAGTCCGCGCTTTATATCTACAGCAGTAACTTCCACTTTGCATGTGCTGTCTTGTTTTCCGTTTATTTTATATTTCCATGTAACATCAATCGGCTCATTAATGAATGATGCCCTGCTGCAACTTTTTAGTTTTGTCTCCCAGCATGCAAGATTTTGGCATTTTGGAGTGAACATAAACGAAAAATAAAGTGCTGCTGCGAGAACTATAATAATAAGCAACGGCAGAACAATACCAAATAACACACCCCTTAGTTTCATACATTAATATATATTGCCGGATTTAAAAGGTTTTGCAAATCGCAAAACCTTTGATTATCTTATGGCAGTTTAACAAAGTTTAAAAACAAAGAAGATAAAATAATTCTCTATGAATCATGAAATGCCTTATCAAGATATTGAAAAAACAACTCTGGATTATTTAAGGAATATGGATATACCAGAAGAAACTGCATTGCATCTATCTGCTCATCTTGAAGATTTTAAAGATTCTCGACTTGCTCCATATATTGTTCTTGAAAGATTTGTGACAAGAAAACTGGTATTTCCTAGGGCTTCAGATTTAGATGTTGCAAGAATGTCTGTATTTGACTAATTATTGTAAAAATTTTTAAAAACTAATAAACTCAATGCTTCCTCTTGGCGCTTCTGAAAAGTTTTTTGCTGCAATAAACTTTACATTTATCTGCTCTGCTGACTGAATCAGCGAAGGCATTGCTTTTCCATCAATTATAATAACTGCAACTCTTTGAAGTTCTTTAATTTCCCTTCCAGCATTTGAATTTGAGGTTTTCCTGATTAGTTCAAGGTTGTCATCAAAAAAATATGTGCTTTTTGTTCCGCTTAATTCCTTAAGTATTTTCGCAAGTTTGTTCTTGTCAATTTCTTTTTTGTTGTCTTCTGATTTAGATTCATCAAGGCTTCCATAACTTTTGTCAAAAAAATCCCTTGAAGAAGAAAATTCTTTTGCAGGAATTTTCCTCCTCAAGCTTGCTAAAATTTCTTTTCCATTAAGCTCTTCAACTTCTTTTCCATCAGGAGCAAATGCAACATATGCAACAGACGCGTTTTCCATTACATTTTTTGCTATGAGTTTTCCACCCCTATCTCCATCAAGAAACAAAGTAAGCTCTTTCTTTTTGCCAAGTTCTGCAATTTCTTTTGGAAGTTTTGTTCCATTCATTCCAATTACATTAGTTATTCTATTTTCAAGCAAATTGATTACATCAGCCCTTCCTTCAACGACGATTATTTCATTTTCCTCCAGCTCTCCTGCAGGAAGTTTTTCTTCGCCGTATTCTTGAATTTTTGATGCTCTTGCTGATGTTCTTAGCGTGTTTGAAATTTCTTTTGAATTGGTATCTTGGTCCATTGATTCGAGAAGTTTTTTAGCCCTTTCCAAGATGTAGTCCCTTTTGTTTCCTCTTACATCTTCTATACTTTCTACTTCAATTTTTGCTTCAGTAGGGCCTATTCTGTCAATTGTTTCAATGGCTGCTGCAATTAAGCTTGTTTCTGACTTGTCTATTGCAGTAGGTATCTCTATTTTTCCAGTGCTTCTGCCGTCTGAACTTTTTACATCCACTTCTATTCTTCCTATCTTGCCTTCTTTTTGCAGTTCTCTTATTTCTAAATCTGCTCCAAGAAGTCCCTCTGTCTGTCCGAATAGAGCTCCAATTACATCCGGCTTTTCAACTGGGCCAATTGCTTCAAACCTGGCGTGTATCATATATTTTATCGATACAGGACTTATTTTTGCCATTTTATTTCTCCATTTATTTAATTTAGTTTATTAGAAATATACAAAAACAGCTGGTTGTCTATTTTCTTCAGTTATTTCTTGACAATATGAGTAAGTTAAAGTGATGATAATCTCAACCAATTGAGTTGATTAATATTTCTAACGCGTTTATAAGAATTGAGAGGTTTAAAAATGTTTGCTAAAATTTTTGGTGCGTTGTCAGTTGGTAGAAAGGGTTAAAAGTAATTAAATCTTATTATTTTTATGTTTAAAATAAAGAACAATGAGTTAATTAAAGAAATCTCTGGAGAAGCTAAACAATTCCCAAAATATACCACTCAAATAATTAATCTCGCTAATCAAAACGCACAGGGGACACGCCCAAAGGTTGTTGGTCAATTATCTGAACTCATACAAGAATGTCCTCATAAAGAGTATTCTAAATGGAAAGAATGGTATTTGCAACAGCAACCAAAAGCAATAGATGATGCGACAAATAAGGTTTTCTCTATGGTTGAAGAATTAAAGAGGGCTATTAATCAAATTGATAAGACTATGGTTAAAAAATGGGTAGAAGATTTAGTTATTGATAAAACATTTATTGGGTTAAAATTTCAAGAAGCAATACTAAAAAGAGTTGCTAAAATTAAAAATACAACTTATAGATTATCAAATCCATAAGAAGAAAGTAAAGGAATTGATGGTTACATTGGAATAATCCCCGTTTCAATAAAACCGATTACTTATCAAACTAAAAATATGCTAAGTGAAAAAATAGGAGTTAAATCTATTTTTTATGATAAAAAGAAAGATGGTATAAATGTAGACATTTCTCAATTAGAATGAATGACTAACTTCAAATAAATCATCTTTTAATTTTATGACTTCATTAATCTTAGGGATATTAAGATTAATTTCTTGCTTTGTCATTACAGGAAATTTATAATTTTTATTGATATATCCTAATTTACTCTTTTCTTCTTCTCTCTTTTTGACAAAATCTAAATGCCTTTTTAATCTATCTTCAACATATTTATTAGTTAAACTCTTTATTTCTTTTAATCTATCTTCAACAAACTCTTTAAAGTTTTTATCTATTTCATAACCAACACTATTTCTTCCAGAAGCAATAGCCCCTAAAGTTGTTGTTCCTGTTCCTAGGAATGGGTCTAAGATAGTATCTCCTTGAACAGAAAACATATTAATTAATCTATAAGTTAATTCAATAGGATAAGCCCCGCTTCTTTCTCTTAGCTTAGAATGATTTAACTTTTGAAATAGCCCATTAATATCTTTCCATTTATCAGAAAACCACATATTTCTTTCTTCCCAAAAAAAAGCACTATTTTGTCTATTTGATTTTTCTTCTATCTTTTTAAAATCTCTTTTATCTTCTTTTCTTAAAATTAAAATATGTTCGTGTTCTAAAGTTACATAAGCCCCTACGGGCAACATTCCAGAACCCATAAACTTATCTGGTTTATTTGTTTCTTTAACCCACAATATGGATGGTAAAGCATGAAAACCTAAAGATAAACAATAATTTAATATTCTAGCATGATTTGTATAAATTTGAAATTTCCCATTTAAACTTCTTGTAGCATCGCCAATATTTATGCAAGCAATACCTCCGACTTTTAGAACCATATAAACTTCTTTCCAAACTTTATCTAATTCTTCGTGCATTAATTCAAATGCTTTTTCCCCATCTTCTTCTTTTAATGCTTTTGATATTTCTTTATTTTGTTCAGAAAATATATTATCCCACATTTGTATCATAGGATATGGTGGAGAAGTTATCATTAAATCTACACTTTTCTCCTTTATCTCTTTCATATTTCTAGCATCACTATAAATTATTTTATGTGTTGTTTTCATTTTACTTTTTATTATTAAGCGGTTTATCCCAATAGGGAGATTTACACTTAGGACAGACGAGAGGCAATTCTTCTCTTCTTGTTAACCATTTATGTTTGCATCTTTCACATTTACATCCATAAACTTTCATCTCTTTTTTCATAGTAAAAATATAGATTTATTCATTTAAATACTTTACTATAGTAATATACCATAATGGAGTTTAAATAGTAATATACAATCACTTCTTTTATTTTATTAAATCAATGTATTTTTCAATATTTAATATGATAAGATAATTACAGCGCCCGCCTCATCGCACTCGCATCATAAATTCTGCCTACCTTTTCGTATAAATCTGCAAGTTTTCTCTTTATTTCTAAGCTATCTTTTTCTCCTTGCTTCATTGACAAAATTCTTTCATACACTGCAACTGCCTTTCTTGCTTTTCCTGTGTCTTCATATGCTTTTGCATACGCTCTGTACATTTCCCAATATCTTGATTGAAGTATGCTTCTTTCCTGCATACCAGATATGGCAAGCGCTTTTTGAAGCGCTTTGTCTGCCATGTTAAAATCGCCTGATTTTATCCATAACTCTGATTCTTTCATAAAAAGTTCTATTTTCTCCCTGAATGTAATGACTATTTCTGATGCAGAAACAATGTTCTTTATTGCCTCACTGAAAAGCCCTTTTTGCTCTGCTGTGCCTGCAAGATTAAGAAGAATAAATTTTTTCACTTCAATATTATCTGCATTTTTCAGCATTCTTTTAAGATGGTCTATTTTAACAAAGTCATCTTTGCCTCTTATTGCCTCTTCTATTTCTGATTTTGTCACCATTTTATATAAAGTTAAATAAGCCGCTATTTTTAAGGTTTTATGTTGTGAGAAATTGGCGCTTCGCGCCTGTTTCTTCTGCAAATCTCTAATCCGCTTTATACATTGATTTTTTAGCTGGTTTAAATTATTTTAAAATGAAATTGAAAAGATGTAAAATAAAGCAAAGTTATGGGATGTTAGAAAAATTACAATTTACTGCGCATCATATCCTGTTCCGGGTTGAGCGCTTTCTGGATATTCTTTTCTTGAAGGATTATATTCGTCGTCTCTAACTGGAGAATAATGCCTTTCTTCTCTTCTTTGAATTAATTCATATGCATCGGAAAGTGTTAAATGCATATAATTATTTTGTGCCATTTTAGTTGTTTAAGAAGTTTAATTAAACCTAAAGCTGTTTTGGAATAAGAGATATGCAAACTCCTGCTGCTACTGTCTGCCCTGCATCTCTTATCGCAAATCTTGCCATATGCGGATTATCGGCTTGTTTTTCAAGAACAAGATTTCCCATTGGCTTTACTCTTATAAGCGCAACATCTCCGTTTTTTATAAAATCAGGATTTTTTTGTGCAACTTGTCCGGTTTTAGGATCATATTTTTCAATGATTTCAATAAACTGGCAAGGAACCTGCGCAGTATGGACATGGAAAACTGGAGTATATCCTTTTGCTATAACAGTTGGGTGATTGATAACTGCAATTTTTGCTGTGAATTCTGCAGCAATTGTTGCGGGTTTTTCAGCATCGCAGATTACATCTCCTCTTGTAACATCTTTCTTTCCTACTCCTCTTATATTAACTCCAACATTATCTCCTGCTTCTCCCTGAGGCAATTGTTCATGATGAGCTTCAATTGTTCTTATTTCTCCAGGAACTCCTTTTCCGCTTCTTCCTGGAAGTATTAATACTTTCTGTCCTGGTTTCATGATGCCTGTTTCAATTTTTCCAACTGGAACAGTTCCTATTCCTGTAATTTCATAAACATCCTGAATAGGCATTCTTAGTGGAAGATTAGTTGGTTTTTCAGGCTGTTTGAAATTATCAAACTGCTCAAGAACTGTTGGTCCTTTGTACCATGGCATATTTGGGGATTTTTTCGCAACATTGTCTCCTTTAAGCCCAGATATTGCGAGGAATGGAATATCTTCAGTTTTATAACCAACTGATTTTAATTCTCTTGCAACATCTTCTTTTACTTTGTTGAATGCTTCTTCTTTGTATTCAACTTCATCCATTTTATTGATTATAATTGCGAGGCTGTTTACTCCCATTGTTTTAAGAAGCCATAAATGTTCTTTTGTCTGCGGCTGAACACCTGATTTTGCAGCGACTACTAAGAATCCAGCATCTGCCTGGCTTGTTCCTGTAATCATATTCTTTACAAAGTCCTTGTGTCCAGGAGCGTCAATTATTGTAACTTCGTATTTGTTTGTAATAATTTTCTGGTATGCCAAGTCAATTGTAACTCCTCTTTCTCTTTCTTCTTTTATCTTATCCATTACATAAGCAAACTCAAATCCAGCTTTTCCGTGCTTTACTGCCTCTTCTCTTAACTTTTTTAATTCCTGCTCGCCTACTTTTCCTGTATCATACATTAGTCTTCCGACTGTGGTTGATTTTCCTGCATCAACATGCCCTACAAACACAACATTTATGATTGGTTTTTCTTTTGCCATTTTATTTTTAGTAAATCTGAAGTATTATTTAATCAAAAAGTAGGTTTATAAACTTTTTGCTTTGGCAAAAAGTTTCGCTGGATGTTTTACGTCGGAAAATTAAAGATCTGCTATTCAAAGAAAATCAGGGAAAGCGCAATTAATAATGAAAGCAAACTTGTCAATAAAAGATATCTTGGCTTTTTTAAAACCAATGGAATCAAATTTAATACTATTACCCCAATTCCTGCAATAAGATTTATTGATGTTATCATAATCCTCTCCTTAAAATTTCTTTTAATATTTCCATTAAAAGTCCTATTCAAAATAAATGAAGAGTTGTTTATATAATTATTGTTTTAAATTTCAAAAATAAAATTCACCTGAAATTTCTGCAAAATCCATTTGTTCTCCTGTCTCTTTTGCAAATTTAAATCTTGTAAAGTCAAATTCCTTTTGCTCTCCTTTTGTCGGCAGATCACGCCTATATTGTTTGTATCTTTTCAAAACAGCCTTTTCCCATTCTCCTGAGTGATATTCTTCAATGTTTAGCTTTCTGTATTCCTCTCCTTCTTCATCTTCAAAGTAATTAGTTCTATCTTGATAAACAATTGTTCTGCTATATCCCATTATGTAACTTACTTTGTTTACAGCAGGCCCTTCTAAATTTCCGATTGTTTCTAATTCAATTTCAAATTCAAGATTGCTAATATGGGGTTTGCCAATAACAAGTTTAAAGTCATAACAAACCAGATTAAACCATTCTCCATCAGCATAATTCTCTTCTGTTTTTTCAGGATATCCGCTTCCAGCCTGAAAGCAAAGTTCTTCAATAATCTGCGCAAGATTTTCTATCATTAAGCCATGTACAAAAGTCTATTTTTAAGAATTGTTGTATTACTGATTCTCTGCGAGCTCCATAAACTCCTCTTTTGTAATTCCTATTTGTCTTATTATCTCAAGCAAAGTTCCTCTATCAATCTCATTATGTAATGGAACAAATGTCATAATTTTTTTGTTATCTATTTCTCTAATCATAAAAACATGGCTTCCTTTTTGTCTTATGGCTTTAAATCCAATTTTAGAAATAATCTTTATAACTTCTTTACCCGACAATCTCGGAAGTTTTTGCATTATTATCTGGTATTTCTATACTGACAAGAATCATGTCCTGATTTTCAATTTCTTCAGGTATCCCCATTTCTTCAATATAAAGTTCTATTGCTTCTTTTACATTTATAATTGCTTCTTCAATAGTATAACCCTGGCTGACAACATTTAATTCAGGGCATAAAGCTACATATTGCTTTTCTCCTTTTCTTATAATTACATTTAATTTCATATTTGTAGAAGAAAATTTGAGTTTATATAATGATTGATTATTCTAATTTTAATCTTTTATTTAAAGGAGGGGTTGATAATGGTAAACCTTGGTTTCCCTTATTTATTGGTTTTCCGCAAGTCCTTTTCTCTGCCTGATTTTTCTTACAACTTCTTCTTGAAGCTCTCTTGGCATCTGCTCAAAACTTTGGTCTAATAAAGATGAAACTCCGCGCCCTTCTGTTGCAGAACGCAAATCAGAACTCCATCCAAGCATTTCTGAAACAGGAATTTTTGCTTTTACTTCTACTCCTGATTCATCCTGCGTGACATCAATCAACTGCCCTCTTTTTGAAGAAACCAATTTTGTGACTGTGCTCATAAATTCATTAGGTGCTTCAATAATATGAACTTGCAATGGCTCAAACATTGATGCGCCTTTTTCTTTCATTGCCCCTGAAATTGCATCTCTTACAGCAGGATAAACTTGTGCAGGCCCTCGATGAATTGCATCTTCGTGAAGTTTTATATCTGTTAAAATTACTTTTAATTTTGTGCATGGCTCTCTTGCAAGAGGTCCTGCATCCATTACCTGTTCAAAGGAATCAAGAATCAAATCAATAACTTCTATCATATGAACTTCTCCTCTTGTTTCATCAATAAATGCGTTACTCTTGTATATTTCCTTGAAACTTTTTACTTCATCTCCTGAAAATCCCAGTTTGCTTAGTGAACTTGCTAATTGTTCATCCTTTTTCTTAAATCTCCTTTCAGGTATTTCACCTTTTTGTATAAGTTCATATACCTCATCTTCAAGAGGCTCAACTTTTATAAAAAATGAATTATGTTTGTTCGGAGAACGCCCTTCACATGGATTTGATTCTTTTGTTACAGTTTCACGATATACAACAATCGGAGATGAAGTTTTTATTTCAAGTCCTTTTTCTGTTATTATCCTGTTTTCAACAATTTCAAGATGCAGTTCTCCCATTCCTGAAATTAAATTCTCGCCGGTTTCTTCGTTAATTTCTATCCTTAAACTCGGGTCTTCTTTTTTTACTTTTCTGAGTATTTCAACGAGCTTAGGCAAATCTGCAATTTTTTTCGGCTCAATTGCTTTTGTAATAACTGGCTCAAAAATATGTTTGATCTCTTCAAAAGAAGTTTCTGGTTTTAGAGTTATTGTCTCTCCAACATCTGCAGTAACTCCGGCTATTGCAAGAACATTTCCTGCACCTATTTTTTCAACCTGCTCTGGTTTTATTCCATTATACACCAAAACCTGCTGAATTCTTTGGGTTTTCTTTTCATTGTTAAGATAAACTTCCATTCCCTGTTCTAGTGTCCCTGAGAATAATCTTCCTGCAGAAATTTCTTTTCCAGAACGCGGGTCAATTACTATCCTAGTAATTACAAACGCAACTTCTGAATTTGAATCACAATTAGCAAGTCCCTTTCCAAAATCGCTTTCAACATCTCCATGCCAGATTTTTGGTATTCTGTATTTCTGCGCTTCAAGAGGATTTGGAAGATGTTTTATAGTCATATCAAGAAGAACTTCATACAAAGGTGCATTTTTCCAGAACCAGTCTTTTCTTTCATCTTCTGGTTTTTTATATGCTTCAAAAATATCTTTAAAGGAAATTCCTTTCTTTTTCATAAAAGGCAATGATAAAGCCCAGTTGTCTCTCGCACTTCCAAATGCAACACTGCCGTCATTTATGTCTCCAAGCCATTTTTCCCGATATTCTGGCTCTGCAATTCTTGAAATAAGCTCATTGAAGTTTCTGTATATTTTCATAAATCTTTCCTGCATTTGTTCGGGAGTCATCTGCAGTTCTTTTATCAATCTATCAACTTTATTTATAAATAAAATCGGTTTTACTCTTTCTCTTAATGCTTGTTTAAGAACTGTTTCTGTCTGGGGCATTATTCCTTCGCTTGCACACACAAGAACAATTGTTCCGTCAATTGCTCTCATTGCTCTTGTAACATTTCCTGAAAAATCAACATGCCCTGGAGTGTCTATAAGATTGATTAAATATTCTTCTCCCCGAAATTCATGAACCATGGAAACATTTGCAGCATCAACAGTCATTAATCTTTCCTGCTCATCAGCGTGCTGCCATGTTGTCATTCCTTCTTCCAAGTCGCCTGCATTTTTTGCAGCCATTAAGCCTGCTGCTGCAAGGAGGTTGTCTGTAAGCGCCGTATTATGAATAATCATGCCTTCTGCAATAAAATTATGATTTTCTGGAATTGTAAAATCATAAACAACCTTTTCAAATCCAGATTCTATTTTTTTAATCTCAATACATGCAAGTTCTTCAGAATTAAAATCTGCCAATTTTTTATTTATTAACATAACCTGATTGCCTTGCTTTATTGTATCACAAACAATGCTTCCAGATACTTTTGAAACAAGAATTCTTAACTTTTCAGCTTTTTCTTTAAGCTCAAAGCCAATTTCTTTTTCAAAATTAATTGCAGAAAGCCCAGAAATTGAAATAGTATTATCTTTTTCTTTTATCCCAATACATCCGTATCTTAATAGTGCAAGATGCAAATCATCAATTATTTTTGAGCTTGCAGAAGTTATAGTTACAGCCCTTCTTGATTTTTCAACACAACCATCCGTGTCAAAATATCCGCGTAATAGTTTTGCAAGATATTCTTTTTTAGAGCCAAGGGCAAATTCAGAAAGAGAGACATTGTGTGATTTTTTCTTTAAAGGATAGTCAAATAAAGAATTAAAAATACATGCAAGTGTAAGATTTGCATGCAGTTCAGGAGTCCGGTCAGTTCTTTCAACCCTTATCAGAGCTATTCCTAATTTGTTGCATATTCTTTCTGCTTCATTTGCGAGTTGTTCTTTGCCTGCAATAAACTTTTTATTTGAGCCATCACCAATAAATAATCCTGCAAGATAAAAGAAATCTTCAAAGTTATGTGGAAGCTTGATTGGATTTGAATTTCCCCCTCTTTGTTTTCCTGTTCTGTAAAAAATAGACTCAATTATATCATATGCCTTATTTAAATCAATTTCAAATAATTCGCATATTTTAACAAAATCTGTAAGATTATACCTGTTCTGCCAAATTCCATGATAAAATGATATTTCTTTCACAGAAAGCCCAATTTCATTTGACAATTTTTTAATCCCATGTTTGAGAATTCTTTTCTTAAATTCTTCTGCATGCTTTTCATTAAGATTAATGTAGAAATTTTGAGAAGAAAGTTTTATTAATATTTCTTTTTTTATTTCATTAGAAGATTCAACATTTAGTTTTCTCGGGCATACAATTCTGTCGCCCAACTTTAATTCTTTTGCTTCAATTTCTTCAAAACCCTCTTTTGACACAATATATTTATGCTCTGGAGTTGTTGAAATTTTGAATCCGTTCCTTAATGTTATGTTTATTGTATCCCCCCCTTTTAATCTCCATGCATACTTAATCTCTTTTTTTTCAATACTTCCATTTTCTTTATTAAGCGAAAACAATTTTATTTTGCTTTTCGGGATAAAAATAGTATGCTCTTCATTATCTTCATACACTCTTCCTTCTGTAGAGGCATCTTCAAACACCTGCCTTGCTGTTTTTATCTGTCCATTGTTCGTAAGAATTCGAGAATCTCCGCTTATGCATTTTCCGTGATGTATATGCGCACTCGTTGCTATATTTCGGATATTTTTCTGATTACTTATCAGTTTCTGTATCTTGTCTATGCTTTTTTCGCCTGCCATTTTTGAAATTAAATAATTATTGTCTTAATAATGTAAATAAAATCTCTATAGATAATATTCTCTTATTTATATAGCTTAAGAAAATTAGTTTTTAAATCTTGTTGTTGAATATAAGGTATGAATTTTTGAAGTCCTAAAATGCATCCAATTATATTCGTCTACCAATTTTGGTAAAGTTCTATTAGTCTCTTTTATTATATCCCTATTATTATGCTGTTTTAATATTTTTACTATTATTTCTTGCATAGATTCCATAAAGCGAATATACCCTGTGGAGTTATGATAACAACCATAATAATCATATATCCCTTTATCCCACATAACAAATAAATCTGGATTCATACCATGCATCAATTTTGTTGTTCCGGTAGATTTTAAAACTGTTTTTGATAATGTATCATATATTTTTTTAATTAAAGTTATATTCTTTGGTGTAAACTTAAGATTCTCAATACGGCAATTTTTGAATACTTCAAATTCTTTTTTTAAACTTAAAATCGCTGCTTTAATTTGATTTTTGTTTTTTCCTATTGGCACTCTTTTATTCCATCTTCTAACAAAATCTATAATAGAATCTAATTCTTGCCAAGAATCTTTTATGGGTAAAATTAACTCTGAATATGCTTTGTCATATTGGGCTTCCTTGCTATTGTGTGCCTCTATTAAGTTATCATAGGATATATTAAATTTTACCATATTATAAAAATTCATATTTTGTCTTTGTATTTATTCTTTAATTCTTTTAGTCTTTCTTTTTTTAATTTAACACTTTCTTCAGTAAATCCTACAATTCTTTGTTCTACCATTCTCTCTATTTTTGGTATTTCTCCTTCTAATAAAACAAGTTCTTGTTTTTCATTCTTTTCAATAAGTTTTTCTTCTTGCCTTTTTAATTTATTCATTAACTTAATTTCTTTACTTTCCTTAAGGAAGTCCTCTATTAATTTTTCAATGTTTACTTTGTAAATATCTACTTTTTTCTTAGAAGCATATTGCAAAATCATTGGAATTAGGATTCCTCTTCTCATAACAACACTCATCCAGGTTCTACCAAGTTTTTTTGTAACTTCTTCATTTGATTCATCGATCTTAAAGATGTATGCAAGTTCTTTAGAACTCCATTCTTTAGAAAAAAGTTTGTCTCCCATTCTACTTGTTCTAAAAGTTTTAATATTTTGTAATTCTACATAAAATAAGGTTTTTAAAAAATTTAGGAATTCCTCTTTTTGTTTGTTATTAAACTTAACTGGATTTTGAAAATCAACATTTAAATTATTTCCTCTAAGGATGTTCATCTTCTGATTCCTCCAAATATTGTTTGATAATAGAAGAAGTAATTTCTTGAAGTGAATATCCTTTATTTTTAGCCCAGGAGGTAAATTTCGGAACAAAATCTCCCTGTTTCAAAACAAGACTCATCTCACTCCTTCTTAATTTCTTTTTTAGTTCTGTGTGTTCTAAAGGGCTTAATAACAAAAGTAATTCTTCTGGTTTCCACTTCCTTGGCTTTTGTTTATCAATTATTCCAGCCCATCTTTCTTTTTCAATAACTGGAATAATTTCTATCTCTTCTTTAGTTATCTCCTCAATTTTTTTACAGAACCTTTTAAAGTATTCATCATTCATATAAACTGGAGCTTCAAAGTCTAATAAATCCTCATTGATTTGTATTTTTACCATTATTTAAATTTGGCAATGATGTTTAATAAATTTTCCTATTATCTCGCTGCGTCTGCCTGCTTTTCAAGGTCATTCTTTTTTGTCACAGCAACGCTCGTTCCCTCTTCTTTTGCAGTTGCGATTATCTCCTCTGCCAATGTTCTGCTGAAGGATTTTTTCTTGTTGAATGACTTGTCATAAGCACCATGAGCAATATTTCTCAAAGCCAAACTTACTCTTCTTAATGGAGAAGTGTCAACTGCCTGAGGATATCGCGCGCCTCCGTACTGAATCATTGTAACTTCATCTCTTGGAGCGCCTTTTTCTATTGCTGTAACAAGAACCTGTATTGGATTTTGTTTTGTCTGTTCCTGAATTATTCTAAATGCTTCAAGAACAGTTTTTAAATTTTTATTATACTTTCCAGTTGCCCAGTTTGTCATTACTTTATGTTTTTTTCCTCTATGTCCTGGAACTGAAATTGTATTTACTAATCTCTCAATTACATTTACATTTGCTTTTCCAAATCTTTCTCTTGCTCTTCCGCACGATTTTATCACAAGGTGATAATCTAAATTAATTACTGCTTTTAATCCTTCATCTTTTATTGTTACGCAAGAAATATCATACAAGTCAAAAACTTTCATTTCTGGATTTTCTTTTTTAATTTCCTGAATTGTTTCTGTCTGCGCTTCCATTTTATCTTCTACCTTTTTCTATTCTTTTCTTTACAAGCATTCTCAGCGGCTGGTCATTTACTTTTATAACTTGAAATCTGACTCCCGGAATATCTCCTTTTGTCCTTCCTTGTTTTCCTCCAATACGCTCTATTAAAACTTCATCATGCTCATCAATGTATTTTTGTGCAAGATTGCCTGGAATAAATGCCGTTACTATTTTGCTGTTTTTTGTTAATTGGACTTTGCAGCATTTTCTCATTGCAGAATTCGGCTGTTTTGCCTCTTTTTGAACTTTTTCAGTTACAAGCCCCTTTGCCTGGCTTGCTCCTTCCAAAGGATCAGATTTCTCATACAGGTTAAGAGTTCTCACTTTATATTTTCTGTCTTTCCATCGGAATTTCTTCCTTGTTTTGCTTAATTTTCTTGCATTTAATAATCCCATAGTATTAATCTTTCTCCTTGGTTTTTAAATGTTTTTGAACTGAGAAAATTGCTCTTATTCATTATTTATACAATTCTAATCTCTTTCCCAAAGTAGCTTTTTACTATTGGCTTCATTTCCTCAAGCCGTGCTTTGTTTCTGCCGATAAGTATTGCCTTGTTTTGGGGGCCTGCATTTATAATGAGCAAATTGTCTTTTATCTCAATGCTCTTTATTTCTACAGGATGGATAATTTCAGAGATAAATTCTTCTGCATCTTCCAAGCCGTTTGGAAGTATCGCCACTTTTATTTTTCTTCCAAGTATTTCAGACATTTCTTTAATATCTCTTCCGCTGTCTCTTATTACTTTTGCAAGCATATTTTTTGGAACAACAAAAACAATCGCAGAATTATATACAAAGCAGTGTTTTGGGTGGACACCTGAAACTTTTTCAAATAAGTTGATATACCGCATATGTTTCATATCAATTGTTTTAATCATTTGAATATTAATCAAATTGGATTTCCTTTTATAAAGCTATTGCTTTTTTGGGAATTGTCTATAACAGATAAAGCGCAAGAATAAAAGAAAGAGTTAAAAAGTATAAAGAATATATTAATATAATATAAAGAGGATGAAATGGCAAAATTTTGGAATAAAAGAAATAAGAATTTAACTTCATTAATTTTTGGGATTATTTTAATATTTGCAGGATTAACTGGCTCAGCTATTACAATTCCTAGTCAAAAAATTATAATTATAATTCCCCTACTGTCTTTAATTATCGGTGCAATTTTGTCCATTATGGGTGGACTTGAGAAATGGTAGAAGATGCTAAGTTAATTATTTTAAGCTTAAAATATCAGGATTATTTAACATATATAGGTGTTCTTTGGACAGTCGGGATATCGCTTTTTGTAGCAATTATTTCCTATATGTTAATCTATTCGCAATTTTTAAGCATTTTTACATTAATCATGATGGGTTTAATTTTGATATTTACAGAAATAATTTTTATAGCGGTTTATTTTTGGATAAATAAGGAGAAAAATAGAATCTTGGATATAATAAAACAAAAAGGATTTTGACTACTTCATTACACTTCCTGTTTTCATACACCACATGCACAAATCAAGCTCGGCAGGAGATAGTCCTGTTCTTTTTGACATACTTATAAATTTCTCTTCTATTTCAAGATAATTATGCTTATTCATCTGGTTTGGAATTTTATCTATTAAATTATTTTCTTTCATTAGATTTAGAATATGTCTGTCAAGTATCGCCAAGTTTTTCTCTCCAACATTTCTTAAAAAATGCGATGATTCTTTGTAACCTATTCCTTTTATATTTTTTACAAGCCATTCTCTTGATTCTTCTGCGGATTTTCCCACGAGGATTTGTTTTATATCTCTGTATTTCCGCACATTAATAATATATTCTGATTTTTTATTATGAAACCTGTGCTTGTTGTTTTTTATTGCACTGCTTAATTCTTTTTGGCTTAAATTTGCAAATCCTTTGCAGCCGAGATGTTTTTGAATTGCTATTCCTGTTGATGCTTTTGAATTTGCTGTAAGAATGCAAAAGCATAATTCAGAAAACCATTCTTTGTCAGGCATTTTTGAAAGGCTTTCAAATTCCTTCATGCGATTTTTTATTTCAATGCCTTTATCACTTTCCATTACTTTTTTTATTTCTTCTTCAATGTTCATTTTTAATTCACGTTTTTTATTATATTTAAAATTTTATCCTTTTCTGCGCGCGATTTGTAAGTTCTCCCAAATCTCACAACAATATAATTTACGCCTCTCCATTTTGAATGCGGGAAAAGGCGCTTTAAATCATTTTCTATTTTTTCAGGTGTTTTATTTTTTGTCCATCCGAGTTTTCTTGAAATATAGGAAACGTGTGTATCAACTCCTATTGCCTGTCCTCCGATTTCTGCAAGAAAAACATTTGCTGTTTTTCTTCCTACTCCGGGCAATTTCACAAGCTCTTCAAATGTTTCAGGAATTTTGCCTTTATGTTCTTTAACAATTATTTCCGCGCATTTTTTTACATTTCTTGATTTTGTTTTATAATAATTTATTCCATTTATAATAGTTTCAATATTTTTCAGCTCTGCCTTTGCAAGAGATTTTATCGAGGAATATTTTGAATAAAGTTTTCTTGATACTTCAATTGTTTTTTCATCGCGCGTTCTCGCAGAAAGAATTGTAGAAATAAGTATTTTCCATTTATCCTTCCATTCAGCAGCCAATTGTAATTTCTTTCCGTATTTTCTAAGTTCTTTAAGCTGTTTCAGCGCCTTTTTTTGATTCATTTTTTAAAATTCTATCAAGATCTGCCCTTCTGTTAGGGCCAATACCTTTAATGTTTACTCCATTCAGTCCTTTATGGATTTGATAATACTCCTTTAAATCTATTTCAGATTCCGCAATTATTCTTGCAGCAGGGGCATACATTTCTGCATCCTTTACATCTCTTGAAGCTTCTAAATAATATTTTATTGCTAATTCGCGGTTGCCTTTATATATTACTCTCCATCGTTCTGCTCTTTCCCAGATAGTTCTCGCATTTTTATTTTTAGGATTCATTTGATTTTTTTAATTATGTTTAAATGAGATAAAGCTCACAATCGCAATAAATAAAAGCGCTGCAATAGCCGAAATCTTCAAAGTTATTTCTATATTTAAAAACAGAAGAATTAATGCAGAGAATAAAGCGCATAAAGAAATAAGCCCAAAATATTTCTTCCCCTGTTTCAGCTCCTCCTTTGTTGCATTTTTTAATAATATCCCAAGAGGTACAGCCAATGCTAATGTCATCAAAGCGAGTATATATTGAATTATTGTGCTCATAAGATATTTAAAATATGCAGGTTTAAAAGGATTGTTAAAGGATAATGTAGAATTTTATTTTTCTAACATCTCGTTCTTTGCCCTATTTCATATTTTTTCAATCAAATTATCTTGAAGAAATCATAAATAAATGGATTTAGGATTTGCAGAAGAAAACAGGCGCGAAGCGCACTATCTCAAAAATGGTGAGCGCGGTGAGCCAATATAAGGCGAGCGAACGGAGTGAGTGAGCACGAGAATTCTTAAATAGTTTAAAAAGATTACACTAAAATGGAATATCCAAAAGAATCCCCCAACCTTCAGCAAAAAGTTGATGAAATGTTCAAAAAGATAGAGATAGAAAGACAGAAATATTTAACATTAAGAGATGCAATTATGGAAAAGTATATGGGAAAATGGATTTGTATGAATAATGGAGAAATAATTGATTTTGATGATGATGCAAACAAATTAGAATTAAGAGCTCTTGAAAAACTTGAGGGAACAGGGAGATGGGGATTAATAACAAGAGTAGGATATGAAAAGGAAGGGGGCGGGGTTACTCTGCCATTAAGTGTGATTCTGGCAGGGGAATAGAAAAGACATTTTTTATTTTTCTAACCTCTTATAACTTTTTCTAATTCAGTGTCTTTTCATTGAAATTTTATCTTTAAACCTTATGTCAACTACCCACGGGCTAAAGCCACGGGGCGTGTTAAGGTTAAAACCAATGTTTCTGCTGTGATTCTTTGATGTAAAATTCAACAGCTTCTGTTGTTGTT
>Ga0208958_1001151_pt1 | contig 27744 bp, 25 predicted proteins | sample RifOxyB1_FD_184032 | JGI IMG/M metagenome (GOLD analysis project Ga0208958, IMG submission 184032) | Soil microbial communities from Rifle, Colorado - Rifle Oxygen_injection B1 (SPAdes) | ecosystem: Environmental > Terrestrial > Deep subsurface > Rock core/Sediment | place: Rifle, Colorado...
CCAATCGCAAGAACCCGATTTCGCTCATCCCCCATACGGATGCATATAAGCTTCTGACGCATGTTCGTGACGAAGCACATCGGTTTGCTATTAGCTATCATCGGCTGCTTCGGGGTAAGCGCGCGTTGAAAATGGATTCTGGTACATAGCCAAAAGCTGCTGCAAACATTTCCCTGACATTCCAAATGGTGTACCAAGTGTTTGGTCTGGTTAACAATTAAGTGCTCTTGAATTCATAACTCCATGCAAGCAAAGGTATTATTTTTTATACCTCACTCATAGACTCAGGTTCTATAAAGAGATATCATTAATAATGTAACAATTCCTTAACCCTTAAGGAATGCCGCGAGGTAGGACGTATGAAGAGCCAAATAGCCGTTTCGGCCGTGAGCTGCGGAATGTTCGCCGCTCTCCTTTTTCCTGGATGCAGCCCGTTGTCAGGCGGGGTGGTTGAAGTCGCCATCCAAGACGAGGTGTCACCGACTGGTCCACAGGCGGATCATCTTCTCTTGGTGGAAGGTGATAACCAGAGTGCTCTCGTCGGAACTGTCGTCACGATCTCCCCGAAAGTGAAGATCGTGGATACCAAGGGTAATCCGGTCGCGGGTGCGCTGATTCAATTCGCGATTACGGACGGTGGCGGCAGCGTCGGGGCGGCTGCGGCATTGGCTGATGATGCGGGTTTGGCAAGTACGTCCTGGACTTTGGGGACTTCGGCGGGTGCGAATACGCTCGTTGTGACGACGGCGCGAACTCTGGTGGGCGCGCCGACTTCGATTACTTTTAACGCCGTCGCTGCTGCGGGCGCGGTGAGCGCGGGTCAGAGCACGGTTTCGGCGGCACCGAGCGCGGTGAGCGGGGACGGAATCTCCCTGGCCACGGTCACAGTGACTTTAAAGGACGCGTATGGAAACCCGGTACAGGGCAAGTCGGTTTCGCTTGCTTCAAGCCGGGGAGCGACGGATACGATCGTGACGGTTTCGGGAGTCACTTCTGAAGCAGGCGTTGCGAGCTTCACCGTGAAGTCATCCACTCTCGGCGATGCGGTTCTCACGGCAACGGATACGACGGACGGGCTTGTGGTTACGGGTACGGCAACCGTGTCGTTCATCGCGGGAAGCGCCAATGCGGGCCAAAGTTCGCTCTCGGCTGCTGCGGGTTCGGTCGTTGCGGACGGGAGCGCTTCAAAAACGATAACGATTACGGTTCGAGATGCTTTGGGCAACGCCGTTTCTGGCTTTGATGCGACGACGATCACGGTCGCTTCAACCGGCAGTGGCAACACGATCACGCAGCCCTCGGGCGTGACGAATGCCTCGGGCGAGACGACGGCTACGATCAAGTCGACGAAGGCTGAAGTGAAGACGATCACGCTTTCGGCTCCGGCTCCGCTCACGACGGTGGCTTCGACGAGCGTCACTTTTGTCGCGGGCGCCGCTTCAGCGGCCAACACGAGTCTCTCGGCGGCCCCAGACAACGTCATTGCAAACGGGTCGGCGACGACGACGATCAGCGTGACGGTGCGGGACGCGAATAATAACCCTGTGAGCGGAGTTTCACCGACGTTTACGTCGAGTGGCTCAGGTAATAGCATCAATGCTCCAGCTGCGACGGACGCTAATGGCCAGACTTCGGCGACGATGACTTCGACGGTTTGGGAGGCGAAGACGATCAGTGTTTCGGCACCGGCAGGTTTGACGGGGACGTCGAGCGCGAGCGTGACGTTCGTTCAACCGGCGGCGGCGATCAGCTCGGTCACCGGACCCGCGGACGCGACTTATGGGACGGGTGGGAATTTGGATTTTACGGTGAACTTCAGCCGGGTCGTGAACGTGGCGAATACGCCTCGTCTGGTGCTGACGATCGGCGCGGCGACGCGGTATGCGAATTACACCTCGGGGTCGGGAAGTTCGGCCTTGGTGTTCCGTTATACGGTGCAGTCGGGCGAAGCGGATAATGACGGAATCGCTCTGACGTCTCCGATCGAGCTGAACGGGGGCACGATTCAGGATGGCGGCCCGAATCCCGCCGGTCTTGCCTTTTCGTCACCGAATCTCGCCGGAGTCAAAGTGGATGCGGCGATGCCGACGATCAGCTCGATCAACCCGGTACCGGGGAACGCGACTTACGTAAGTGGCGCGAATCTCGATTTCACGGTCAACTTCAATAAAGCGGTGCTGGTGACCAACACGCCTCGTCTGGCCCTGACGATCGGTGCGGCGACCCGGTATGCTACGTATCTTTCAGGCTCGAACAGTACGGCGCTCGTCTTCCGGTACACGATCGTGGGGACTGACAACGATAGCGACGGGATCGCGCTTTCATCACCGGCTGAGTTGAACGGAGGCACGATCAAGGACGCTTCGAATAACTCAGCTGACCTTGCATTCGTTGCTCCTGATCTGAGCGGTGTGAAGGTGGATAATACCGGCCCGTCCGTGAGTTCGATCACGGCACCCACGAACGCGGTTTACGGGACGGCACAGAACCTGGATTTCACTTACTTGTTTAACGAGAACGTCGCCGTGACGGGTACGCCTCGTCTGGCGCTGACGATCGGCGCGGCGACCCGGTATGCGAATTATGTATCGGGCTCAGGCAGTACGAGCTTGCTGTTTCGGTATACGACGGTCGTGGGCGACGCTGATGCGGATGGGATTTCGATCGCTTCTCCGATTGAGTTGAATGCAGGAACGCTAGTCGACGGAGTGGGAAATGCGGCGACTCTGACGTTTACTCCTCCGGATCTTTCGGGGGTGACGGTGGTGGCTCCTCCCGTTCCGACGATCGGGAGCGTTTCGCCTGTTTGGGGTGAGACGAGTGGTGGAACGACGGTCACGATCACGGGAACAAATTTCGGTGGCTCGACTACAGTGATGATCGGAGGCGTCGCTTGCGGCTCCGTGAATGTCAGCTCGGAGTCAAGCCTGACGTGCAGCGCGCCGGCCCGGACCGGAGGTGCGAAGGATGTTGCCGTCTCGAACGGCGGTACGGCTTCGACGTTGACAAACGGTTTTCATTATTGCCCGGCGAATTTCAGTTTTGTGCCCAATAATACCACTTACAATACCGGCAATTTCTGTGTCGCGAACTACGAGATGAAGAACGTCGGAGGAGTGGCGACTTCGCAACCTGCCTTGCAGCCTTGGACGAGCATTACTCGGGCAACCGCCGCGAGCCTTTGCACGGCAGCGGGTTTTAGTATGATTACGAACGCGCATTGGCAAACGGTTGCGCAGAATGCCGAACTTAATGGCGCCAATTGGTACACGGGCGTGGTGGGAGTGACCGGGATGAACCGAGGTTATTCGAATAATGTGACAGGGGGGACATTAGCTTCGGATGGGGTGAATCCTTACTATGGCATCACGAACGCAAACGCCGGGCAGGCCTATAATGGAGGCTGGGAGCAGAAGAGAACGCACACCCTTTCAAGTGGCGGCGTAATTTGGGACTTTGCCGGCAATGCGTGGGAGTTCGTTGCCGATACTTGGAATTACGCGACCTATGCTCTTCCTTGGGAAAATTACATGTATGCGATTCCGACTGCAAACAATGCGAAACGGGATTTGGGACCGGCCGGGACTTATGGATCCATCTTTGGGCTCGGTTATTACGCTCTTCCCGGATCCGGAACGATGATTCTTCGCGGCGGCTGGCGTGCAGACGGTCAAAAGTCCGGCGTGTTCGGGCTGAATGCCGGCGGCGCTGCCACGTTGTCAGATCCAGTGGTTGGCTTCCGCTGCGTCGCGCCTTGAGGTGAACGAGCGAAAGTCTCAGGGCGGCTTGATCCAGGTTCGCGAGAGCCATTTCGTCATAATTAGTTGTTATTGTGGGATAATAACAATATCAGAACGTTTGACTCAGGTAAAATAGTAGAGTATCATAACATTATAAAGGTTTCTTTCCTAAGCGAGGTTGTACGTATGATGAAAAAACTTAGGTTCCTCTCAATAGTTCAATGTGCGCTGCTTCTGATCATCGGGAGCAGCGTAACCGGGTGTAATCCTCTCGCGGGAGGGGTGATCGACATCGCAGTCGAGGATGAACTCGTCACGACTGATCCCAAGAACGCTGACGAAGATGCGGCCGACCACCTTGTTTTGGTCGCCGGCGACCAACAGACCGCCACGGTCGGAGACGCCGTCGCGATCGCACCGAAGATTCAACTGCTTAGCAAGAAAAACAAACCTGTCTCCGGAGCGCTCATTCAATTTACGGTTGCGAGCGGTGGCGGCAGCGTCAGCCCGGCTGCGACATTGACCGATGATGAAGGCTTTGCAAGCACCTCATGGACGCTTGGAACCCTCGCCGGCGTGAATGCCTTGGTCGCCACTTCCGCAAGAGCACTGGCGGGTTCGCCGGCTTACATCGCGTTCACGGCAACAGGCGTAGCGGGAGCCGTGAGCCTTGCCGAATCGACGGTCGCGATTTCATCGGCAAGCATTGTTTCAGGTGAAACTGCAACCGTGACGATCACGCTCAAGGATTCGTTTGGAAATCAGATTTTGGACGGTAACCAGGCCGCGAATCTGAGCCTTACGATGCTTGCGACCGGAACGAGTTCCGGGAATTTCGGGGCGATTTCGTCCGTGGTCGGCAGTCCTGGCGTTTACCAATCGACCTTTACGGCTTCCTCCGTCGGGACAGTGAACACATTCAGGACAGCTTTCGCCGGAATCGGTAATCTTCCCGACACTTCAGTCACTGTCACGGCCGGTAATCCGGCTCGGCTCGTCCTTTCCGGGGCAAATAGCGCGAGCGCGGGCGTCTGCTCAGCGGCGATCACCGTGACTACGCAGGACTCGAACGGAAATTCAGCTCCCGTTGCTGCGCCAATGGCAGTCACGTTGGCTGGAAATGGAGCAGGAGCTTTTTATACGGATTCGGGTTGTACGCAAGCAGCGGGAGGAAGTGTCACGATTTCGTTGGGTGCTGCCACGAAAGATTTCTTCTTCAAAGGGAGCACGGCTCAGACGCTGACTTTCACGGCCAATTCGGGTGCTCTTGTGGAGGGGACGCGTGCCTTCACGGTTTCGGTCGGCCCGGCTGACCACCTGGTCATTATCGAAGGCGACGCTCAGTCAGGTTCTGTCGGAAGTTCGCTCAGTACCGCGTTTCAGGTCAAAGTGGTCGATCTCGCCGGAAACGTGGTGAGCGGCGTCCCTCTGACCTTTACCCGGCTTCTTTCGAATGGGTCGGTTTCGCCCGCATCTGCCAACACCGACGCCAATGGCCTTGCTTCCGCGACTTTGACCTTGGGAACAACGGCAGGGACAAACACGGTTCGAGTGGAACGCGCAGTGACGCCGCTTCCTGATCTTGCCGCCTCGGGCTTTGCGACTTATACATTCACCGCTACTGGCAATCCGGGTGCGGCTGATCATCTTGTTCTCATCGATGGAGACGCGCAGACCGCGCAGGTGAATACCGCTCTTGCGATTCCTCCTAAAGTTCAGACGGTGGATATCTACGGTAACGCCGTGAGTGGCGTCGATTTAACCTTCTTGAATGTTCAAGGCTCAGGAACGGCCCAATCAACCAAAGTGACGACGAATGCCTCCGGCTATGCTCAAACCACTTTTTGGGTGGGGGCGGCCGGTAGACGCGATCGGATTCAGGTGACACGACTCGGGAGTGTTCTCCCCGACGCCGCCGCGAGTGGAAACGCGAGACTCTACTTCAATGAAAGCTCGAGTGCGCTGGCCAGTACCAGTTTTGCCGCGAGGGCGGATATTGCGGGCTCCAGTCAGAGGATTGCTTTGGCTCCGATTTCGATTTGGAATCCAAATCACCTCTACATGGTAAGAGGAAATCTTAGCGGTGATGTCTATGTCATGCAAGGCATCGGGAACGGGACATTTTCCAGTATTGGAACTCTGACGATTCCGGCGACAACCGATGTTGTCGTTGGAGATTTTAACGGTGACTCGAAGCCAGACATCGCTGCGAGTTCAGCTAGCCGTTATATCCGAGTATGGTTCGGCGATGGAGGCGGCCTATTCAGCGGTGCTACGGATTACGCCACTCTGGATTATCCGATTGCTTTGATCACAGCCGATTTGAACCGGGATGGAATTCTCGATCTCGTCACGACTGAGTATAATTCGGCAAAAGTCGGTATTTTCCTCGGATTGGGTAATGGGACCTTCGGCGCGCGAACGGATATCGCGGTGGGGACGAATCCCTACGGAGTGGTTGCCGGAGATTTGAATGGTGACCAGAAGCTTGATCTCGTGGTCGCGAACAAGGCGCCCTATACCATCAGCGTTTTGATCGGAAACGGCGACGGCACTTTCGTCGCGGCCGTGGATTACGCAACGCTGGCATGGCCAATGTGGTTGGCTCTGGGTGATCTCAACTCTGATGGGAACCTCGATGTCGTCGTTTCAGAATCGGGCGCAGCCAAAGTCGGAGTTTTTCTCGGCGCTGGTGACGGCACCCTGGGCGCCCGTACGGATTACGCTGTCAGTACCTCGCCGAACCAGGTGAAGCTCGCGGATTTTAACGGCGACGGGAAACTGGATATATTCACTGCGAACCGAGGCGCCGGGACGATGAGCCGCTTGCTTGGGGTGGGCGACGGGACTTTCAACGCGGCAACGAACGTGGCTACGTCCTCTTTTCCCGAAGGAATCGCGGTGGGCGATATCAATCTGGATGGACGGGTGGACGTCATTGTCGGCGCGTTGAGCGCCAATATCTTCAAAGGTGCGCCATAAGCCAGGTTGCTACTTGATCAAAGCACCCAAGAACGGCTTCAGAAGCTCCATCGGAAGCGGAATGATTGTGTGAGTCGTGTGCTCATTCGACATCTCCCGGAGTGTTTGCAAATACCGGAGCTGAAGTGAAATCGGATTGGCCGCCATGATGGCCGCGGCTTCTCCGAGTTTTTGCGACGCCTGAAGTTCGCCTTCGGCGGCGATAATCTTCGCCCGGCGTTCCCGCTCCGCTTCAGCTTGACGAGCCATTGCCCGCTGCATTTCAACCGGGAGGTCGATCTGTTTGACTTCGACGTTGGAGACCTTCACGCCCCAGGGTTCCGTCTGTGCGTCCAAAATGGTTTGGAGGCGATGGTTAATGGACTCACGCGAAGCAAGAAGTTCGTCGAGTTCAACCTGGCCGAGCACCGAACGGAGGGTGGTCTGCGCGAGTTTCGAGGTTGCGAAGAGATAATTTTCGACCTCGACGACCGCGCGGTTCGGATCCACAACTCTGAAGTAGACGACTGCGTTGACTTTGATCGTGACGTTATCGCGGCTGATCACGTCTTGAGGAGGGACGTCGAGAGTGACAGTTCGGAGGTCAACCCGGAGCATGCGGTCGATCACCGGAATCAGAATAATCAACCCGGGACCCTTGGCACCGATAATCCGGCCCAGTCTGAAAATGACGCCACGTTCGTATTCATTCAGGACCTTGATGCTCATCCCGAGGAATACGATGACCAGAGCTAAGAGAAAAAGAAAACCGCCGGAAAATTCCATATTCGACCTCCTAAAGTGGAGGCCAGTAAATCACGATTCGTTTTTTTGTGTAACTATTTTCAACCCGAGCTCTTTTGCTACGAGTTGGAGATCCATCCAGGCTTCTCTTTTTAACGCTGGGTTCCGAAGGAGGTCGGTGGGATGGAAGGTCGGCATCAGTTTCGCCCCGCGATAAGCATGGAAACGTCCGCGAAGTTCCGAAATTCCTTCTTCGGTCTGAAGATGGCTCTGGGCGGCGACCTTGCCGAGCGTGACAATGACCTCGGGTCGAATCAGTTCCAGCTGACGACAGAGAAAAGGACTGCACGCTTTGATTTCGTCGGGTTCCGGTGTGCGGTTTTCGGGGGGGCGGCACTTCACGACGTTTGTGATGAAAACGTCTTCGCGTTTGAGACCGATCGCCTCGATCATTCGCTCGAGTAGTTGGCCCGCTCTGCCGAGAAAGGGCCGTCCCTGCAAATCTTCCTGTTCCCCCGGGCCTTCGCCGATGAACATGAGACGGGCGTTTGGCATCCCTTCTCCTGCAACGACGGAGTTTCGGGTTTTGCAGAGTTTGCAATGAGAGCAGGCTTTCAATTCAGCCTCGAGGCTTGAAATGGAAGGAGGGGCGCTTGGCGTCGCGACGGATTTGCCCCTTCGAAACATCACGATCGCATTTCGAGGCAAGAATCCGGTCCAAGCTCGTTTGGAATCCATCGGTGTTTTCACGAAGGCTGTAACTTACGCAGGGATGCCGAGAATGTAAATAGCATCGCTCGCGATACGGTGTGTCAAAGAGCCAGATGAAAGACCGTCAGCCTTTTATTGGAGACGGTGGAGGACTTGATGAACCTTAAAGCCGCATTCCGGACACTTAGCCGTCTCCTGCGTCAGGTTCGTCACGAAGTTCGTGACATGGCTGAAGTGGAGGTTGGCACCGCAAACAGCGCAATGCGAATATTTCGCGATGACGTCTTTTGCGGTGCCGAAGAAGTGAGAAAAGGCTTCTTCCACAGTCGTTTGGGTTTCGTCCGTGGTCAGTTGAGTCTTCTCTTCCATGATCGCCTCCGTTTCGCGGACCTCAATGTGGTTGTGGCCGCAGCAGGTTTGTGACCTGCTTTCAAGAAACGTGTCGGTGCAATTCCAAACCCTCTAAACGGGAAAATTTTTCGTACCTCTTGTCGGGACGTTTTTGCCTAGTCATAATGGGAAGACGCATGAAGCGATCCATTTGGAGAAGGATTCTCCAGCCTTGTTGCCTGATTCTCGTTTTGGTCCAGCCGGCGCTTGCCGTTCCGAGTCGGCCCGCTTCGCCGGGTTCTATCATCGGTGCGCCTTTTAAATCTTCGCGTCCCTCTGCTTCGGCGCTGCATTCTCCCGTTCGGGTTCGGGTGCGTCTGAACGAAGCTGATTCAAGGGTCCGGATTCGTGGTTTCGATCTTCATATCTATGATGAGAATCGTGAAGCGACTGATCGAAAGAAGCTTGTTTCCGTGATGAACCGTCAGGCGGAATGGGAATTTCGGTGCCAGGACGGGAGAATCCGCGCCACTCGGCTTGATTCCGTTCAGTCACTTGATCTGAAAGAGCCCGTTTCAATCACCACTCCGACAGGCTTTTTAAATTACGCCGGACGCCCTTATCGCGAGGAAATCAGAATCTATTCCGCCGGGTCTTTCTGCGAAGTCGTGAATCACGTCGAAGTCGAAAAGTACCTCGAAGGGCTCGTGAATGCCGAATTTTCTTCGCGTTGGAACGAAGAGGCGATTGTCGCGCAAGTCGTCGCGGCACGTACCTATGCTTATTATCAGATCTTACAGGCACGGCTCGATACGGCCGGTACGGCGCGGGAAGCTCTTCGCGTGATCTCAAAGAACGAAGCCATCCAGACTTTGCGCTCGGAAAGCCATTCCCATTTTGATCTTGATGCAACTGTCTGGGACCAGGTCTATGACGGGTCGATCCGGGAGGATTTCAGGGCAACGAAGGCGGTGGCCAAAAGCCGGGGTTTAGTACTCACGGTTCCGGGAAAGACAGCCGTTCCTGTAAAGGCGTTCTATCACTCGACCTGCGGAGGCATTACCGAACTTCCCGAAAACGTTTGGGGCCGGGCTTACCCTGGTTTCAAACGCTCGGTACGCTGCCCGTTTTGTGTGAGTTCGCCGCAGTTCCGATGGGAAAGCGATTTCTCGGTTTCAGAGCTGGCCAGGGTCTTCCGCATCGGAGCCAAAGCGGACGGGCGCATCCCCGGCTGGCCGAAATACGGTTTGGGGATCGTCCGTAAAGGGACGCTGCTCGATCTTCAGGTGCTGAGACGTGACTTTCAGGGGAGAGTCCTGGAAATGGCGAGTATCTGGTCGGACGGCAAGAAAACCGTCGCCCTCAAGTTGTCCGGGGCTCGGTTTCGCGCTTGGGTCGGCGCCGCGAAAATCAAGAGCACCGCCTTTCATGTTGCCGGTCGGGAGCAAGGATTCAGGGTCGTCGGCCGGGGTTTCGGACACGGCGTCGGCATGTGCCAGTGGGGGGCCAAGATCATGGGTGACCGGGGCTACGCGATGGCGGCGATTCTGAAACATTACTACCCCGACGCCATTCTTCGAAAATTGTGGTAGTGGCCTGTTCATGGATCTCAATCCGGACCTGAATTCCCTGTCCGCGTACGATTATGAGCTGCCCGAGCGCTTGATCGCGCAGGAGCCCGCGATGCCGAGGGATTCATCCCGTCTGCTGGTCGTGGATCGCGCGCGCGGGGTCTGGGAGCACCGAAGCTTTCGCGACTTCCCGTCGTATCTTGATTCGAATGATCTTCTCGTCGCGAACAACACCAAAGTCATGAAAGCCCGTCTTCTGGGCTGGCGCTTGAAGCAGGCTCCCGGAAGCGCTCATCTCGTAAAAGGCGGAAAAGTTGAATTCGTACTTCTCGAAAAGATCGCCGGACAGGGCCCCCATGTCTGGGAAGGCTTGTTTCGCGCTTCGGCGAGATATAACCCGGGGCTTCGGTTTGAAATCATGACACCGGATGGACAGGGTCTTCGAGGCGCGCTGGTTCGTGGTTCGTCCGAGTCACCGCACGGGACTGTTTGGGCGGAATTTGACCGCGATCCTGTTGAAAGCGGGGCAGGGGAGATTCCGCTTCCTCATTACATATCGCGAGGGAGTACGAAGGAAGACGAGGCCGGGTACCAGACCGTCTACGCAAAACATATCGGATCCGCGGCCGCTCCGACCGCCGGGCTTCATTTCACGGATGAGATCATCCGGGCTCTTGCTGAACGGAGCGTTTCCTGGGCCGAGGTCACTCTGCATGTGGGGCTCGGAACGTTTCGGCCGGTGAAGTCGAACGACATCCGTGACCATGTCATGCACGAAGAACGCTATGAAATTTCGCCCGAAGTCGCTGGGAGTATCCGTCGCGCGAAGGCCGGAGGAAAACGTGTCGTCGCGATCGGGACGACCTCGATTCGCACGCTCGAGAGCGCCTGGAAGCCGGGGGGGGTTGAGCCTGGAGGCGGTCGGACTTCGCTCTTCATCTGGCCAGGGCGGCCCGGAGGCCACGCGTTTCATGTCGTGGATCGCATGCTGACCAACTTTCACCTGCCGCGGTCGACGCTGTTGATGCTGGTCTGCGCCTTTGCCGGTCGGGATCTGATGCTTGCCGCCTATCGGGAAGCAGTCGCCCAGGAATATCGGTTCTTCAGTTATGGCGATGCCATGCTGATACTTTGAATGCCTTAAATATTCCGAATGTAAAGTTTGGACCGGTTTCGGATGTGAAGTCAATTCTTGCGGGGATTTGAAGGGTTACACAGGCCAAACCCTTTGACCTGCGTAACCCAGCCTGTTACAATTTCAGGTAAGTGTAATTCTATTGTGAGCAGTACGTTAGAGTAGAATTTCTTATTTTCACATAGTGGTTCTCGAGGGTTCTGATTTGCTAGGAGGGCATATGGGATTTCCGAATGCGGAATTCAGGATCGTGCTGGGCGCGGTTCTCGCTTTTTACGCCACCGGGTGCGGGAACAAAGTTGTTGTTAATCCCGTTGTGAATGGTGGCGATGAAGCTGTCGCTGATCCGGCAGACGTTCTGACCGGCAAAGAATATTACAACGCGACCGGGAGCAGGCTGATCGGCACGATGCCGTCGGGGGCGAATGTGACCGGCGGAAACGGCGCGAAGCTCATCACCCTCGATCCGGGCTATTACGATGGAACGAAAACGCTCACGGTAAGCGATATGAACCTCGTTGCGAACAAAATCAGATCGGGAACTTCGATTTTTGGAGTCGTTGGTAGCGCGAATCTCGAGATTCATCCAGCTTGTACCGCGAACGGGCAGTCGGGATGCCTCACCAATGCGTCGTATATTGCAGGTGTTCCCCGGGCGAATTTCGCCGGTGCGAACGCGGCCAAGCAAGTGGCGATCCCGCAGGGCTATTATGACGGATCCAAGAATGCGACGGTCTCGGACGCGAATCTTGTCGCTTTGAATATCCTGAAAGACGTTTCTCTTTTCGGGGTGACCGGGGCGGGGGGGCCGATTTCCGAGGCGGGACTCATCCCCGGGCAGGAAGCTTCGGCAACTCACATTCTTAAAGACAAACAGGCCTGGGATAAGACCGGCGCCCTGATCACCGGGACCATGGAAGATCGCGGGACTCTGAACGCGAGTGTCGCTTTCGCGGGGGCCGGCTATTATAGCGGGATTTCGAACGCGCCTTTAGCCGGGAACATCTGTTGGGGTGCCAGTTTCAACGGAGTTGCCGGGACCGCGGCATGCAACGTCCTCTTTAACTCGAATATGCCTCGCGACAAATCGGTTCCCGCGATTCTACGACTTCTCGATGAACAAAATACGTTGGCCGCGCCTGCGGGATATCGGGATGTTCCGGTCGTCGCTTCTGACGACGAAGGATACGGAGGCGGTGCTTTGACGACTGCCGGAGTCTCCGTCGTGAGGCGAGCCTCGGCAGGGGCGGAATGGGAGGCGGGAGTCGCTCGAAAGGTTTGCGGAAAGAATGCGACGACGATTTATTCGAAGCTGGCGGATTGCGACAGCCAGCACGCCGCAAAACCGGCTTGGGACGATCAAGCCGGTGACGGAAAGCTCTCCTGGAATGGTGAGGAGTCGGCGAATCAGGGGCAAGGGTCCTGGACGCTGGTGACCGTTTATTCGACCTCACTCGCGAACGGCGCCGTATGTGATGCGGGCTGTTATGAGGTGTGGCGGGATGATCGGACTGGCTTGCTCTGGAGTTCCAAAATCGCGCGGCTCTCGGATCATGCCCCCGTCGGTGAGAACTGGTGCCGCGCTTCGGGCAATGCGGAGGCGGGCGACGCGGCGATTTGCGGGAGCACCACTTATCAACCCCAGTTCCCGACGGCTGAAAGCGTCTGTGCCGAAGGGCCCGGCTTGAATCCGGTTGCAGGCTGGTGTGCAAAACCTGATTTCACCTACCCGGCTTTCACCAACGAAACCGACTGCACGAACGCGGGGGGAGTCTGGACCGCCAACACTGAAAATTATGGCACAGGGATTTATCACCCCGCCAAAGGTGGAATGGGAGCCAATTCGATTCCGGCCGTTCAGTGGCGCTTGCCGACCCGGGATGATTTCCTCATTGCTGAGGTGAATGGAATCCGGATGGTTCTGCCGGGAACTCTTGATATTGGTAACGCGCAAAAGGCCCATTATGAATGGACCGCGACTGTTTACGCCATGGATCGGACGTACGCCCGCAGCTTTATGGCGACGTCGGGCGGTACTCCGTATACTCACCGAACCACAAGTTATTATCTAGGTGCCGGCGGACTGCGAATGACAGTTCGCTGCGTCGGACGCTGAAAGACCACGGGAGACTCGTTATGCTGAATGGAACAAAAAAGATCTCTTGGAGCGTTTTTTCGATTTTGAGCGTCATGGGAATGTGCCAGCTCGCGGCCGCCGCGGGTCCCGCCGCTAACGGTGACGTTCTGAGCGGAAAAGCGTTTTACACCTCGACTGGAGCAAAGGGGACGGGCACGATGCCCGCCGGTTCCAATGTGACGGGAACTGACGGTTCCTTGGTGGTCACGATTCCCGCGGGTTACTATGACGGGACAAAAACGGCGACCGCGGCGGATTCGGATCTTCTTGCCGAAAATATCCTCTCCGGAACAACGATCTTCGGCGTCGAGGGTACGGCCACGCTCGAAAGTGGCCACGTCGCCTGTAACGCCAGCGGGCAGACAGATTGCGTGTCGAGTGCGGGATTTTTGCCGGGAACGCCGCGAACGAGCGTTACCGGGGGGAATGGCGCGACTCAAATCACGATTCCTCAAGGCTACTATGACGGGACTTCGACCGCGACGGCCGCTGACACGAATCTGACGGCTTCGAAGATCAAAAAAGATATCGCCATTTTTGGTGTGACCGGGACCGCTGTTCTTGCCGGAACAGGTTATTCGGTCGGGCAGGGTGCGGCAGCAGGGGATATTCTGAAGGATAAGCAGGCCTGGGATAAAGACGGTACGCTCCTGACTGGAAGTCTCGTCAATCGCGGCGCTTTCGATGCCACCCTGGCTTTTCCGGGCGCGGGTTATTACAGCGGCATGACGAAATCTTTGATTCCACCGCTGATCTGTTCCGGGACAGACGTGGGCGGATACGCGGGAACAGCGCTATGCACGGGCGGCACAATGATGTCTTGGAATATCTTTCACGATCGAGATGCCACGGTCTATTCTCAGACCGCTGAAGCTTCCGTGTTCGCCGGCTCTTACCTGAATACCCCTTTGCCCGCGGATCATCGCGTTGTTCCTGTCATTTCAAAGGACGATGACGGGTACGTGTCCCCTGGAGTGTTCAGCTCGCAGATTAGACCGGTCACGCGTTCCGCGGATGGTACTGAATGGGAAGCGGGGGTGCCGCGCCGGGTCTGCGGAAAAGACGTGACCACGATTAACGACAAGATTGCGGATTGTGATACTCAGCATGCCGTTAAGCCGTCTTGGAATATCTTCCCGGGAACGGTCGAGTGGAGCGGTTTGGTGAATTCGAACAGTGGCCAGGGTTCCTGGACTCTCGTGACGATTGTTTCTCTCGCTCTGGCGAACGGGGCAGTCTGCGATACCGATTGTCGCGAAGTCTGGCGTGACGATCGTACGGGGCTGCTCTGGAGTTCCGTTCTCGGCAGCGATAATTGGTGCCGAGCCGCGGGAAACGCGGAAGCGGGTGACGCCGCTTACTGCGCTAATGCGGTTTATCAACCCGATTTTCCGATCGCTCAAAGCTGGTGCGCCGAACTTGGTCCGACTCAGATGAAAGAGACAGCCGCCGCGGGCGAAAGCTGGGCGTCCCAAAGTTACCATAGGGGTAAAGGCGGCATGGGTATGAGTACGACCCCATCCGTCCGGTGGCGCTTGCCGACGCAAGGGGATTATTGGTTAGCCGACGCCAATGGATCAAGATACGTCCTCACCAATAATGTCAATGCTGTGGAATGGATCGCGACCATCCGCGGGGCGGATCGGACTTATGCACGGGCTTTTAATTCCTATCAGGGTGGTATGACGAACTACCTGCGTTCGACGAATTACGGGGTCCGCTGCGTAGGCCGCTGAAAAGCCTTCGTTCAGTACACCGTTCCCATCGGTCTTCGTCCGACTCGTTTGAGAACGGTCGTGCGGAAGCGTAGCCACGGGATTTCCGCGGCGCGCTCGGTCTGCAGCCCGAGTTCCGGCGGGATCGGCAGTTGTTTTACCCAACGTTTGGCCTGAGCTACGGCTTCTTCGACCAGGACGGAGGCGGTGTCCGTTCCCGGGCCGGGAATACGCGAGTTCAAATCGATCGGGCTCTCCACGAACGCGCGATAGTGGGGATAGGCCCAAAGGTGAAATTCCAGAACGGCCGGAAGTTTGAAACCGTGAACCGCTGATTCAAGCTCAGCGTAGGCCGATCCCGAAACGCCCACACCGCGGACCGACGTCTGGGAGAATAACGAAGAATCGATTTGAGAGCGCGCCTGAGGGGAGTCCCCGGCCTGCTCCAGAATTTCGAACAGCACGTCTTCGCCGTAAAGCGCGGCGAGACGTTGCAGGGTTTGGGCATGGGCTTCGAGAAGGCAGATCAGGAAATCAACGAGTCTCACAGGAAGAGAATAGCTCAGGTAGGGGGCGGGGAAAAGAGAAGCCTCCATTTTGGTTGGAGATCTTTGCCGACGGGGTGCCCGGGCCAGGAGCTGAAGTCGAGCTGGAGCTGGAACGGTTTCTTGAAGGAGGGATGCAGAAGTACGGTCCATCGGCCAAACCACAGGCTCGGATCACCGGTTCGAGGCTTCTGTTCTGCCGGGACGGCCTCCGCGAAGAGCGGGATCCCTTTGGCCCAAAGGTCTTCTTTGAGGCGCGCATGCCACTTTTCAACCATCGGAAGCCGAATACAGGCCGAAAGCCGCCAAAGACGCCAGCCTTCAGCGATTCCCTCGGCTCCGAGCGCTGCCTCCCACAATCGGTCTTGGCGAGTGAACTTCTCCTTCGGAATGCAGGCGAACACCGCGTTGGGAAGAACTCGGAGGCTCTTCTCGGGTGTCTGACGTCCCTCGAGCAGATCACTGAGTCCCGCGTTCAGCGGAGCGCGATCCCTGAGATCATCGATCCGGTTCTCCAATGCGATGAGTGATTGCAGGTCTTTGGAATTTCCGTCGGCGAGACGCTGGGATTTCAGCGCGTGAAGGTCTCTTGAGGAATGGAGAAGGTTTTGGTTTTGCTGCAATCATGGGTGGGCTGATGGCCTCGAACGGTTCGGGGGCCGCTATGGATGTTTGCTCGGGCGGGGGCGCGGCTTCGGGAACAGGAGGTGGACTCTTCACGGTCACGGGTTGTGTCCCGGTTTGTTCATGGAATTTCAGAAGCGCCTTGATAATCGACCCGTCCTCGAGAGCAGCCCGATATTCCTGGTGTGAAGTTGAATAGCTAACGGGCACGGCAGGCGTGATCGGAGTTTGAGCGCGCACTGGAGCAGGTTCCGGTCTCTCAATCAGCAGGCTTTTTCTCGTGACTTCCTCGAGTGTGCCCATTTGCTTTAGGGCTTCCAGGGGATCGCATTGCTGAGCAACGCTTTCGAATTTCTTGGATCTGGTCATGAGACGCTGCGCAAGTTCCGCCAAGGCTGCTTCTAATGAACGATCCATAGCGGAACTCCTTTCATGTGCTTCGAGAGAAGGTCATCCGTGAAATCTCCGAAATCCCTTCGGGAAATCCCGATTTTTTTCAGCTTCAATGAGCTCAGATTTTTTTGAAGGACTTTCCATGTTTCGGCGGGTACTTTTGTGCGCTGTCCAGGAGCACTGGACTCGCCAGCTCCGGCCAGAATCAGATGATAGATGATGCCGTTTCGTGTAATCGGGATGTAAGCACATTGCCCGGCTGCCCCCGTGATCGCGCCTTCCCTGAGATAGTCCGAGATGACGCCCTGGAATCTCCAATCCAAGAGCCCAGCCAACCCGGCAAGAGGGCGCTCGTTTTCAAAAAAGGTGACCGCAAGCCCTTGAACTTCGCCGGTGAAGAGCGCGCGATCGGCGTCCACATCAAGGCTGTGAATACGACTATCGACGGATTTTTCGGATGGTGAATCGGCTTTGTAAGTCCCCATGTGCTCTCGATCAAGTTTAACCGGGTTTGGCGAACGTACGCAAGGGGGCCCGTCCTCACTAGAGGATAGGCAAGATTTGCCGATTCAAATCCGGTTTCGCATAACGGCGTCAAGAATACCGTTTACAAAGCCCGGTGTCTCTTCGGTCCCGAACTGTTTCGCGAGTTCGATTGCCTCATCGATGACAATGGACGCGGCGGTGTCGGGAAAGTGAGTCATTTCATAAATAGCCATTCGGAGCAGACTTCGGTCCACGATAGGCATGCGATTCAGCTTCCAATTGGCTGCATGTTTTTCGATCGCGGCGTCCAGGGCGGAAACTTCGGTTACGGTCCCGACCACGAGTTGCGCGACAAACTCACGGAGCTCCTGGGGGACTTCAAAATGCTCGAAATGATGGGTCAGATCAGAGATGAACTTCTGGGTCTCGGCTTCAGCCGGTCCGGTTCGCCCTTGTCCTTCCATGTCGTATTGATAAAGAATTTGTAACGCTATCTCGCGCGCGTGGTGCCGGGATTTCATTGAGTTTGGCTCGTGTTGGTGGAAGTTGGAGAAGCAACGGTGTTGGAATCCGGTCCACTCGCAAATGGAAAGGCCAGACTTTGGGAGTCATCATGCGGCATCGGGGGACCCTTCAGTTCAGCGACAAATTCCTCGACATCGCGGAATTCGCGGTAAACTGAAGAGAACCGTACGTAAGCCACTTTGTCCAGCCGGTGAAGTTCGAGCATGACCATCTCGCCGATGGTTCGTGAGGGCACTTCCTTCAGTCCGAAACTTTGTATCCGCTTTTCGATCGAGTTTACGAGTTCGTCAATTTTTTGAGTGGGTACGGATCTTTTTTGACAGGCTTTTTGAATTCCGTCCCAGACCTTGTTTCGCGCATAAGGCTCTCGCCGGCCGTCTTTCTTGATCACGACGGGCATGACTTCTTCGACGCGTTCGTACGTGGTGAAGCGTCCCTCGCAACGCGGGCACTCACGCCGCCGCCGGGTGATATCACTCGTCTGGTTGATACGCGAATCGATGACTTTGGTGTCCAAGGTGGAACAATACGGGCACTTCACGAATAGAGATCTCCAAAGGTCTTGTACCCGATTTGGTGCCGCGCTTCAAGGAAGGATAAGGGGCCCGCTCAACTCAGGCTTAATTCACGTAGAGCGGGAATTGTCTACAAAGATCGCGGACTTCAGCACGAATTCGGTTGAGCTTCGTGGCATCCCCCTTCGACTCGAGCGCCTGATGGATCCAACGGGCGATCTGTTGCATTTCGGAATCATTCATTCCGCGGGTCGTAATCGCGGGGACGCCAATCCGGATGCCGCTCGTAACAAAGGGGCTCCTTTTCTCGTTGGGCACCGTATTTTTGTTTACCGTGATTCCAGCCAGGTCGAGCCAAGCCTCGGCGTCTTTCCCGGTGGTCGCCCCGTCGCCACTCGTCGTCAGGTCAACGAGCATGAGGTGATTGTCGGTTCCCTGGGTAACGAGACTGAAGCCGCACGCCATGAGTTCATTCGCGAGCACCTTCGCATTTCGAAGAACCTGCTTTTGGTACTCGACAAAAGACGGAGAAAGGGCCTCGCCAAAGGCGACGGCTTTCGCCGCGATGACATGCATCAGCGGACCACCCTGAATTCCTGGAAAAATCATCGAGTTCACGGCCTTGATCCTATCCGCACGAGCCAGGATGAGGCCTCCTCGCGGGCCCCGGAGCGTCTTGTGCGTCGTCGACGTCGTGTAGGTCGCGTGTGGAATCGGTGAAGGATGCAGGCCACTCGCGACGAGACCCGCGATGTGTGCCATGTCGACGACGAGATGGGCGCCTGATTCAGCGGCTATCTTGCCGAAGGCTTCGAAATCGATGATGCGAGGATAGGCGCTCGCTCCCGCGACGATCACCTTCGGACGTTCTTTCAGCGCCAGGTCACGAACCATGTCATAGTCAAGGCGGTTGGTTTCCGGGCTGAGACCGTATGAGATCGCGCGAAAAATTTTGCCGCTGAAATTGGCAGGACTTCCATGCGTGAGGTGACCTCCATGGGCGAGGCTCATCCCGAGAACCGTATCCCCGGGCGACATCAGCGAAAGATAGGCCGCCATGTTCGCTTGTGAGCCGGAATGCGGCTGGACGTTTGCAGCTTCAGCTTTGAAAAGGGCGCAGGCGCGCTGAATGGCCGCGGATTCAATTTCGTCGACATACTCGCAACCGCCGTAATAGCGTTTTGCGGGATAGCCCTCAGCATACTTATTCGTCAGAATGGACCCCTGTGCTTCGAGAACGGCGCGGCTGACGTAATTTTCAGAAGCGATGAGTTCGATTCCTTCCTCTTCGCGAACGTGTTCTTTTTGGATCATCGCATCCAGGACGGCATCTGTATCCTTGAGCTGGGTACCCGGGTTTCTGGATTTGTTCATTTGGCTGCACCTTTCTCGGTCTTTTTTGAGCGCCGGACCGGCTTTCCCGGGGCGCTGACCTTCTTCTCGAGAGCGTGGATTTTTTTGATGCGGTTCCGGTGTCTCGCGTCGTCGCTGAATCCTGCCTCAAGCCAGGCGCGGGCGATCTCGGCCCCGTAAGCGGGCGCTAAAAACCGGGAACCGAGGCAAAGCACATTCGCATCGTTGTGTTGCCGGGACAGGCGGGCCGCGCTCGGATTTTCGACGACGGCGGCGCGGATGCCGGGAATCTTGTTCGCCGCGATGCTCATGCCGATACCACTTCCGCAGATCAGAATTCCGCGTTCTACCTGACCGGCGGTGACGGTTTTCCCGAGTTTTGCCGCAAAATCTGGATAATCGACCCGATCGTCATTCAGAGGTCCCAAATCACGCCACTTCCAATCTTTGAGCGTTTTCTGGATCGCGGCCTTCATTTCAAAGCCGGCATGATCGGATGCAATGGCGATCAGCTTTTTCTTTTTCATTTTGATTCCCAGGTGGTTCTCAGGCGGATATCTAAACCCGGCCGAAGATCAGGCTCGCGTTTGTTCCTCCGAACCCGAAGCTGTTTGAAAGTGCATAGTCCATCCGCTTTTCGACAGCTCGTTGCGCCGTGAAATCGAGTCCAAGCTCAGCACATCCCGGATCGAGATTTTCGAGGTTCATCGTCGGCGGAATCTTGTTTTCCCTGATCGCCAGAATCGAAAAGATGGATTCAATCGCCCCGGCGGCTCCAAGGAGATGTCCCGTCATCGACTTCGTCGAGCTGATATGGAGGTGCTTCGGGCCATTCGGAAAGAGCTTCGCGATCGCGCGAGCCTCTTCAACATCCCCGGTAGGTGTCGAGGTCCCGTGCGCGTTAATATAACCGATCTGATCGGGCTGGAGGCAGGCGCTTTTCAGGGCTGATTCCATCGAACGATAGCCGCCCTCGCCGCCCGGAGCCGGAGCCGTCATGTGATAGGCGTCGCCTGAGAGTCCATATCCGACGAGTTCAGCGTAAATCTTCGCTCCGCGCCTTTTTGCGAACTCGTATTCTTCGAGAACCAGAACGGCCGCGCCTTCACCCATGACAAAACCGTCACGGTCCCGGTCAAAGGGGCGAGAGGCGCCTTCAGGATCGTCATTTCGGGCCGAAAGCGCCCGCATCGCTGCGAAGCCGGCAATCCCCAGCTTGCAAATCACCGACTCGGCTCCGCCGGCTATCATGATGTCAGCATCCCCGCGCTGAATCAGCCGAAATGACTCGCCGATAGCGTGCGAACTCGAGGAACATGCGGTGACGCTACAGACATTCGGACCCTGAAGGTTCAATAGAATGCTGAGCTGTCCCGAGGCCATATTGGGAATGACCTGCGGAATGAAAAACGGCGTTACCCTGCGGTAGCCTTTGGCGAGAAAATCGTTATGGACGTCCTCGATTTCAGGAAGTCCACCCATGCCGGCTCCGATATTCACTCCGATGCGTCCGGGGGAGACTCTCGAGCGAATCGCGTCCAAACCGGAGTCGCCGTAAGCTTCCAGGCCGGCAGCCAGGCCGTAATGGACGTAACGGCCTACGCGGCGTGCGTCTTTCGCGTTCGCCGCTTGGGTAACGGTGCCTTCAGTCGTGTCGAGCCCTTGAGGATGGAATGGGCCCACCGCACGTGTCACATCGAAACCTTTGACTTCAGCCGCGATCGTGATCGGGCAGTCGGTCAGGTCAAACCGCGTGATTTTCGCGACTCCAGAACGCCCTTCCAGGGCATTTCGCCAGGATTCAGCGGCAGAAAGACCTAACGGGCTGACCGCGCCAATACCGGTAATGACGACTCGACGGACGCCACCATCGCTGGCTGAGGAGGTGAGTGCAGTGGGCACCGGCGATTCCTCTCAGTGAGACGCTTTGGAAACGACGTATTTGATCACGTCGCCGACCGTTTTGATCTTTTCAGCGTCTTCATCCGGAATATCCAGGTCGAACTCTTCTTCCATGGTCATGACGAGCTCGACGATATCCAGACTGTCGGCGCCGAGGTCATCGATGAACGAAGCGGTGGGGGTGACCTTTTCCGGCTCAACGGCAAGCTGATCACAGATGATATTGCGAACTCTTTCTTCAACAGATGCTGACATCTACTTTTCTCCTATCAGGTTAATGCGATTCAGGGTCGCTGAAGGACCGGATCACATGTACATCCCGCCGTTTACTCCGATGACCTGGCCCGTGATATAGCGGCTGGCCCCCGAAGCCAAAAAAGCCACCAGAGATGAAACATCATCAGCGGCTCCAAGGTATCCGAGCGGGATGGTCTGCAGAATCGCCTCTTTTTGGGAATCAGTCAAGGCCCCTGTCATATCGGTCTCAATGAAACCCGGAGTAACGACATTGACGCGAACCTGTCTGCTTCCCAATTCCTTTGCAATACTTTTGCTGAATCCAATCAGTCCGGCTTTGGCGGCGGCGTAGCCGCTCTGGCCCGCATTGCCGGATTCACCGATCACGGACGAGATCTGAATAATGCTTCCCTGCCGGGCGCGCATCATCTGTTTTGCCGCGGCACGGGTGCAGTAAATAGCGCCTTCAAGATCGACCGCGAGCGTCCTGCGGAGATCGTCGTCTTTCAACCGGAGGAGCAGGGAATCGATGTTAATTCCGGCATTATTGACCAGAACCGAGAGCGGGCCGAAAGACTTATGAATCCAATCGAGCTTTTCATCGACTTGCGCGGAATTGGAAACGTCAAAATGGCAAAGTTCGGCCGAACCTCCGGTACTCACGATCGCATCGCGGATTTCCGCGGCTTTCGCCTCGTTTGAAGCGTAATTGACGAATACGTGGTGCCCGTCTTTGGCGAGGCGCTTCGCAATCGCGGCGCCGATTCCCCGCGAGGCCCCGGTGACCAAAGCAAAAGATTTTGCAGCTGCATTCATGTCGAAGTCTCCTTATTACCAGTGCCGCGCGAATCGGCTTCGGTGAGCGCGGCAAGCGCTTTGATTCCGGCGAGATCAGGAACGTTCTGGAGGCGGCACGTTTTTCCAAGAGGCTGCGCAATCCTTTTGATCAGTCCCGTCAGGACCTTGCCAGGCCCGAATTCGATCGCGGTGTACTCGGGAGTTCCCGACGTCAACGGAAGTTCCAGGAGAGCCGTGATGGATTGTCTCCACAAAACGGGGCTATTGACCTGTTCCACCAGAAGTTCGAATACGAGTCCGCTTTCGTTCGTGGGACGGGCAGTACGATTCGGAACATAGGGGATGTTCGACAGCTTCGGATGCTCGGCTTTGGAAGCGTTCGAAAACAATTCCGCCATTCGGGCTCGCGCCGGTGCCATCAGGCGACAGTGAAAGGGAGCGCTCACCTGCAAGGGCACTGCTTTGCCTCCGCCGAAATCGCCGCCGGACTTCACCAGGGCAATCGCTTCCTGAACAGCATCCGTCGAGCCGGCAATCACGACTTGGCCCGGAGCATTGAAGTTCGCGGGTTCCGCGATCGGGTCTACGGTCAGGTCCGGGAAGGCACCTTTGCGACGTTGCTCCTGCGCGTTAGAAGTCGCGTTCGAGCAGAGCTTCGTGATCGTATCATCGTTGAGTCCCATAATCGCGGCCATGGTGCCCTGTCCGCTCGGAACGGCGAGCTGCATCGCCTTGCCGCGTTCGCGCACCCATTTTGCCGTAGAACTCAGGGGGAGAGCGCCGATCGCTACAAGGGCCGAGTATTCACCGAGCGAGTGGCCTGCCACCGCGGAGGGCGTGAAGCCGGTCTCCGCATGCGCCACGCGATAGGCCGCGACGGAGCACGTGAGCAGCGATGGTTGCGTGTATTCGGTGAGCGTGAGATCGCTTTCGGGGCCCTCGAAACAGATTTTTTTGAGATTGAGGTGCGTGGAGTCCGAAGCCTCCTCGAAAATCTCGCGAGCGATTCTGAAATTGTCACAGAGTTCTTTGCCCATGCCCACATGCTGGGCACCCTGTCCGGGAAATACCGCAATTTTCATATCAATACCTCATTAGGACGGAGGCGAAGGTGAGTCCTGCGCCAAAAACATCGAGAAGAAGAACCTGGCCGGGTTTGATCCGGCCGTCACGCACGGCTTCATCCATCATCGTGGGAACGGAGGCCGAAGAAGTATTGCCGTAGCGGTCGAGATTGATGAGAACCCTCTCCATCGGGAAATCGAGCCGTTTCGCGACGGCCTCGATAATTCTCAGGTTCGCCTGATGCGGAATGAACCAGTCGACATCCTCGATTTTCATTCCGTTAACCTGAAGCGCGGTGTTCGCGTAATCGGCCAGGGTTTTTACGGCGATCTTGAAAATCTCCTTGCCCTTCATTTGCATTTTGTCGAGCTTCTGGGCGTGGCGTTCCGGCGTGACTTCCATATTGGATCCGCCGGCCGGGAGCTGGAACAGTTCCCAGAGATTCCCATCAGCGCCCAGATGGCTGGAAAGAATGCGGCGTGGATTGTCACGTTCCGTTCTTTCGACGATGACCGCGCCCGCGGCGTCACCGAACAGAATCGCGGTTGAGCGGTCCTCCCAATTCGTGATCGCGCTGAGTACCTCGGCTCCAACGACGAGAGAGGTCTTGATCTGTCCGGAGCGGATATACTGGTCGGCGGTCGCGAGGCAATTGAGGAAACCGGAGCAGGCGGCGTTGACGTCGAGAGCCGAGGACCGATTTGCGCCCAGCTTGTATTGAAGCCAGCAGGAAGTCGGCGGGACGAGGGTATCGGGGCTCACGGTCGCGTAAATAATCTGATCAATGTCGTTCGGCGTTTTTCCGGCCATTTCGAGAGCGTTGCGCGCGGCGATGAGCGCGAGGGAGGAGTTTTGCTCGGCGGGATCGCCGACCTTGCTGATCCGGCGTTCCCGAATGCCAGTGCGTTCGCGAATCCACTCGTCGCTCGTGTCGAGGGTTTTCGAAAGCTCATCGTTGGTAACAATCCGTTTCGGAAACGCCGAGCCGGTTCCCGTGATCCTTGAGGCAAATGGGCTCGGATGGTTGTTCTGGGTCATAACCGTTCAGATCTCCTCTATCAGGTTGCGTGTTCCAGAGCCGCTTCGAGACGTTCGATCAGTTGCCCACGAAGCGCTGTCTGGGCTCGCAACAGCGCGTTCTTGATCGCTTTCGGATTACTCCGACCATGACAGATAAACGCATATCCCGCCACTCCTAAAAGCGGCGCGGCGCCGTACTCCGCGTAATCGAGTCTGCGCTTGAGCCTTCGGAAAACCGAGGCGGCGAGCAGAAATCCGAGTGGCGCGAAAATGCTTCTTTTCGCGTCTTTTTTGGCTACCGTCATCACGGCGGCGCCAAGTCCCTCGATTGATTTGAGGACGACATTCCCGACGAAACCGTCGGTGACAACCACGTCCACGGCTCCTTTGAAAATCTCTTTTCCTTCAACGTAGCCGATAAATTCGCCGATCGCGTTGGGAGAGCCGGCTTTGCCGGTTGTGAAAGAGGAAACGTTCTCGATCAGCGTGGCGCTTGCACGGGTGAGTTCATTTCCTTTTTTTCGCTCTTCACCATTCGAGAGAATGCCGATGCGCGGAAGGTGAGGTGACTTGCGTTCGACTTGTGAAAAGAGCGTGCCCATCAATGCGAAATCCCGCAGATGCTCCGGCTTGCAATCGACGTTCGCGCCGACATCGATCAGAACGCAGCCATCCGGGCTCAGGGTCGGAAGCTTTACGGCGATTGCCGGGCGCTCAACGCGCGCGAGCCGGCCCATCGTCAGAAGGGCGGCGGTCATGATCGCGCCCGAGTGCCCCGCGCTTACGAATGCGGCGGCCGCAGAATCCTTGTAGGTCCGGCTCGCAAGGTCGCAACCCACGTTGATCGAGGCGTTCGGTTTTTTTCGAATCGCGCGAATGGAATCATCCATCTCAATTGTCTGGGAGGCATGGATGAGGCTGACCTTGCATCGCGGCCAGGGCGAGGAGCCGGCGAGAGCTTCGGCGAGCGCCCGATAACGGCGTCTCGCGAGAACAGGCTTCAGAACCTCGGAATCTCCGATCAGGACCAGTTCGCCTTCGAGTTCGGGCAAAGCGCGAATGGCCCCCTCCAAAACGGCGTGGGGCGCATGATCACCCCCCATCGTATCGAGAATCAGTTTTGGCATTCGACTAACAGGTCGTCCGAATGAATTTCAATCGAAACTGTGGCCCGGTCAGGTGGAAGCGGTCTTTGACTGCGTGACTTGCTTGCCTTTGTAAAAGCCGCAGGCGCAGACACGATGCGGGCGTGTGGGCTCGTTGCAGCTCGGGCAGGTTTTTGTCGTCGGCTTGTCGAGTTTGTTCCCGGCGGCGAAGCGGCGCATATTTCTACGGCTTCGGGATACTTTCTTCTTTGGGGTTGCCATTTGATTCTCCTTTATTCTCTCTCTTTTTTAAAAAGGCTCTTCTACTACGGAATCTTGATATTTCCGAGCGCCGAAAAAGGCTTGGATCGCGGAATTTTTGCGCAAGCACATCTGCCAACGTTCAAATCCGTTCCGCAATTGACGCAAATTCCTTTACAGTCTTCACGACATAGCGGCTGAAACGGGATTTGAAAATGAATTTGTTCGGTGAGGACTGCCGAAAGATCGAGGCTGTCTTCAGCTAAATAAGTAATATCGAGGTCTTTGCCGGTTGAATTATCATCGACTTCATCGAAGTCGTGCGCGTGACGCGCATACCCCTGATTCTGGCCGACCGGCTTGCCGGCTCCCTCCAGGTGAGCGACTCCCGCGGTATCCGGATCGGAACAGTACAGGGCTGAGAACGCCGTTTTGCACACAAATGGGAAGGTGTTCGCACATCGGCTGCAGATCAGCTCAATTGAGGTATCGATATTTCCAGAAACCACAACGACTTCATCGACTTTGCGGAGATTGAAATGAACTTTTACCGGTCGGGACCTAGGGGTGGCTGGGGCTTCGGTTTTTCCGGTTTCGTGGTCGTATTCGTCCAAGCGAGCGACCGCCTGAAGGACCCACAACTCTTCTTGTGTAAAGTCCAGGTCGGTATCCTGTTCGGTAATCTCGTGTAAACGGAGCTTCATCGTTTTATCCCTGAGGCGCAGTACTTTAGCCGGAAAAATCGTCTGAAGTCAATGAGTTTTCTAAGGTCGAAGGGGGCTTACGCGGACGCCCTTTCGAGTCACATTCCAGACTACCTGTCGGGTTTTTCGAATTGCTTCAACCTGGGAAGGTCCGATCCCGAGGTATTTCAGGGGCGTCGTCGTTACGCAGGGAAGGGTTTCTTTCATCAAGGAACGAACCGGGCGGCGAAGCCGCTGTGACTCCGATTCAACCCAGCGGCGGAACGCTGCGGAGAGAACCTCTCCCCCTCCCGCCAGGCTCCCGTCTTTGAGGCGGCATGCACCACGTTCAGTGTGAACTTGGAGTGGACCGAAAGGGACGGATTGCTCCTCGGGACAACCGGCCGCTGGCGCGGCATCCGAGATGAAACAGATGCGGTCGGGGGAGTGCAGCCGCAGCAGCCAACGGATCAGAGTCGGTGACACGTGAACTTGATCGATGATCGTTTCGATGAAGACGTCGGGCGACCCAACGGCAGCGCCGAGTGGCCCCGGTGAACGATGATGGAACGGCAAGGCATTCCAGGCATGGGTGAGGCCGCGAAAGCCGGCCTTGAAAGCCTGATGCGCTTCCGTTTCGGTCGCCTGGGAGTGTCCGAGCGAAAGCCTTATCCGATGAGAACGGGCCCAAGAAACAACGGAGTTGAGACCATTGGCAGAGCCTTTGTTGGCGATGAGATTTTCGGGGGAGATCGTGATGATTTTAAGCGTTCGCTGGCTTGCTTCCCAAAGATCCGAAAGTTCGGCGATCCGGACGGGCCGAATGGCGCTGGACGGATGCGCTCCGCGAAAGGCCTCGTTAATGAACGGGCCTTCGAGATGGATGCCGAGAGGAAGTGCTCCTGGAGCGGCTTCCGATCTGATCCACCGGCCGATTCTGGTGAGGGCTTCCTTCAGTTCGCCTGGAGCGGCCGAAACCGTTGTTGGACAGAATCCCGCAACTCCGTCATCCCAGAGCGACTTTGAAAGCTCCTGGAGTTCGCCTGGCGAAGCATGCATCAGATCAATTCCGCAGGCGCCATGAAAGTGAATGTCGATCAAACCGAGGGACTTTATCGATCTTATTGACCGGTGTTCTTGAACGTGTTTATCCTTGACGGCGGTATCGCGGCGTGGCACCCAACGAAGGTAACACGATCCCGGTTCCG
>Ga0208958_1001155_pt1 | contig 27672 bp, 34 predicted proteins | sample RifOxyB1_FD_184032 | JGI IMG/M metagenome (GOLD analysis project Ga0208958, IMG submission 184032) | Soil microbial communities from Rifle, Colorado - Rifle Oxygen_injection B1 (SPAdes) | ecosystem: Environmental > Terrestrial > Deep subsurface > Rock core/Sediment | place: Rifle, Colorado...
CCAGAAGCACTCCAGCGTGCAGATTGTCAAACATTACAAAAAAGAAGAGCTCGTCGGGAAAAAAGTATTGGGAGTCGTAAATTTTCCTCCCTGTCAAATCGGCCCGTTTCTTTCCGAATGTCTTACACTGGGAGTTCCGGACGAAAATCACGAATGTATCCTTGTCGTTCCCAATAAACAAGAAGCCGTCGTTGGTGGTAAACTGTATTAAGGAGAACATATGCAATTTGAAAAAAAGGAACTCAAGAAAAAGTCGGAAAACCTTTCTGACTGGTATACCGATGTTATTCTTAAAGCGGAGCTTGCCGATTACGCGCCGGTCAAGGGCACCATGGTCATCCGCCCGTACGGATACGCGCTGTGGGAAAAAGTGCAGGAAATATTTAACGGCATGATGCGCACCCGCGGCGTTGAGAATGCGTATTTTCCCCTGTTTATTCCTCACTCGCTTCTTGAAAAAGAAAAAGAGCATGTGGAGGGGTTTTCGCCGGAACTGGCTCTGGTGACGATTGCGGGCGGAGAGAAACTTAAAGATCCGCTCGTTATCCGGCCGACCAGTGAAACGATCATGTATGCCATGTATGCCAAATGGGTGCACTCATGGCGGGATCTTCCGGTGCTTATTAATCAGTGGTGCAATGTGGTGCGGTGGGAAAAGCGGACGTATTTATTTCTGCGGACTACCGAGTTTTTGTGGCAGGAGGGGCATACGGTTCACGCCACAGAAGAAGAAGCGATTGATATGGTTATGACGGCCCAGGATTGGTATCGGCAGATATTGGAAGATTATTTGGCGATTCCTGTCTATCAGGGAACCAAAAGTTCAACCGAAAAATTCGCCGGTGCCAAGACCACGTATAGCAACGAGGCATTGATGCCCGACGGAAAAGCGCTTCAAAGCGCAACCAGTCATAATCTCGGACAAAATTTTTCTAAAGTATTTGATATCACGTTTCAAACCAAAGAAGGGAAAATGGATCACGGGTGGCAGACCTCCTGGGGCCTCTCTACACGTGCACTGGGAGGACTCTTTTTGATACACGGAGATGACAATGGTGTTATTCTTCCTCCGAAAATCGCCCCGATTCAGCTGGTAATTATGCCGATTAAAAAGAAAGACGGAGATGCAAAGGTGCTTTTGGCCCGGTGTGAGGAAATTCGGGAAACTCTGACAAATTCCGGGGTACGCGTGAAAGTGGACGGGCGTGAAGAGCCCTCAGTCGGCCGCAGGTTTAACGAGTGGGAGGTAAAGGGAGTGCCTATTAGGTTGGAAATCGGTCCCCGCGAGCTGGAAGCAGACACAATAGTTCTTGTGCGGCGCGATACAGGAGAAAAGGTGACAGCGCCGCGCAAAGAAATTATTACATCGGTGCAAAAGCTATTGGAGGACATTCAAACATCCCTGTTTGAGAAGGCTAAAAAATTTCGTGATGATAATACGAGGGACGCAGTCTCCTATGACGAATTTAAAAAAATCATGAGTACAACCCGCGGGTTCATCCGTGCATTCTGGTGTGAAGACGCCGCGTGCGAGGCCGCGATAAAAGAAGAAACAAAAGCGTCGACCAGGCTCTTACCGATGAATGCGAAAAAGGAAACGGGAGTATGCGTGCATTGCGGCAAGGGTGCCGTTCACTGCTGGCTGTTTGCCCAATCGTATTAACGAAGTGATCCTATCTATTTATGAAAACTATCGTGACACATTTTGGGCCGGACTGTGATGCCATTACCAGCATCTGGCTTGCCAAAACGTTTCTTCAGGGATGGGAAGAGGCAGCTCTTGCCTTTGTGCCCGCGGGGACGACGCTTGGGGGCGCCCCACCGGATGACAACCCGGAAATTCTCCACGTCGATACCGGATTTGGGCGCTTTGACCATCATCAGTCAGATGCAGATACCTGTGCGGCAATGTTAGTGTATGGAGAGATAAAGAAACAGCGCGGTCCGGACGCGGCACTGGAGCGGATCGTCGGGGTCATCAATGACATCGATCATTTCCGGGAGGTATTTTTTCCCAATCCGACGGCGGATTTTTGGAATTTCGGACTTGAGGCGCAGATAGACGGATGGCGGCTTATCTATTCGGATGACCCTTTAAAGATAGTAGATTTGGGAATGCAGGCCTTAGACGGCATTTACAAAATGTTTCAGAACAAAGTCTGGGCAGAAAAAGAGCTGAAGGAAAAAGGCATAGAGTTTGATACGAAGTGGGGGAAGGGGATTGCGGTCGAAACAACTAATGACGAAGTAGTGCATTTGTCCCAAAAAATGGGGTATGCGGTTGTGGTGCGTAAGGATCCGAAAAAAGGATATTTGCGGATCAAGGCTCTTCCTAAAGAGAGTATCGATCTGGAGCCGCTATATAAGACCCTCAGCGCGGCTGAGCCGGATGCGACATGGTTTTTGCACGCAAGCCGTCATATGGTATTAAACGGCAGCGCCAAAAATCCGGATATGCGTCCGAGTAAGCGCCCGATCGGGGAAATAATTGAGGAAATAAAAAAAGCATAGCACATATGAGCGATTGTATTTTTTGCAATGTGATTTCAGGCAAATTACCCAGCACCTGTTTGTATCAGGACGATGAGGTAATGGTGATAAAAGACATTTATCCTCAGGCGCCTGTGCACTGGATTGTGATACCGAAAAAACACGTATCAGAATTTATTGCAGCCGACGATGCACTCATTCACCATATGACGGATGTCGTAAAAAAAATCATTCGGGAAGAAAACATTCAGGGCTACCGATTGGTCAATAATGGACGTGGCGCAGCGGCAATTGACCATTTGCATATTCATCTCATGGGAAAAGTAGACAAGCTTCGCTCACTCTGATTCATGGTATAATGTTGCAAGGAAAGTGAGGTGTTCTATATTTTATGGTATTTGTCAAAGCACAACCGGGAGATACATCAGATTCACTCATCCGTAAATTTACGCGGAAAGTCCTCTCCGAAGGAATTTTGCAGGATTTGAAAAAACGGGAGTTTCACCAGAAGCCTGCCGAAATCCGCAAGGAGCAAAAACGCGAGCTCAAACGTCGGCTTCGCCATCCGAACAGGAACTAAGCTATGTTGATGCAGGAATTGCAATCTGACCTGAACGCATCCCTCAAAGCGGGGAACGCAGTGCGTGTGGAGGCTTTACGGTTTCTCATTGCCGGTGTCCACAACAGCGTGACGGCCAAATACGGGGCCGAGTGGGAAACTAAATTAACGGACGCTGATGTTGTTGATGTTGTCAAAAAGCAGGTAAAAACACACCGAGAGTCCATTTCGGCGTTTGAGCGGGCAGGCCGTCAGGAGCTTGTCGGGAAGGAGCGCGCGCAATTGTCGGTTCTTGAGGAATTTGCACCGAAAGAATTATCAGACGACGATCTAAAACAACTGCTTGCGCCGATAGCAGCCTCCGGTGAGCCCAACTTCGGACTTCTTATGAAGACCGCCATGGCTGCCGTTGCCGGACGGGCCGACGGCGGACGGGTATCAACTATATTACGAGAATTAATGAAAAAATAATGTATTTTATTTATTCATGATTCAGTATTCGTAATTCATTATTCAATTATGATCCGCGTGCTTTTTCAGACAGAGTCACATTTTCCGGTTAACCGGAAAAAGATTAAAGATGCCGTAGAAACCGCGCTGAATGGGCAGGTACACCGCAGCGCCGAAGTGAGTATCAGCATTGTCGGTAACCGCCGGATGCGCGCACTGAACAAAACCTACAGAAACCGTGATACCGCGACGGACGTGCTTTCGTTCGGGCAGGAAGAGGGGAAACCGTTTGTCGGTGCGCCGGATGATGTCTTGCGTCTCGGGGATATTGTGGTATCGTATCCGCAGGCGGTGGAAGAAGCCCGTGACCAAAATACACTGGTTGATGATCAGATTGTCGTATTAGTCCTTCATGGGTTAGATCATCTCTTGGGCAAACACCACCCGGAATAATATATGAGTTTTTACCGAACCTATCGGCCGCAAGTAATTGGGGAAATAGATAACGTTGCCGTACACGCGCAGCTGTTATCGCTGTTGACCAAGGACAAAAAACATCTGCCGCACGCATTTCTGTTTACAGGCCCGAGAGGCGCCGGCAAAACGACTGCCGCACGGATTATTGCGAAACTATTTAACTGCCTAAAGCCGACAAAATACGGCCCCTGCGGCAAATGTGAACAGTGTGTCTCTATAGCCGACGGGAGGAATCTTGATGTTTTGGAGATAGATGCAGCCAGTAACCGCGGGATAGATGAGATGCGGCTTCTCCGGGACTCGATTAATCTCGCGCCAAGCGGTGCGGCATTTAAAATCTATATCATCGATGAAGTGCACATGCTTACAACCGAAGCGTTTAACGCACTTCTCAAAACCATCGAAGAGCCACCGGCGCATGCAGTGTTTGTTCTGGCAACCACAGATCCGCAAAAAGTTCCCGCGACCATTACCTCCCGCTGCACCGGTATTTCGTTTCACCGCGCAACGGGCGAAGAATTGATGAATGCGCTCAAGCGCATTGTGAAGGAGGAGCATATTGAGATTGACGAAGGTGCGCTTACGCTTATCGCCGGGAGTGTTGACGGATCCTTCCGCGACGCGGTGAAGACACTGGAGCAGGTAAGTTTTCATACAGGCAAAATTACGAAAGAAGTTGTGGCTACCCTCATTAGTGCATCTGATGAAGATATTATTGCACGGTTTTTAGACGCGCTTAAGGCTAGAAATGCAATGCCGGCACTTACAGAGGTAGCGACGCTCACGAGTCAGGGGAAGGATATTAAGTTTTTCATGCAGTCTTGTCTGGGAGCTCTTCAGAAGGAGCTCGTAACGGGTGCGGATGTCAAAGACCTTATCCGGCGGTTTGTCGAGGCGTACGGAATGATGAAAATTTCTCCGCTTCCGGAGTTGCCCCTCGAGCTTATCGTCGTAGAGTATTGCGGGCCTGTCCCGATCAAGCCCGAAGGGCGCGTGGAGGGATCTCCCTCGACTCCTGCCTCGCCGGCGGGCGGGTCTCCCAATCTTGGTCTTCTTACCCTTGAAAAGCTTACGGAGCATTGGCTGGATTTCATTTCAGCTCTCAAGCCGTACAATAATTCCGTTGCGGGGGTTCTGAGAAGCGCTAGACCGAAGGCTGTAGATCATGGTATAGTAACAATCGAAGCGTTTTACCAATTTCATAAGGATAAATTATCAGAGTCGAGAACAAAAGATATTTTGGTAGACGTTCTCAAAAAATTATTCGGGGAAAAGGTTAAAGTAGAAATAATATTAGGTAAAAAATAGGAGGTCATATGTTTAATCCAATCAAAGCAGCTAGTAATTTTGCCAAAGGAGTCGGGGATCTCAATGCAATGCGCAAACAGGCGGCAATTATTCAGGCCGCACTGGAGAAGGAAGAGTTTGATGTGAAAGAGGGGAATATCCGGATTCTTATAAACGGTAACCAAAACGTAAAGCTTGTAGAGGTGGACGGCCTGGCCAACGAAACCCTGAAGCGCGTCATCAATGACGCCGTCAAAAAATCCCAACAAGCGGCGGCCACGAAGCTCACGGAGCTCTCCAAAACCATGGAGCAGTAGCGGCGCGGTATGCTATACTAAAAATATATGGCAGAGCCGGTTATCATTCAGCTTATTGCAGATTACGGCATCGGAGACCCCGCATTTGCCGAAGTCATTCAGAAGCTTACCTACTTAGACCGCCATATCCGTGTCAGTGCAATGAGCGTTCCGGCGTTCAGTACGATTGCAACAGGTATATGGATTGCTCAGTTTGCGACAGTGAACGCATTTCCCGGTCTTATTGTTTTTTCCAATACCGCTCCGAGAAAAATATTACCCGGTATGGAAGAAAAAACAGACGGCGGGAGACTGGTATACACCAAATTGGAGGACGGGGCTACAATTATTGCGGTCAATTCCGGGTATGCACTGTCTTTTATAAAAGAAAAAATCAGATCGGTACATATTGTGAACGTGGCCAATGCGGGTTCTCAGTTTCGGTCGCGTGATTATTACCCGGACGCAGTTATCGCAATTGCTAACGGTGATACTCGGTTAATCGGAGAAGAAATGAAACTTAGTTCAATCCCCGATGCGCCAAAAAATAGAATCGGATTTATTGATGGGTACGGGAATCTGAAGGCAACTTGCAGGTACTCGGAGTGTACGCTCGGAGTAGGAACGAAAGTACATATTACAGTCAACGGGATAACTAAAACAGGAGTCGTGTCCGATGAGTCGTATAAAGTGAACGACGGTGAGATATCCTGGGCTCCCGGATCAACGGGAGGGCAAAATAGGTTTATGGAGATTTGGGTACGCGGCGGCAGCGCGCGTGAGGTCTTTGGTAACCCTAAAGTAGAAGAAGAATTTCAAATTACTCCCGCATGATACGGAAACTTCATGCCTCTTCGCGCCTGAGTACCGTTCCCGCTTCTCCGATACGGAAACTCGTGCCATTTGCCCTTGCGGCGAAAAAACGGGGCGTGAAGGTATATCATTTTAATATCGGTGACCCGGATGTCCATACTCCCGCAGTCATGATGGAGGTCCTTCGGAGGTGGAAAACAAATCCCATCGGATATGCGCATTCTCAGGGTGAGGTACCGCTTCTTTCTGCACTGGAGCACTATTATTCCGGATTAGGATTTGATTTTATAAAATCCCACGATATACAAATAACGACCGGCGGATCAGAGGCAATTTCGTGGGCGCTCTTTGCCACATGCAACGCGGGGGACGAAGTCATTGTCTTTGAGCCTTTGTATGCCAACTACAATTCATATGCCACAGTGCATGGCATCACACTCGTACCGATTCTTACCACTGCAGCAAACGGTTTTCATTTACCTCCCGTACGCGTTATTGAAAAAAAGATTACGAACAAAACAAAAGCAATTCTGTATTGCAACCCAAATAATCCGACCGGCACTGTGTATACCCGTGATGAGGTTGCTATGCTTGTGCGTTTAGCAAAAAAGCATTCGTTATTTTTATTGTCCGATGAAGTATATCGCGAATATACGTATGACGGCCGAAAACAGGTTTCACTTCTTAGATATATGAACGACATACCCCGGCATGCGATTATGTTGGATAGTTTGTCGAAGCGCTATAGCGTGTGTGGGTTGCGTGTCGGTGCACTCGTATCCAAAAATACAGCTATTATGGAGGGCGTGCTCCGCATCGGACAAGGGAGGTTGTCTGCGGGATTGGTTGACCAGGCGGTGGCCTCTGCCCTTACAGATGTTCCCAAAAGCTACCTCACCGGGATACAAAAAGAATTTGAGAAGCGGCGCACCATACTCTACGAAGGGCTCAGAAAAATTCCCGGTGTTACGATACCCAAACCCGAAGGCGCGTTTTATGCTATTGTGGGACTGCCGGTTGCCGACGCAGAACATTTTTGCCAGTGGCTGCTTACCGATTTTGCGGATCACAAAGAAACTGTTATGCTTGCGCCTGCTGCGGGTTTTTATGCGACCCCAGGCTGTGGGAAAAATGAAGTGCGTATTGCATATGTTTTAAGCACCGAATCTATCAAACGCTGTGTAAAGATTCTTTCTCTGGCATTGAAAAAATATGAAGAAGTTAGTGTTATTTGATATAGATGGTACCCTCATCAGGCATTTTGGACCCGAATCTACAATTAACATTGGATGGTATAGATTTGTGTACGCATTAAAGCGTGTTTTTGATATAGACGTTACCCCAAATCCAAAAAGGAATTATCACGGCGGTGTCGATCGGGCGATACTATTTGATATCGCGAGCCGGTATGGAGTAACTAAGGTTCAGTTTGATGCGAGATTCGAAGATGTGAAGATGGCAGTTATTGATTACGCCCATACGCGGGAAACGAAACAGATTTATGAAGCTATTCCCGAGGGGGTTCAACTGATCCATTTGTTACGTAATTTTTCTAAACAGTTTTTACTTGGGATACTGACCGGAAACGTAGAAAAAATGGCATATTGGAAATTGCGTCACGTCGGTATTGACCCATCATGGTTTACTCTGTTTATAACCAGTGACGAATTTGAAGACAGGATATCTCTTGCGAAATCAGTATTTTTGAAGGTAGAAAAAGACGCGGGAATTTTTGTTTCACCCGGAGATATCTATATTATCGGTGATGCGGTTGGGGATATTCTGTGTGCTCATGCAATTGGAGTCAGCAGTATTATTGCAACAACCGGCAGGCACAAAAAAGATGAGCTTCGAGCTGAGCATCCTACACTTCTTGTTGATTCTCTCATGGACACCCGCGTGCTTTCCTTGTTAGGATTGAAATAACATATGTATATATTTTCTGGTACCTCAAACCATCCACTCGCGCAGTCTATTGCAGCACGGTTGCGTACTCCACTCGGAAACGTTGAAATTACCCGGTTTATCGACAACGAGTGTCGAGTCTATGTTAAAGAGGATGTCGCGGGTAAGCGGGTGTTTGTCCTGCAGTCCCTGTCGGAAGTTGCGGATCAACACCTTGTTGAGCTATGCCTGATTGGTCAGGCGCTCAAGGATTTGAAAGCGGCAGAGGTAACAGCCGTTATTCCCTGGATGGGATACAGCAAACAGGACAAAGCGTTCAGGCGCGGCGAGGCGGTGTCCGCGTCGCTGGTTGCGAAATTTATAGAAGCAGCGGGTTTTGACCGCGTCATCACAAGCGAACTGCATTCACAAAAAGTTCTCCAATATTTTCACATCCCCGTGGTTGAACTGTCGACGAGAGAACTTTTCGGCAAATACGCCGGTGTTGTCGTATCGCCGGATGCGGGAGGGAGATCCAGGTCGGAAACGTTCGCAAAAGAAGCGCACTTGTCGATTGTGTATCTGTCAAAAATACGTGACCGTGAAAGCGGAAACGTGACAGTTACCGGTATTTCAGACGACATTGCGGGGAAAGACTGTATTATTTTTGATGATATTATTAATACTGCAGAAACAGCAATAAAAACCAGTGAATTTCTCAAAAAAAACGGCGCAAAAAACATCTTTTTTCTTGCAACGCACGCGGTGCTGGCGGGTGATGCTGCAAAAAAATTAGATGCATCAGTCATCAACCGCGTGATTGTCACCGATACTATACTTGTGCCGAAAGAAAAACAATGTAAAAAACTTACCATTGTTTCCGTCGCCCCCATACTTGCAGATGCTATAATGAAACAATGACTCTTCTTCCGAAAGCAGTTTCGCGCGTTATTGAATCATTCCAGCGGTTGCCGGGAATCGGCCCCAAAACCGCCTCCCGACTTGCCTTTTATCTGTTGCACGTACCGCAGGAGGAGCTTGACGCTTTTGCCAAACATGTAAGCGGGCTAAAAGCCAATACCGTTCTTTGTTCACTATGCAAAAACGTCGCAGAAGCAGATCCCTGCGATATCTGTAAAAATCCCGGCCGGGACCAATCTATTATCTGTGTTGTCGAACAGCCGACAGATGTGTTGTCTATCGAAAGAACCGGAAAATTTAACGGCCTGTACCATGTGCTTCACGGATCCATTGATCCGTTGAACAATATCGGCCCGGATGAATTATTTATTAATGATTTACTCACACGTCTTACGTCCGTTAAAGAACTTATCCTTGCATTAAATCCCAACATGGAAGGCGAGGCAACCAGTATGTATATCCAGAAGCAAATTCCGAAAAATATTTCCGTGACGCGTCTTGCTCATGGGTTGCCGGTCGGTGCAGACATCGAATACGCAGACGACGTTACACTCTCCCGCGCCCTCGAAGGGCGGCGGGAGTATTAGGTTTTGTTGGTGCTTCGGCGGAAAAATGCCATTCTAAATCAATACCACGCTCCTCTGCTTGTTGATTAAAACCCCAAATAATATAATCTCTATTGAAACCCATTGAGATGCCGAGTTTGATTTGTTCTTCGTATTCTTTCCAACCCATCACTTGCACAGGATGTTCATCCAACTGAACCACGCCATCTCTTGAATGAAATTCGCTAGGATTGTCGGCTTTTGGAAAAACGGAGTTAAGTAAATGTGCTCCCCAATTAAATGAACTGTACTTCAATACCAATTCACGCATCTTGCTTTTCGAGGTAAGATGACCGAGGACAAATTCAGCCTTTGTTACACAAGACATCCATTGTTTATTTTTTAACTGGAACTCAAACGCTCGTTTCAGAAACACTAGCTGGTTAATATGTTCGTGGCTCATGGTGTGTAATAGTAGCCGATTATGGTTAAATTGTCCAACTATTGATTGAGATGACGGTAAAGGCGATAATAAGATGATTATGGTAACACGTGCACAGATAGAAAACGTGTTAAAAGAAATACCCGATCCGGAGATCGGCGTATCGCTGTGGGATTTGGGACTGATATACAACATCGGTATAGATAAAAAGGGAAACGTGGAAATTCTCATGACCTTAACGACCGTCGGATGTCCGCTGTTTGAACAGATTGCGGATCCGATCCGGCAGGAGGTAGGGAAACTGAAAGGGGTCAAAAAAGTTGATATCGCCCTGACGTTTGAGCCGCCCTGGACGGTGGACCGTATGAGCCAAACGGCCAAGGCGCAGCTCGGATTTTCATAATTTGTATGGCAGGAACCATAAAACAAATCATCGGGTCGTTTGAAGATATCGGGAAAGATATCGCCCGCGAGACGGGGAAAGTTCCGGGTGAAGTCATCGGGAAGGCGCTGGAAAGTTTGGGAACGAGTTCTCAAAAAAGTCAGCAGGGGAATTCCGTGACTTCACCTAATCGGGAGACGCCGAAGCCTCCGGAAAAAAAGTTGCCGCCGCGTGAGTGGCTTGCGGAGCTTGCAGGTAAAAATAAACAGCAGGAGCCTACGGTTCAAGAACGACTGGAACGGGAAAAACAGGAAAAGAATGAAAAGGAAGCTCGTCAGGCTGCGGTTGCGAAGCGTATGGCGCCGATAGTTACGGGAAGTTCCAAGGCAAAACGTGGTAATCTATATGGTATAAAACAAAAAGCGAGTTCGGAAATGAGCAAAAACGTGCGGCAGGATTAAGTATGAAACTCTACAATACACGTACCAAGAAAATTGAAACGTTTTCCCCGCTGAATGCGAAACTTGTAACATTGTATTGTTGTGGACCGACAGTGTATGACTACGCAACCATAGGAAATTTCAGGACGTACATGATGACGGATATCCTCGTCCGTACACTCAGACACGCAGGGTATACCGTCAAATTTGTTATGAATATTACGGACGTTGGGCACCTTGTTTCGGATTCGGATACCGGTGAAGATAAGATGGAGAAGGGAGCAAAACGTGAGGGAAAAACTGCATGGGATGTTTCAAAATTTTATACGGAAGCATTTTTATCCGACAGTAAAAAATTAAATCTTGTGGAGCCCGATGTTCGGCCCAAGCCGACGGAACATATAGACGAACAGCTTGCGATGGTTAAGACGTTGCTGGATAAGGGGTATGCCTACAAAATAGATGACGGTATCTATTATGACACTGCCAAGTTTCCGACATACGGGGTACTCACCGGGCAGAAGCTGGATGAATTAAAAGAAGGAGCCCGGGTTGAACCCAATCCCCAAAAGCGGAATCCCACCGATTTTGCGTTGTGGAAATTAAGTCTTGATTCGAAGGTCAGCGGTAAAAAACGGGATATGGAATGGGAAAGTCCGTGGGGGAAAGGATTTCCCGGGTGGCATCTTGAGTGTTCCGCGATGAGCAGGAAGCATCTGGGAGAACAGATAGACATACACACGGGAGGCATGGATTTAATCCCTGTTCATCATACGAATGAAATCGCCCAGAGCGAAGCGTCGTCAGGCAAATCACCGTTTGTACAATGTTGGGTGCACGGACAATTTTTACTGGTAGACGGGCAAAAGATGGCGAAAAGTAAAGGAAATTTTTACCGGATTTTTGATATTGAGGACAAAGGGTTTGATCCTCTTGTTCTCCGGTACTTTTATCTGACGGCTCAGTATCAGACGTTTTTAAATTTTACGTGGGAGGGAATGACGGCTGCAAAAAATTCACTCACGGAACTTCGGAATCATATGAGGATTTTTCGTGCCGACGGGAGAAACGCCTTATCCGGTGAAAAAATGGAGAAAATTAATGCGTTCCGTGACAAATTCGACGCGGTCATCGCGGACAATCTCAATACGCCCCAGGCATTGGCAGTTGTGTGGGAAGTTGTCAAAAGCAATATTCCTGCTCCGGACAAATATGATCTTCTTATGTATTTTGACGAAGTATTGGGATTGAAATTAAACGAAATTACTGCTGTATCCGCGACGGAAATTCCTGCGGATATACAAGCGCTTGCAAAGAAACGTGACCAACTGCGAAAAGAACAACAATTTGTTTCGGCCGATACAATCCGGAAAGACATAGAATCAAAAGGATTTGTTATCGAAGATACACCGCAGGGCGGACGCATAACGAGGGCCTGATTATTTTGACTGGTCAATAGTGAGGGCCGTCATCGTATGACTGGTTACCTGGAACGTTTTTGGATCTACTCCCATCGTCACACTTGTTCCTTCCGGGTATAAAGCGAAATTGAATTCGAAGGGAGCTGTTACACGCCACGCTCCCAAGTTTTGCGCCTCACCGGAGCGGCTTTTCTCTGCAAATACGACATTAGCAACATCCACAGTTCCGTTTGCCTCATTGATACCTATGACCGTGCCGATAACCTTAAGTGTTTGCGCGCTGCTTGCGCGGGCACGGACATCGGTTGAACTGGACTTTGTCTTATTAAGAATTGTGAGTACGCCCATTGCCAGGAGTATAAGGGCGACGCTGACGAGGAGAAAAATATTCGGATTTTTCATATCTTCCTGCATTGTTCCACGCCCGCCGCGGGCTGTCAAGTTTTATATCATGATACAATTGTTGTATGAAATTTTCCTGGCAGAGCCTCCCTAAGCCCATCACGGCCCTTGCTCCTATGGAAGATGTTACCGATACGGTATTCCGGCAAGTTGTAGCAGATGTGGCCCGACCGGATGTATTTTTTACGGAATTTACCAGTGTTGACGGGTTATTTTCCCGTGGGCGCGGTGCGGTTATTCACCGGTTTGACTATACGCAAAAAGAACATCCGATTATTGCACAGGTTTGGGGGACGGATCCGGAATTATTCCGGCGTGCAGCGGAGCTTATTGTTGATTTAGGGTTTGACGGCATGGATATCAATATGGGATGCCCGCAAAAAAATGTGACAAGCCGCGGGGCAGGGGCCTGTTTAATACGAGACCGGTCACGGGTAACGGACATCATAGCGGCCGCCCGCAAGGGGCTTGCAAATGCCATTCCGCTCAGCATTAAGACGCGGATCGGGTACAAAAAGATTGATCCGGACTGGATACGGTTTTTACTCGAACACCATTTGGACGCAGTTATTGTTCATGGCCGCACGGCAAGCGAACTTTCCAAAGTGCCGGCTCATTGGGATGAAATTGCGGGGGCCGTGCAGATGCGCGACCGCATGAAGGCCAATACCGTTATTATCGGAAACGGAGATGTTGCGGATTACACCGATGCAGTCGGCAAATGTCAGGTATATGGGGCGGACGGCGTTATGATCGGGCGGGGGATTTTCCAAAATGTATGGGCGTTTGACAGGCACGGCGTTTCTCATATGGACGATCCGCACGTATTACTCCGAATGTTGAAAAAGCATATACAATTGTTTGAAAAAACAGGGAAGAATTTTGCAATCCTCAAGAAATTTTTCAAAGTCTACGTGCAGGGATTTCCCAATGCCGGTCAGGCGCGCGTGCGGCTCATGGAAGCTGCCGGGGCCAAAGAGGCCATCTCCATTATTTCAGATGTTTGCGCAGTTCTGAGCTGACGAGAAGAGTAGAAGAAAGCAGAAAAATTGTTCCTGCATGACTCCACGTAATTTGCGTTACTTTAAATACCGAAGCAATGGCGGGAGTAAAAAGCAGCGCGCATTGCATAAAAATCGGCGTGAAAAAAGTGAAAAGGAAAAAGTTGTTTTTGTACAGACGAAAATTGAAAACTGACCGCTCGCGCACCCAGACATCCAGTAGAATAACGTGCTGGACAAGGATGAGGGTCGTGAATGCCAGCGTTTGAGCAAGGACAATGCTGCCGGTTTGGTACCCCAGCCAAAATGCTCCGAGCGTAGACGCGGCCGTAAGAAGGGATGTTTCCGCAAACCAGTAAAAGTCACGCCGCGAGAATATTCCGCTTCCGGTCCGTGGTTTTCTGTTCATAATAGATTCCCGTTTCGGAGTGATAGCCAGGGCAATAGCCGGAAGCCCGTCCGTGACAAGGTTTACATACAGAAGCTGCAGCGGGGAGAGTATAAGCGGCCACCCCATGAGCATTCCCACAAGAACGGCGATTACTTCTCCTAAATTACACCCGACGAGATATTGTATGGCAGATTTTATATTGTCAAAAATTGTCCTGCCTTCCTCGACAGCCGTGACAATGGTTGCATAATTATCATCAGTAATGACCATTTCCGCGGCTTCCTTAGCAACATCAGTTCCGGTTATTCCCATGGCGACTCCTACATCAGACTGTTTGAGCGCAAGGGCATCATTGACTCCATCTCCGGTGACGGCAACCACGTGGCCCATGCGCTGCAGAAGCCGCACGACACGGAGTTTCTCATCAGGAGCGGTACGGGCAAGGATTCGGATAGTGGGCAGTCTGGCCATTGCCTCTTCATCGCTGAGGGCCGCAAACTGCTTTCCGTTGATGACTTCATCACCCGTTTGCATAAGTCCGATGTGGGATGCAATTGCCCTGGCGGTGAGCTCGTTATCGCCGGTAATCATAATCGTACGGATGCCTGCGGCAAGCGCCAGTGCAATGGCTTCTTTTACTTCTTCCCGTGGCGGATCGGAAATGCCCACCAGTCCGATAAAGTTTAGATCCCGTTCCGCAGCATCGCGTTTGGCGGGGACGGATTGAACGGTTCGCTCTGCAAGGGCGATAACGCGGAGCCCCTCGTTTGCATACGCGGTGTATGTTTTTTCGATTGCGCGGCGCGCCGCTTGGGTAAGCGGGCTCCCGTTATATTTGGTGCAGCAGGACAGCACGACTTCAGGCGCGCCTTTCGTATAGACAGTCAGGGTTTTTTGTTTTTTGACGACGACCGACATGAGTTTGCGGACCGCATCAAACCCGTATTCTTCAACAAGCGTTCCCTGCCCGCGGATTGATTCGGGCGTTTGTCCTTTATCGATAGCCAAAAGAAGGAGTGCGCCCTCTGTCGTATCGCCCAGCACATCAAAACGCCCCTTTTCTTTCATGACGAGGCTTGCGTTGTTACAAAGGACGGCGTTTGTCAGCAGTTTTTCCTCATCCTTGGTCCATACCCGGGTCACCCGCATTTGATTTTTCGTAAGCGTCCCGGTTTTATCCGTTGCAATGACGGTAATGCCTCCCAGCGCCTCGATTGCCGAGAGTTTTCGCAGGATCGCTTTTTTTCTTGCCATACGCTGCGTGCCCACCGCAAGAGTAATCGTGATGACCGCGGGCAACCCCTCCGGAACTGCCGCGACGGCGAGGCTTATACTTGCCAGAATCATGGTGATCGCAGGTTGTTTCTCCCAGATGCCGATAGCAAGTACAATGCCGCTGGCGCCAAGGGCGATTATCCCCAGTTGTTTTCCTAAGATCCCGATTTTTTTCTCAAGCGGTGTTTCTTCGGCGCGGATGTCACTGAGGGACGATGCAATAGCGCCGAATTTGGTTTGCATGCCAGTTGCCACAACCCTGGCAATTGCGTGTCCGTGCGTCGCGGTCGTTCCCATATAGATATATTTTTTGTCCTTTTCATGAGTATTTTTTTCGATGGGAATCGACTCGCCGGTAAGGGAGGATTCATTCACCTCCAGATGGACGGTGTTCAAAAGCTCGCAGTCGGCGGGGATATTGTCTCCTTCCTCAACGCGGATGATATCTCCGGGAACGAGCTGTTTGCTGTCTATTTTAGCTTCTGTGCCGTTTCGTACCACACGGGCAAACGTGACGGTCATTTTTTTGAGGGCAGCGATTGCATTTTCCGCGCGGTATTCCTGCACAAATCCGAGAATGCCGTTGAGTATGACGATAAGGAGGATAAATATCCCGTCCAGGACATCTCCCAGAAACAGCGAGGCAATGGATGCAATCATGAGAAGAATAATAAGGGTGCTGGTGAATTGCGAGACAAATATGGAGAGCGGGGTCTGGCGCGGTTGGCCCGTGATTTCATTTGCGCCATACTGCGTAAATAGTTTTTTTGCCTCTGTATCTGATAATCCTGTCGGTTTCATCACTCATTAGTATACAATACAATCGCCGGTATGAAAGATGTACTTCGCAGACAAATGATTAAAAAAAAGCGGCTATTGTCTCCTGGGGAGATTACACGCTCAAGTCAGGTTATTACATGGATTATCTGCAAATTGCCTCAGTGGCAGAGCGCGCAGATTATATCCGTGTATCGTTCGCTTGCGACGGAAGTAGATACAAGAGAGATTATAAGACAAGCCCGACACGAGAAAAAGACGGTTCTCTATCCCGACAGTCAACAAGGCGCAGATTTATATATTGTGCCGGGTCTTGCGTTTGACCGGAAGGGCAACAGGCTGGGGCGGGGCAGGGGATATTATGACCGGTTACTATCAGGGGTTGCAGCACCGAAAATTGGTCTTGCGTTTGACGTGCAAGTTGTTGCAGAAGTGCCCTGCTCGTCGTATGATGTTCCGATGGACATGGTAATAACAGAAAGAGGTGTATATGCAAAAAAGAACACATAGCCATCCTGAATATCAGTATCTGGAGCTCATGGCAGATATTATGAAGAACGGGGCTTGGAAGGTAAGCCACTCGACCGGGGTAAAGCTCAAAAGCGTTTTTGGTCGCATATGCCGCTACGATTTATCCCGCGGACTCCCGGTGCTTACGACCAAAAAAGTATTTACCCGCGGCATTATCCACGAACTTCTGTGGTTTTTGTCCGGTGAGTCAAACATTAAATATCTCTTAGACAACAACGTGCATATTTGGGATGAGTGGGCGTACAAAAAATATGAATGGGCAGTCAAAGACCACAAGGCTAAGCCCATGCCGTTTGAGGCGTTTATTGAAAAGGCAAAAGCGGATAAAAAATTTCTCAAAAAATGGGGAGAGCTCGGACCGGTGTACGGGGTGCAGTGGAGACGCTGGCCGGTAGATCACAAGAGAACAGTCGATCAGCTCGGGTGGGCGATTGAAAAAATTAAGAAGTATCCGATGAAGAAACATTATATTATTTCGGCGTGGAATGCCGGGTGTATTTACGAAATGAGCGGCTCCCACGCGGCTTCAATGGTGATTGCGCCGTGTCACACCATGTTTCATATAAATATTACGGGCGACAAGCTGTCCCTTCTTTTATATCAACGCAGCGCCGATCTGTTTTTGGGAGTTCCCTTTAATATTGCCTCCTACGCGCTTCTTACCACGATGATTGCACAGGTGACGGGGTACAAGCCGGGCGAATTCGTGCACGTATTCGGCGATGTGCATATTTATGAAAATCATATGAAACAATGCCGCGAGCAGCTCAAACGCAAGCCCCGTGCATTTCCGACCATTAAAATCAATCCGAAGGTTAAAAGTATCGACGGATTTAAATTCGAAGATTTTGAACTTACGGGATACAATCCGCACCCGCCGATTAAGGGGGATATTACTGTGGTTGGAGGATTTTAAAATACATCATGCAACCAAGGCTTTCTATTATTGTTGCCGTTTCTGAAAATGGGGTGATTGGGAACAAGAATGAAATTCCTTGGCATATACGTGAGGATCTTCGACGGTTTCGAATAATGACCGAGGGAAAAACAGTTATTGTAGGAAGAACTACATTTGAGCAGTTGCGACAGGCATATGAATCGCGCGGAAAATTATTGCCTGACAGAAATCACGTCATCGTCACAAACCAGAAGGATTACGTGGTGTCGTTACCTAAATGTTTTGTCTGTCACAGCGTTCAAGAGGCGATAAATAAAGCAAAATCGATCGAGAAAGATGAAATATTTGTCGCCGGGGGAGCATCGTTGTTTGCTCAGATAATCCAAAAAGCTGATCGTTTGTATCTCACGAAGGTGCACATGGTAGTTGACGGAGACGCAATTTTTCCGGATTATTCGAGGTTTACTAGAATAATCTCGGAAGAAACACATGAAGAAAAAGGAATTCGATTCACGTATTACACGTTCGGGCAATAAAAGTAGTATGATAGCCTCCGTTATGAGATCTCAAAAGGAACTTTGGATAGAAGAACATAAAGATCCAAGGTTTTTGGTTCGCGTGCACGCCGATAAGCCATCTGGACCTATCCCTGGTTTTGTGGATTTTTTAAAAGAAAAACAATTGAATCCAGAACAAACGAAAATATTTGATGCTGGATGTGGAAAGGGAAGAAATAGTATTTATCTTGCTGATAACGGGTTTAAAGTTGTAGGAGGCGATTTTGCACCTAAGGCGGTGATTGATGCCAAGGCTAAAGTTGGGGAACAAAAGAACCTGGAATTCCGGGAGATGGATTTAGGCGAGCCTTGGGGATTTGAAAAAGAATTTGACGCCGTAATAGATTGTGATACTTCGATTTGTCTTCCTAATCCGGAAAGAGAACAGATGATACAGTCTGCACACGAGGCCTTAAAGAGTGGCGGCTACTACTTATTTTACGGCGTAGCTCGGACTGAGTTAGTAAACACAAATCCAGGACCTGAACCAAACAGTGTAATTTTTCCGGAAACAGGAAAATTTGAAAAACAATATACGAAAGAAGAATTAATAGAGGTATTTGCTCGTTATGGATTCCACTTAATCAATTTAGTTGAACCAACAGGAAGTGACGTTGTCGAAGGAAAACAAACGACATTTCCTATGTGGGTAGCTATATTTCAAAAGTGACGCTGAAAATTTTCCTTCCATTCTTCAACAGCCCCGACGAGATACAGCGACCCGGTAATCAGTAGGGTAGTCTCAGGGATATTTTTCAAAAATGTTTTGTAATCGGCGACTTCAGTAATCGGCTTTTGGGGATCAGCGGCGGAAATTATTTTTTCCAGATCGCGGGCGTCGAACATCACACGGCGCCCCCAGTCGGTTTGGCGTTCAAGCGTGGTCGGGTACCAGTGGGAAACATGTGGGGCGAGAAGCTTTACCATTTCAGCGATATTTTTATCTCCTTTGACGGCAAAAAGTACGGGAAATGTCTGGTTGGGAAAATGATCGGTTAATGCTTTGGATAGCGCCTCCATTTTCATTGTGTTATGTGCTCCGTCGAGGATAACGTGAGTTTTGCCGATAGTCGTTTGTTCCATTCGCCCGGGGAAGTCAAGATGTGCCAGCGCTTCGTGGATATTACCAGGTGAAACAGGAAGTCCGCAGTGTTCTATAGCCGCAATCGCAAGCGCGGCATTTGTTATCTGGTGCCGGCCCAGCAGCGACACGGGGGGGACATTATCGACGGTAAAATCGCGGTCCAGAAGATACAGCGGGGCGCTGGCAGAAGCAGCTTTTTCGATGATAAGATTGCGGACGGTTTTTTGTGTTGCTCCGGATACGACCGGCTTGTCGGCTTTGATTATTTCCCGCTTATCCATAACAATTTTTTCAACCGTATCACCGAGGATATCCGTATGATCCAGCCCCACGTTGGTGATGACGGATACGGCAGGGGAGAGGATATTTGTTCCGTCCAGCCGTCCGCCCAAACCTACCTCAACAACTGCGATGTCAACGCGCTCATCTGCAAAAAATTTAAACATCATGGCGACGGTTATTTCATAGTAGGTCGGTTTATCTTTCATTTGGTTAATGATGGGGATAATCTTGTTGAGGAGCGAGACAAACTTCTTTTCAGGAATGGGTGTGCGGTTGATCATCAACCGTTCGGTGATGGATATCAAATGGGGAGACATATGGAGCCCGACTTTGTATCCTGCCGTTTCCAGGATCGATGCAGCGATAAAGCACGTTGATCCTTTGCCTGCCGTGCCACCGATGTGGATCACGCAGAGTTTCCGCTCCGGGTTCCCGAGAGCCGTCATGAGCTTTTCCATCCGCACCAGCGTATATGACCATTTGGAGGAAAGAAATTGTGTGAGATAGCTTTCGGCTTCAGCGAGCGTATGTACAGAATTGTTATTCACGGGGCAATTATACTATAGTAGAACTATATGAAACTAAAAAGCTTTTTCTTCATCCTTATTATCACTCTGTTTAGTGTTGCTTCAAATAATTCGGTCCACGCATTTGAGATTCGGGAAGGGAATGAATCAAAAGAAGTTATCGTTGCAAAAGATACGGTTATCAAAGGGTCGCTTCTTGCTGCAGGCAATTCCGTGATTATCGACGGAACCATACAGGGTGATCTGTACTGTATCGGACAAACGATTATCGTACGCGGGATAGTTACCGGCGATGTCCTTTGTGCCGGACAAACGATTGATGTGAGCGGGGATGTCGGGGGAAATATCCGGTCCATTGGGCAGCTCATCACCATTTCGGCACCGGTGAAACGGAACGTCGTTGTGGCGGGTCAAACGGTGAACGTCGCGCCAGAAGCCGCCATTTCCGGAGAACTTCTGGCCGCAGGACAGACGATACGATTAGATAGTTCTGTCGGCGGTGATGTAAATACGGCTGCCGAATCTATTGTATTGGGAGAAAAAGCGCGACTAGCCGGAAATTTTACGTACATGAGTCCGAATGCCGCCACAGAGGCAACGGGCGCGGCGGTTACCGGGAAAGTATCGCACATCATTTCGAAAAAATCAGAAGCGAAGCCGCTCACCGCAAGGAACTTGTTGCCGAAAATGCAGCCGTGGCCTACGAGGGTAGCGGGATCAATCGTTTTTTACCTCATTCTCGGGGCGTTGGTTGTCCTTATAGCAAGGGAGAACGTAGTGCGGATAACAGAGCAAATGCGTGCACGTCCCTGGCTTGACGGATTTGTGGGATTTCTGACGGTGATTGGCGCCCCCATTGCTATCATGATGGTTGCCATAACCATTATCGGCATCCCGGTTGCTATCATTCTCGGAATCATATTTGCGGTCATTATTGCAGTATCGAGAATCTATGTTGCGGTGATTGTCGGGAATAACGTGTTATCCGCAATGGGGAAGACGAAGTCCGACTTATTATTGCAGATGATTACCGGTGTTATCATTATTCAAGTCTTCGCTGTCGTGCCGGTTCTCGGGGTATTCATAACCGGTATCGCCACCCTCTGTGGTTTGGGCGGCATCGTCATGCATTTCGGGAAACGGAAAACAGCAAAATAGTTAGTTGTTTGGTCCCGGATTATACCTTCCACTTTTCAAGCGCACGCGCCAGTTCCGGTCCGGGCGTGCCCGCAAGAGCCTGCACTACGGCGCGGGCGCCGGCTGCACTGCCGTCCGGGTGCCCGTGTATGCCGCCGCCGAAATTGAGAAGCATATCACTTCCTAATATCTTAACAAGATCCGAGATGTGTCCCGGATGTAATCCGCCCGAGGCAGTCGGGAGGACAGTCTTTAAGCCGTACCACTCACTCCGTAGAAAATTATTGATGGCAAGTACTTCTTCCTTTTCTCCCTCCATTTTTCCGATAACCGTACCTGTGTGGAATGAGTCAACACCGGCAAGGCGGGTGAGGCGCGCTATAACTAACATGGAAATCCCGAATTGTTTGGAACGGGTAAATGCCGCATGCATCGCACGGTGTCCGTGGATCATCAGGCCGAAGTTCCGGTTGCGGATTCCCTGCACGGCGCTAAATCCGGCTGTTAAGACATCGATCATCAGACAGTTGGCGTTTGCATCACGGACGTGAGTTGCGCGCTTGGTCATTTCTTCGTAGCTTGCCGTAATATTAAATGCGTAGATTTTTGTTTTTTCCATGCGTTTAACAACTTCATTAACCCGGTCATAAAAATTATCTCCTGCGACACTGGTCAAATTTTCATCATCTTTCACCAAATGAATGCCCTCGTTCCATACGGCAACTGCTGCTTCCGCCTGATTTTTTGCCGATAATCCCAATTTTGGTTTAATGATGGAGCCCAGGAGAGGGCCGTCTTTTACTCCGGTGAGCGCGCGTATGCCGGGGATGCCCAGCGCCGGTCCGGGAAACGATCTGACGTATGTTTCCGGAAATTCCAGGTCTTCAAGCCGCAGACCGACAATTTCCTTCAGCCCGAACACGTTGCCGGCGATTGATGATAAGAGTTGTGGGATATTCCCCGGTTCGAATAACTCCAGGGGATACGCAATCGTGATTTTGCCGCCCGGTTCGTCAAGGGTAATTACTTTGGCATGTAATTTATCCCAGATTATTTTCTCTTCGAGTCCGATATCCGTCCACGTGCCGACAGAGGATTCCGCAGCTACCCCTCCTGCCGTTTTATCAAACGGTTCGCCCTGAACGCTCAGGGAGAACGTGGCAATAATATGTTTGGTTTTATCGACTGTTTCGCCTATGCTCAAATAGTTTTTGTAGGTATTAGCCATGGATACTCCTTTTTTACTGCGGCAAGAACGTCTTGTCCTTTTACTACACCAACTTCCGTTATAAGTGTCACTCCTGCGTCGTACGGCGTGAAATCAAAAGCAGGGGCATAAAATTTAAGTTTGTTTGGCGCATCCGGCCATATTTCTTTTGGGTCACGGTTTTCGATAACAGGATTATCACCGTATTTGAGGAGCGTAGAAAAACAGTATATCGGGACTCCGTGTTTTTGTGCCGCAAGTGCAATGCCATAGGTTCCAATTTTATTGACAAATCCGTTTGAGGTGAGTAGATCTGCGCCGACTAACATTCCGGCGATATGGCTATCATGGATCAAAGAAGCGGCAGCGCTGTCAACAATCATCGTTACATCTATTCCGGCATCCAACAGTTCTTGTGCGGTCGTGCGGCCTTGAAAGCGGGGTCTGGTTTCTGTGGCAATGACATGTGCCTTATGGGCAAGCAGCGCGCTTGTTACGGTTGAAGCGTGGCAGTGGGTGAGGTAGGTTTTGCCGTCGTGAGTTACGCCGGCGCCGTGGGTGATGATTGATTTTTTGGCGTTTTCTATAAAGGATGTGTATGCAGCAATATTTGTTTTGATATCCGGCGACGAACAAATATACCGGATGGCATTTTGTGCAAGGGGCTCGGTTGGGCGGACATAGGCAAGCCGCTCACCGATTTCTTTGGCGAGTTCCGTCGGCGCCAGGGATAAGAAATTGAGGATCGCCATGGCCACATTCGTCGCCCCCTGGATTTTGAGGTTTTTGATATCGGCAATCAGTTGGTCTTCAGTTTGCATGGATCTTATTCCATTGTAAAGCGAAATCATTTCCCGAGCAATCGGTGTGATACAATCCCCTCATGAATTTGAAAATCGGCGAAAATACCATCCATTATCTTGAATTTGGGAAAGGGGAGGCGTTGGTACTCATTCCGAGTCTGTGGTTGACAAGTAAATCCTATGTTGCATTGGGGCAAGAGTTGGCAGCGCATTACCACGTTTATATTCCGGATATTTATCGCGGGAAGTCAGAGTTTAAAACGCCGGGGACATCGTTAGACGATTATGTTTCTGTGCTTGGCGAATTTATTCGCCGGTTAAAACTGAAAGAATACTATCTTATCGGCGTGTCGTTAAGTGGAATCATTGCATCAAAATACGTATGTACGTTTGCAAACAAGCCGAAAAAAATGTTATTAATAAGCACGACTGTTTTACCGCTCCGCATGAAGTATGAAAGGATAACGCTGTGTTGGGGATATATCATGCTTCTGTATCACAATATGTTTTCATTTGAAGGACACGCGAAGAATTGGTTGTGGATAACGGACGGACTGGGCTCTGTTCGGCGGCATTTTCGTCAAGCGTGGACGGAAGGACTGATTGCTACATCTCTGAAAATCGAAAACATCAAGCAGTTACCGGTTCTGACAAAACTTGTGTTCGCGCTTCGCGACGAATTTATTCCGCGGGAAGCAGTTTCCCGTTTATCGAAAATAAAAAATCTTTCGGTAGAAACGGTCGACGGCTATCATGGCTGGTTTTTCCGTCATGAAAAACAGCTGGCAGAAAAAATAGTAGGTTTTTTCGATATGCCTAAGTGATGTAAGTGACGCAAGTTACCTAATTCCTGTTATAATTCCCTCATGAATTTAAAAATCGGGACTCACAGTACGCTCTCCCAACCAAACGCATTAGAAGAAGCAAAGGCGATTTTTACAGAAGAAGTTAAAATTCCGCGGCAATACATTGATGCGCTATATTACACACAATTTTTCGAAATTCTTTTAGAAAATTTGTATTACTCTTTAGTAACAAAAGGGAAAAAATATTTTTTAGGTATTGGTTTGGACTATAAGCCAGAACAAAGAGATAATTGGACGATTAAAGACTATTTAAATAGACTGAGTACATTTTTTCCAAGGGATAAGTATAAATCTGAGTATCAAATACTAACAGCTGCGAGGGATAAAAGAAACGATTTTATTCATAAATGTTTTAAGATTAAAGGAGAAAAAATTTACGGTATAAATTTAGATAAGGAGAAGATGCTTTTGGATAAAAACGCTCTTAAGAGGGTGGCCGTATGGATTGAGGCTTATAATTCAGCGTTTCGTGTCATTTTAAGATTTATGCTGAAAGTCGCAAAGTCTAACAAAATGTAACCAATTAACTGATCTTGATATAATCACACAATATAAGGAAAAATTGCATTATGAATTTTAAAATAGGGATTGTCGGGTTGGCGAATGTGGGGAAGTCCACACCTGAATACAGTTTACGCTTCTATAATTGATTTTTTTGTCCTGTAAGCCTATAATATCCCGATGATGAATGAACTTGCTGTTAGTGGATCACGTGACGTTGTGTCAAAGGAATTGAGCCCAATTGAGAAAAACCTGTTGCGAAAGGGGGAAATGTTGCGCCAAGTAAGGGATCGGGCAGTAGCGTTGGTGCAGAATAACACACATGCATTTGGTGTCCGTTTGGACAAGAACGACTATCGAATAGGTATAACGGCTGCTACAGAGTTTACATTTCTTTTTTCCGATGAGAAGACACGTTTACTGCTCTCGTTGAGCGTTGATATGATACATGATGGAAGTACAATAAACAGCATTTCCTTGGAGGAATCAGGAAAGAAACGGCAGAATCATGATTCTGTTTCGTATCGATTAGACGTGGTTATCGGTGGTAGTACGGATGAAGACTATCAAAGAACCATAGCAGCAACCGGTGATGAACAGTTTGACCAGGAGATGAGAGCATTTGCCGACGCTTTTTTCGATTCAAATTACGACTTCACTCATGCAAGCATTTCAGATAATTATGCAGAAACGAAGATTACCACTGAGCGTATGTTGTCGATTCTTAACGAGGCAGAAGGTTTTGAAAAACCTCACGATATGCGCATGTCATTATATGATTTTCAGGAGGAAGTAAAAAAACGCGGTGAGAAGCTGCCAAAACTACTTTCGAGAAATGAACTGTCTTCGTGATAAAATCTGAGATAGTTGAGGAAATGTTCATATGAATCTCAAAATAGGTATTGTGGGGCTGGCGAACGTGGGGAAGTCGACACTATTTAATGCACTCCTCAAAAAACAGCAGGCGCTTGCGGCGAACTATCCGTTTGCGACTATCGAACCAAACATCGGGGTAGTGCCCGTGCCGGATTTCCGTTTACAAAAACTCGCGGAGGTGACCAGGACCGAAGAAAAAATGGATAAGCTTCCTCCGATCAAGCCGGCAACTGTAGAGTTTGTCGATATTGCGGGGCTCGTGAAGGGCGCGGCGGAGGGAGAGGGACTGGGGAACAAATTTCTTTCGCACGTCCGCGAGATGGATATTATCTGTCATGTTGTCCGGTTTTTTCCCGATCCCAACATAGTGCATGTTGCCGGCGCAGTTGATCCGGTGCGCGACCGGGAAATTGTGGAAACGGAATTGGCACTTGCGGATTTACAAACACTTGCCAAACAGGCAGAGCCGAAACAAACCGCGACAAAAGAAGAGCGTGTGCGGTGGGGAGTTATTGAAAAACTAAAAGAAGGATTAAATAACGGAAAACTCGCTCGCGATGTCATTACCGATCCCGGCCTGCGGTCGGCGATTCATGATCTTCAACTGCTGACCATGAAACCCATGATGTACGTGGCGAACGTTGCTGAAAATCAATTAAACGAAAAGAATGCAATGTTAGCCATCTGCGCAGAAACAGAGTCCCAGCTTGCGGGGTTATCAGAAGCAGAACAGAAAGAGTATTTGAAATCATTGGGGCTTGAGAAATCGGGTCTGGACCGGCTTATCCAAAAAGCATATGAAATGCTCGGGCTTATATCATTTTTAACAACTGGCGTTATCGAATCGCGCGCCTGGACGATAGAGAACGGAATGAAGGCGCCTACTGCCGCCGGCGTCATCCATACGGATTTTGAAAAGAAGTTTATCAAGGCCGACTGCGTCGCATTTGACGATTTTATCGCGCTTGGAGGATGGAAGACGTCGCGGGAGGAAGGAAAAGTGCGTAGCGAGGGGAAAGAATACGTCATGCGCGACGGAGATGTCGTAGAGTTTAAAGTAGGAACGTAAAGAATATGGGGGAAACTAAACCTACAATTCATCGCGATTCGGGTGCACTTTGGAAACAAATTTCTGGCGGGGGTGTTGACTCATCGTTTCAAGATGTACTGATGAAACTCGACGTGGCGCAGGCAAAGGAAGATATTAGTCCTGATCTTGCGGAAACAGTTCGTGACGTATTTTTTCAGTTATCGCAGGAAAATCCTCAACGGTTAAATAAACTTACGATGAAGTCGATGACATCCGAAGGGCCTCTATTGAAATTTATTCTCACACAACTTGAGGATGGTGGCGGAGATTATCGGATTATGAAGTCAGCAGAACTTATTGCAAAACGGACGGGACGAAACGCAGATGACATACGCACGGAGTATATGTTGTGGCAACAGCAACAAACGTAATTCCTCGTTGAGATTATTGTGCTTTCATGCTATTATTAGCCTCTATGCAACGGAAATACGAACTCATGTTGGTCCTTCGGCCGGATTTTGGTATCGAGGAAAAACCCATCCGTGAGTTTGTCAAGAAAGTGAGCGGAGACCGCGAGGTGGTTGAACTCACGATCATGGGTAAAAAGCGCCTCGCCTATACCATCAAAAAGCAGACGGAAGGCGTGTATGTTGCGGTGACTATTGCAGGGCCGGCGTTGAAAGTAGTAGAGTTGGAAAAGCAATTCAAGCAGGGGACGGACGTCCTCAGGTATCTGCTCATTGTGAAGGAGTAATATGTCATCAAGAAGCTTAAACAAAGTTATGCTCATTGGGAATCTGACACGCGATCCGGAGCTCCGGTACACGCCCACGGGCGCCGCAGTGTGTACGATTGGGCTTGCTACAAACCGGATGTGGACGACGGAGGCAGGAGAAAAGAAAGAGGAAACCGAGTTCCACCGTGTAGTGGCATGGAATAAGCTTGCAGAGCTTTGTAGCCAGCTTTTGGTGAAGGGCCGTAAGATTTATGTCGAGGGCCGGCTACGCACAAACCAATGGCAGACGGCAGACGGCCAGCCGCGGACAACGACGGAAGTGGTGATTGAGGACATGGTGATTCTGGATTCCCGGCGGCCTGTTTCGCAGGGCGAGCCGGAAGG
>Ga0208958_1001158_pt1 | contig 27625 bp, 24 predicted proteins | sample RifOxyB1_FD_184032 | JGI IMG/M metagenome (GOLD analysis project Ga0208958, IMG submission 184032) | Soil microbial communities from Rifle, Colorado - Rifle Oxygen_injection B1 (SPAdes) | ecosystem: Environmental > Terrestrial > Deep subsurface > Rock core/Sediment | place: Rifle, Colorado...
GCTCAAATGACTGATTTCATGCGAGAGGTGTTCCGGGCTGATCTCGCGGCCAGACTCGACCTCGGAGCAACCGACGTCGTTCGCGGCTTCTTCATGAAGGCGCTCCATATCGTCATCGCGATCGGACTGCCGGTATCGATGGCCGGGTTCGTTCTCGGAGTCGCGGCGAGCTTCGCCCAGATCGGGAGCATCTTTTCAATGGACCCCTTGACCCCGGACATTTCGAAGATCGACCCGATTCAGGGCCTGAAGAGGATGTTTTCCCTGAAGCATGCGCTCGACGGCGTGCGGCTCGTCTTCAAATTCACCGTCGTCGTTCTGGTTTGCGTCGCGCTCGTCAAGACGGAAGTTCTCCGGGCGCCAAGTCAGATCGGCACGGAACCGATAAGCGTTCTGGCCGCATCCGGCCATGCCGCGAAGGTGATCTTTCTGACTCTGATCGGAGTCCTCGCCGTGTTTGCCGCGTTCGACTTCATTCTCCAGCGTTCCGAGTATAACAAGAAGCTGCGGCTGACGAAGCAGGAGGCGAAGCAGGAGCACAAGGAGCGGGAAGGGGATCCGCAGATCAAGGCGCGTATCCGATCCGTTCAGCGCGAGATCGCCAGGCGTCGCATGATGCAGGCCGTGAAGAAGGCCGATGTCATCGTCACGAACCCGACCCATATCGCCGTCGCTCTCGTCTACGAGAAAGCCTCGATGGCCGCGCCGAAGGTGGTTGCGAAGGGGGCGGACTTCCTTGCTCAGAGAATCAAAAAGGTCGCGGCGGACGCGGGGGTCCCGTTGGTTGAAAACGTTCCGCTTGCGCGAACCCTCTATAAGACCGTGAAGATGGGGCAGTACGTTCCACGAAACCTTTATCAGGCCGTCGCTGAGGTGCTGGCTTATGTTTACCGGCTGAAGAAGAAGGAACTCTAATCGATGGATAATTTCCTCCAACGCCTGACAAAAAATTCAGATCTAGCGCTGGCAATGGGTCTCGTGGCCATTCTGGGCGTCATGGTGATTCCGATGCCGAGATTCATGCTCGACATTCTCCTGTCCTTCGGAATCGCGATGTCGATGGTTCTGCTTCTTACGTCCGTTTACGCCACCCGAGCGCTGGATTTCAGTGTTTTTCCCTCGTTGCTCCTGATCACGACCCTGTTTCGTCTTTCGCTCAATGTGGCGACGACCCGGGTGATTCTCCTGCACGGGGCCGAGGACGGCACCGCGGCCGCAGGTGAGGTGATTCAGTCGTTCGGAGAATTCGTGGTCGGCGGAAACTATGCCGTTGGAATCGTCATTTTCATTATCCTCGTCATCATCAACTTCATCGTCATCACCAAGGGCGCCGGACGCGTGGCCGAAGTCGCGGCCCGATTCACGTTGGACGCCATGCCTGGCAAGCAGATGGCGATCGACGCGGACCTGAACGCGGGCTTGATCAACGAGGAAGAAGCGAGGCGCCGGCGTTCTGAAATCGCCCGCGAAGCGGATTTTTACGGCGCCATGGACGGTGCCAGCAAGTTCGTCCGGGGCGACGCGATTGCCGGCATTATGATCGTTTTCGTGAACGTGGTGGGCGGAATCATCATCGGCACGCTCCAGAAGGGCATGGACATCGGGAACGCCGCCCAGGTCTTCACGCTGCTGACGATCGGTGACGGACTCGTAAGCCAGATTCCGGCTCTTATCATTTCGACCGCGGCCGGCATCATCGTTACGCGTACCGCGACCAGCACGAACTACAGTCAGGAGTTCTCGCGTCAGCTTTTGATGAAGCCTAAGGCTATCGCGGCCGCTAGCGGTGTCATGTTCTTCATGGCCCTGATCCCGAACCTTCCCCACATCCCCTTCCTGATTCTGTCGGTCGCACTCGGGAGTGTCGCCTATCTTCTTTTCAAGAAGGAAAAGGACCTCGAAGTGGCCAAGCAGGCGAAGCTGGATCAGGAGAAGCTCAAGCCCGCCGCCGAAAAACTCGAGAATCTCCTTCCGGTCGATCTTTTGGAACTCGAAGTCGGCTATGGATTGATCAATATCGTCGACGCGGACCAGAACGGCGATCTGCTTGAACGTATCACGAATATCCGCAAACAATTCGCGTTGGATCTTGGCATCATCGTTCCGCCGCTCAGGATACGTGACAATCTTGAACTCAAACCCGGAGACTACCAGGTTCTTTTGAAGGGTGTTCAGGTTGGATCGGGTTCGCTCATGGTTGGCCAGCTTCTCGCGATGGATCCGGGCAATGTCATGGAGCCGGTGAGCGGAATTCCGACCAAAGAACCGGCGTTCGGGCTGGATGCGATCTGGATTACCCCGAAGCAGAAGGACCAAGCGACCTACGCCGGTTACACCGTCGTCGATCTCTCGACCGTCATTGCGACGCACCTCACGGAATTGGTCCGGCAGAACGCGCACGAGCTTCTCGGCAGGCAGGAACTCCAAACGCTGCTTGATGCGTTCAAGCAGAATTCCCCGAAAGTCGTGGATGATCTTATTCCGAATCTTCTGCCGGTCGGCGCGGTTCTCAAGGTTCTCAAGAACCTGCTCAAAGAGGGTGTTTCGATACGCGATCTCAGGACTATTCTGGAATCGCTCGCGGACATGGCGCAACAGCAGAAGGACCCCACTATTCTCACCGAGCATGTCCGAACGGCGCTCGCGCGGACGATCACCAAGAAGCTCGTCGGGCCGGATGGACAGATCAATCTGCTCACGCTCGATCGCGCGATCGAAGAAACGGTCGCGGGCGGGATTATTCAGACTGACCAGGGACAGCAGCTTTCGTTGGATCCCGAGTTCGTCCGTGGCTTCATCGCGCAGCTCAACAGGCAGGCCATCGAGCTTTCGGCGCAGTCCAATCAGGCGGTCGTCCTCTGTTCCCCACTCATCCGCTCGCATTTGAAGGCGCTGATTGACCGGTTTATTCCGAATATTGTCGTTCTTTCCCATAATGAAATCACTTCGAACGTGACCGTGAAATCGTTCGGAACTGTGAGGTTGTCGTATGCAAGTTAAGAAATTCGAGGCCCCGACGATTCAGGAGGCTCTGGATAACATCAAACGCGAACTCGGTCCGGAGGCGATCATTCTTCAGACGAAGAAAAACAAGCGCGGGTTCGGGCTCCTGTCGAAAGCCTCCGTCGAGGTGACGGCCGCGGTTTCGGATAGATCGATCCAGAAGAAAAACTTCGTGGAGACGAGGCTGCCCGAACCGAACAAGGCACTTGTAAAGAAGCTACCGGCGAGCCGCCAGGCCGAACTTTTCGACAAGTACACGCAAAAGCACATGGCTCGCGCCCAGACGACCCGTGACCGGGTGGAGTTGAGCACCAAGGGCGCGGGAGCCGCGGCGCTTGCGCGGGCCGGAAGCGCGCCCAAGGGGCTCATCAAAATCGAACCTTCGTCGATCGAGGAAACGCCGATCACGGCCAGACGCTACATTGACATCACGGACGAGGAGAAACAAATCGAGCGGCAGCCGCTCGGAATGGCCTCGGCCCCGAGCGTTTCCAAACGGCCGGCATCGGGCGCGACGGCGGGAAGGCTTGGCGCGACCGGCGCGGAGGGCGGAATGACCGTCGAGGAGGAACTCCGGCAGCTCAAGCGGATGTTGGAGGAGATGAAGAACGCGCAGGATGAGGGCGGCTCGGCATCGGGCGCGCAGGCGCTGCTTTCACAGAGCGCCTTGAGCTCTCCCTTGCTTCAGGACGGTTTTGATCAGCTCATCATCAACGGAGTTGATAAGCGTTACGCTTTGGCTTTGGTGAAAAAGGCGTCGTTTGAGGCCGGGGCATCGGGCGCGACGAACGCCGGACGGGCAATCGCGGGCCGGAATCCCGAGGAGATTCTGGATCAGGTCGCGCTTGAACTCATGGAAAGCACCGAGGTGATCTCACCCTTGGGCGGAATCGAAGCCGAAAATCAGCAGAATGGTCCCGCGGTGATCGCGCTTGTCGGTCCCACCGGCGTGGGCAAGACGACCACCGTCGCCAAGATGGCGAGTGAGGCACTCCTGAAGCGCAATCTCAAAGTGGGCCTCATTAACCTGGACAGCTATAAAGTCGCCGCGTTTGACCAGCTGGGTACTTACGCGAAGATCTTGAATGTCCCGTTTCGCTCCGTCTCGACGCAGGAGGAATTGAAAGCCGCGCTTCTTGATTTTCAAAGCCTGAATCTCGTGCTCGTCGATACGACCGGCCGCTCGCAGCGGGATCCCGGGTCCCTCAAGGATATGCAGGCGATGCTTTCGTCTGTTCCGAACCTGAGGACGCACCTCGTTCTCTCGGTTATTACGCGCGATTCTGAACTGTACGATATGGCAACGCGGTTTTCCATATTCCGGCCCCAAGGGCTGATCATGTCGAAGCTCGACGAAGCGACCATCTTCGGCTCGATCTATAACGTTTCCCAAAAAGTGAAGTTGCCATTGCTTTACTTCACGACGGGGCAACGTGTTCCTGAAGATATCGAGGAAGCTTCGCGTGAACGGGTCGCGTCTTTGATTCTGAACCTCTAGGGGGTTGTCGGTGAGTGATCAGGCGGAAACACTTAGAAAGTTAATGATCGGACGCGTTCACTCCGGTGAAGGGGATCCCGACGACAGTTGTTCTCCCCGGGTGGTTACGGTCGCAAGCGTAACCAGGGCCGGCAGGAGTTCGTTCGTCGCTCATCTGGGAGTTCTTCTCGCCAGGCTCGGCCATCGCGTTCTCCTCGTGGATGGCAATGGCATCGCTTCAACCGGTTCCTCGCGGCTCGAGGATGTTCTTGGCGTTTCCGGCACCGCGACCCTGGAAGACGTGATTCGCGGCATGGCCGACCTGAAACAGGCGGTCTTTGGCGTCGAGCCGAACCTTTGGCTCGTGCCCGCCGGGGCTGGACTGTTTGAGCTGACGCAGTCGGACCCGGAGACGCGCGGGCGCGTTCTGGAAGTCCTCGGAAGGGCGGATCACGAGGTGGATGTCATTCTCGTGGACGCAAGATCGGGGATGCACGCGCCCGGTTCCGGGACCGTCATTGTATTGACTCCCGGAGACTCGGCGCTCACTGAAGCTTACGCCCTCGTGAAGAGGCTTAAGACCGAAACGGGAATCAGCGAAGTCAATGTCATCGTCAATCGGGTGACGGATGGTGCCGAAGGCGTTCAGACGTTTAAAAGGCTGAAGAATGTTGTCGGACGTTTTACCGATCTGTCCGTGGAATATCTCGGACACTGGCCGAATGATGAAAAAATCACACAGGCCGTGAGGAAACAAAAAATTCTGTTAGACTTGTATCCAAGGGCTCCTTCGATCGCGTGCCTAGAGCTTCTGGCGAAACGATTTCGCATCAAGTATCTGGGGATTTCCGAATCGGATCAGGCATCGCGTATCGTGAAGAGGCCGCTCACGTTAGGTCGGTTTAGGGAAGAACCGGCGCGATTAGCGCCAGGGAATACGGCAAAGTTCTGGCGAACTTTGCTGTGCGAGGTGAAAGCATGAGGCTCAATCAGGGAATTCAGAGGTATCGTGAGTCGACGCGAAACGATTCAAGACCCGCGAAAAACGCGAGTTCCGCGAAGGCGGCCGCGAAAGAGACGCCGGCAAAAGAGCAGCCGACAAAAGAGCACAAAGAAAAAGAGCACAAAGAAAAAGAGCAGGCGAAAAACCTGAAAACCCCTCAAAAGGCGGCCAAAAGCACGAAACCTGCCGCGACGATGGAAGACGTTAACAAGGCGGCCGAGGATATCATCGCGGCCGAAGAAGCGGCAAAAGAGGAAGCCGCACTTCAGAAGGAAATCGCCGCGGAATTGGAGCGCGAATCCGCTCAAACCGCGCAGCTGGTTAAAGAGGATTTTTCGCCCGTCAACAGCACCCGCGAGAGGCTCGTGCTTGAGTACGCTCCGCTGATCAAGTACATCGCGCAAAAAATCGCGGCGCGACTTCCGGCCAATATCGAACTGGATGACCTGATCAGTTCGGGAGTGATCGGTCTGATGGACGCGATCGAGAAGTACGATTCGTCACGGGACAACAAATTCAAAACTTACGCGGAATTCAGGATTCGCGGCGCCATTCTCGACGAGTTGCGGGCCCAGGACTGGGTGCCCCGTTCCGTTCGCGAGAAGGCGAAAGTGCTCGAACGCTGTTACATCAAACTGGAACAGCAAAACGGCAGGCAGGCCACTGACGAGGAAGTCTGCAGCGAGCTTGGCATCAGTCAGGCCGATTTTCACGATCTCTTGAATCAGGTCAGGAGCGTTTCGCTCCTTTCTTATGATGACATCCTGAATTTTTCGAAGGCCGACAAGAGATCACTCCACGGTCTGGGAGAAAACGGGACCAAGGTTCCAACCCCGTACAGTGAAGTGAGCGTCGCGTCCGTGAAGAAAATGATCGCCGAGTCGATCCAGGATCTTCCTGAAAAGCAGCGGCTCGTGCTGTCGCTCTATTATTACGAAGATCTCAATCTCAAGGAAATCGGCCGGGTTCTGGACGTCACCGAATCGCGAGTGAGCCAGCTGCACACGCAAGCCATTATCCGGCTTAAAGCGAAGCTCCGCAATCACTGGGAAGAGTTTTACATGCTTTTGAGCTAGGCAGCCTTCGAGCCGTGGAGTTCTCCCTGAAGTCCGTCGTAGAAGGCTTTCACCGCTTTTTCTTCCTCCGGACTTTTGAACGTGAATTGGATGCCTATTCGATAGCTGAACGAGTTGGACGAAAGTATGTGGCTGTCATTGTGGTACTCCTGGCAAGCCACGACTTTGCCACGAAGCTGAACTGAGCTCGGCTCAGTTACCGTAATCAGCACTTCCTGCCCCGAACCGAGCGGTAGGGCGGTGAAAATCCCGACTGATTTGGCGGTGAGATCATTTAGAACGACTCTTGCCGTAGTGGTGACCGGTTCTGAAGATGCCGAGCCCACGATCTGGAGTTCGGCGTTGACCCGGCGAATATGAAACGGTTGTTGAAGCCGTTCACGTTCACGCTTTCTGGCATTTGCCAGCGCCCGGACCCGCTGATTGGGGGATTGCCACATACGAACTCCTTCTGATTGCGCCTAGTTTTGATTATGCCGCGCGTTAGCGCTGTAAACAAGAAAAAGTGTGAAGAAAAACCTCACATTTTTAACAATCTTGGAAATTCAAGGACTTCCACTAAATTTGGAGCGCAATCCGCAGAGCGTGTCGGCGGTCTTGGTATCCGCCCGGATTGAGACTCATCTCCTCCCCGTAAGTGGCATATTCCAAGCTGAAGAAGCGGAATAGAAAGCCCAGGCCGGCGGCCAAATAACCTTGGTTAATCCCGAGCCGTGGCGCCAGCATCCCGTAGCGGGCCTCGGCGCCGAGGTGAACCGTCCTGAAGAGACTTCCGTTCGGGTTATTCCCGATATCCGTAAACTCGAGCGCCGCGAGAAAATTCGAGAATGGCCCGAGGCGGGGACGGCGCGCCGAGATCCCGAAATTGAAAGTGCGGGGCTGCGCAATCGGCAAATTGCCTGTTTCTGCCGGGTGGACTTCGATGTTGCTGTATTTGCCACCGAGGAGGTTGTTGATCGACGCGCCTCCCAGGAATTCGAATTCTTTCCACGTATAAGGAACGCGGTACATCGCGCCCAGATCGAAATCGAGCATTGCTCCGTCGCCGCCGATTTCTTTCGCGCTCAGGGTCGAGCTTCGCAAGAAATCCGCGAAGCTGTAGCTCATTTTGTCGATTCGGGTCGACACGCGGTAGGTGAAATGTGCGGTCATTCCGACTGAGAGACGATCGTCGCTCAGAAATCGGCGTCCTACCGTAAAGGCCGGTCCGATGTCCGTAAACGCTTGCGGATCGATTCTGAAGGTTCTTCGGAGATCGAGATCGAACTGGGTGCTGGTGATCAGCCCGAATGCATATGCCATGCGTCCTTCCGCGGGAACCGGGAAGTAGAGCGAAGGAAGCGTCGTCTGAAACCGGACGTGATTGTTGCTGCCAGCGCTGCTGCCGATTTTCTGGACCGTGTCACCGGACTCGAGCAGGTCTCCGAGTGTGTCGATCGTTGTTGAATTGATCTCGATCATCGGATCAAAGAGCGTCATCCGGAATCGCGGGTTGTAAGTCACGCGGGCGGGATTTCCGAAAAAGTTTTCGTCATAGAGCCCGGTCGTGATCTTCACGCCGCCCATCGCGGAGCTTCGGATGCTCTGATAGGGCCGGACGATTTGTTCGAGGGCGTGAGCCTCGATGCTGAGTCCCGCGGCAACGAGTAAGGTGAATGCGATCAAAGGAATATGGAATTTCATGAGCGGCTCCCGAACCCATTTTCGATGAGAGTCAAACGATAGCAGCCGGGATCGTCATCGACCAGAAACTGAACGACCGCGATAAAGACTTCCATGAGCGTCTTGGTTGCACCGCCGAGCCGGCCCGCAGCGCCGATTTCACTCAAGCCGGCATGTGCTTCAAGAATCGCCGCATGAACCATATAAAGCGTCGGAGCCGCCGCGGTCATGCCGGTCGTTCCCGAAGTCGGAAGCCCCGCCATCGCGGGACCCACCGTCATCGCTCCCGCGCAACCGGCCGGATTCGCGCAGGTGACCGCGTTGCAGGTAGACATGTCCGTCACCAAATCCGCTCGGGTGAATTTGCCGGGAGTGTTCGCGATTTCCGAGAAGAGCTCGGCGAGAATCGCCATCGCGCCCAGGAACCGAACCATCCCCCTCAGAGCCGCGTTGTTCTGGATTTTCGTGTGCTCTTGAAATGCGGTGAGCATCGCGAGGCGCTTGGTCACGCCCGGTGCGCCGCCGGTTGAGGAATTGCTCAGCATCGCGGCGAGCTTCGTGATCGCCTCTCCGCCCGGTGTCGCGCCGGTTCCGAATGCGGTCATGAAAGCGGCCATTCCGGCGCCCGTATCCTCGAGCATCCGGAAAGCCTGTTCACTCGCGACCGTATCGGCCTCGGCGGCGGAGAGCTTCCCGTAAAGCTCGGCGGCGGTCGCGAAATCACCGTGATCAAACGCGGCCCGTGCCGCCGAAAGAAGCTGCGGGTCTGAAGTCGGGCTGTCGATCGGATCGAACATGTTACAGGATGTCGTCCCTACGAGGGCCAAGAAAAGCGTTAGTATCGAAAGCGGAGCTTTCAGCCGGCAAAAGCGCGGGTAGCAGTTTCTCACGAGATCTCCCTGAAATGATTTGCTGTAGAAATCAAGAGTAGGGGAGCCTTGCTGGTTTGTAAAGCGCGGGGGCTACTTATCTAGTTTGGGAGGGAGGCGGTACCTCGTGATGCGTCTTGTGCCCAGTTTGTGCCCAGCCTTGACGCGTGATGAACTCCATTACTTGCTTTCGAAGGTCATCCAACGTCTTGGAATTATCGAACAAGACGGTCGCGGCGGCGCGTCGTTCGGAATCCGAGGCTTGCGCCTGAAGAATTTTGTCGGCCATTTCCGGGCTTAAGCCGTCCCGGGTGACGAGCCGCTTTCGGCGGATTTCAGCCGGACAATCGACCACGATCAGTCCGGCAAGATTCTTATAACGTTCAGTTTCAACAAGCAGGGCGGCTTCGTAAATGACATGCAGAGGCTTCCCTGATTCCGTTCCGCTCGGGAATTTCGCGTGGGCCAGAAGCTGCACGCGATGAATGCTTTCGGTTTGAATGAGGGGGTGAAGAATCGCTTCCAGGTCGCGTTTGGCGGCCGGATCAGAAAAGACGATCTCGCGCAATTTCGCGCGGTCAGCGGTTCCGAAGCGTCTCATAATGGCCGGATAAGCGTTCCCGTCGGGTTCCGTCAATTGATGAGCGATCTTGTCAGCATCAACGACGATAATCCCTGCCTTTTCAAAAAAGGCTGCGGCGGTCGATTTACCGGAAGCGATGCCTCCCGTTAAACCCCAGATCTCGACGGGGCTTCGGGCGTGGCGGCTGTCAGTCGAAAGTTGCCCTGCGCTACTCATGCTGAGACTCCTTTTTTGCTTCATCCCAGAACTGGTCCATCTCTTCTAGCGTCGACTGTTCGGGTGTCTTTCCGTGTTCCTTAAGTCTCTTTTCGACGTGATGAAACCGAAACTCAAATCGATTCAGTGTCGTTCGAAACGAATCTTCGGGATTGACGCGCATCAGAAAAGCAAGATTGCAGATCGAGAAAATCAGGTCTCCGAGTTCCTGTTCGACCCGCTTTCGTACACGATCCTTTTCAAGGTCGCTGGCTTGCGGGTTTTCATAGGCGGTAATCTCGGCTTTCAGTTCGCTGAGCTCTTCATCGATTTTGGCAAGCGGGCCTGTCAGGTCCTTCCATTGGAAGCCTACTTTGGTCACCTTTTCGAGGATTCGGGCGGCTCTTTGCAAAGACGGCAGCCCTTTCGGAACTCCGTCGAGAACGCTCGCGTCTTTTTTCGTGAGCTTCTCTTTCGCCTTCTGCCGCTCCCAGCTTTGAAAAGCCGATTCTGCGTTGTCGGCCTTCACTTCCCCGAAAACATGAGGGTGACGGCGAATGAGTTTTTCATTCAGGGCTTCCGCCACGTCGAAAATATCGAAGGCTCCCGCTTCGCGGGTCATTTCGGAATGAAGCAGAACCTGTAACATGAGGTCGCCCAATTCCTCGCGAAGGGAATTGCGGAGTTTCTCGTCTTTCAGATTCTCTGACGATTCGATCCGATCGAGGACATCGATGACTTCAAACGCTTCTTCAATGAGGTACTGGCGAATTGATTGATGTGTTTGTGCCCGATCCCAGGGACACCCATCCGGTGCGCGCAGACGCTCGACGGTCTTGATCAGGCGACCGAGAGACTCGAGCTTCGGAGCGTTCGGGGCGGCCGGGTCGTTTTTGTCAGTGTGGGCTGCGCGCTTTGTCATAGTGGCTAAATCGTATATCATGAGCGGGTGGGAACCAAAAAAACTATTCAGGCCTGGAACCAAGACGCCACTCGCGTTCTCGAAAGAACACTTGTACTAGCACAGGCGGTTCCAAGTTTGAGCCGGCGGCGGCCGGTTGCGCGAATCGGAGTGGTGCGGCAGGTCGGTCCGAAAGGTGTCCGCCACAAACAATGGACCGCGGCCGTTTACGTCACGAGCAGTGCGCCAGCGATGGCCCGTCTCAATCGTCGTTATCGGCGCAAAAATTCTCCGACCGATGTCCTGAGTTTTGAAGCGCCCGCGCCATTCCAAAGGCACGGACATTTGGGTGAACTCATCATTTGCCTGCCTGTTCTCAAACGACAGGCGCGTGAACTCGGCCATTCTCCCGAGAGGGAATTGGAGGTGCTGATTGTTCACGGCGTTCTTCATCTCCTCGGAATGGAACACGAAAGCGTCGACGCCCGTCCGATGGCTCGTTGGGAATCGCGGTTGCTGGCGGCGCTGTCGCGGGGCCATAGCTTGGGCTTGATAAAGCGCGCCCGGTCAGGTAATCCCTCTTTATGAACTTTCAGGCTTCAGCAGTTTTGGCCCCCCATGAAATCCGTGAGCAGCTCGCTTCCATGCGCGAGAAACTCGCATTCCTACGAGGTTCTCTTTGACCTGCCGGTCAAACAACGAAGAATCCAGGAACTGACAGATTTATCCACGCAAGAAGGCTTTTGGAACGACAACCGGAAGGCTCGCGCGCTCAGCGCTGAAAAGGCTCGTCTGGAAGCCGACGTCAAGGAATTCGAGGACCTCGATCGCGGCCTGAGTGACGCTCAGACCCTCTTCGAACTCGCCCAGGCCGAAAAAGACGAGGACACGCTTCGCGAGGTCGGCGGGCTCGTGACTACTCTCGCGAGTCAGTTTGAACAGGCCGAATTCCACAAAATGCTTTCTGAGGCGCAGGACTCGAAAAACGCCATCGTGACGATCAATGCGGGTGCCGGCGGGACCGAGTCGCAGGACTGGGCACAGATGCTTCTCCGCATGTATCAACGCTGGGCTCAGGACAAAGGGTTCAAGGCGGAATTGCTGGATGCCCTCCCGGGAGAAGAGGCGGGCATTAAGAACGCGACTCTGATGATCACCGGAAGTTACGCCTACGGCTTCCTGAAAGCCGAAGCCGGAGTGCATCGATTGGTTCGCATTTCGCCATTTGATTCGAATGCCCGTCGGCACACCTCATTTTCAAGTGTTTACGTCAGTCCCGAGGTGGACGACGATTTTGAAGTGGTCATCAACCCGGCTGATTTGCGTATCGATGTTTTTCGCGCCGGAGGCAAGGGAGGCCAGGGAGTCAATACGACCGATTCCGCCGTGAGGATCACGCATCATCCGAGCGGTATTGTCGTGGCCTGCCAGCAGGAGCGTTCGCAGATCAAGAATAAGGACCTCGCGATGAAAGTCTTGCGTTCACGCTTGTACGAGCGTCACCTCGAAGAAGAACGCAAGAAGCAGGCGGCGATCGAGAACTCGAAAATGGACATTGCCTGGGGCAGCCAGATCCGTTCCTATGTTTTGCATCCTTATAAGATGGTCAAGGACCATCGAACGGGGTTTACTCTTCCCGTGGCTGAGAAGGTTCTCGACGGAGAGCTCGATGGCTTTATTAAGGCTTTTTTGACGTGTCGCATTACCGGCGAATGGGTGAGGGGCGGTAATACGGAAGTTTAGCCCGGGGCTTAGCCTCGCGGACGCCTGTTCCGCGGCCTATGCCTTGCTATGGGTTCCGCCGCTCTTGATCTTGAACTTTTCAGAACTCCGAACAAGGTTGACCCTGAGTTCGCTCGCGTTCTTTTTCCTTTCCTGGAAGGCCTTTATCAGCACTACTTTCGCTGTGATGTGAGCGGCTTTGAGAACCTGCCTTCCGATCCCGTACTCCTGGTCGGCAATCATAACGGCCTGATTACCTTTGAAGTTCTGATGCTTTTTCATGCCTGGTGGAAACATTTCGGTACTTCCCGGCCGGCATTCGGCTTGACCCATAAAATCGCGCTCCGGCATCCGCTTTCCAGCTGGCTCCTGCCCCGCATCGGCGCGATTCCGGCGGATCCGGATCTGGCCTATGATGCCCTATCCCGGGGGTATTCGCTCCTGGCCTATCCTGGGGGTTTGAAAGAGTCTTTTCGACCGTATCGTGAACGTAAGAAAGTCGACTTTTTCCAGCGGAAAGGATTTATCCGCCTCGCTTTGAAGGCAAAGGTTCCGATTGTACCCGTCGCCAGCATTGGGGCGCACGAAACGTATATCATTCTGCATCGTGGGGAGGAGCTGGCCGAGAGACTCGGGCTCAAGGAAAAGCTGAAGCTTCACGGAATTCCGGTGACTTTTCGGTCCTTGTTTTTTCTTTGGTGCGTGGCGAGCGGGCTCTTTACGTTTTTTCCCCTTCTTCTTGCCCCTGCGGCGTTTGCCTCGATTTTTGTCCCTCTCCCGGCAAAGATGAGTTTCAGGTTCTTGCCTGCGATTGACACGGCTGAGGTTTGGAATTCACATTTAAGCGAAGACGAAAATATCCAGGCGATTTATGACCGCGTGGTTGGCTCGCTTCAGACGGCCCTGACGAACGAGTATCGAAACAGGCTCCTGCCGATTGTCGGCTAAAGCCAGCTGCCCGAAGGCGTTCGGCCAATAGATAAAACGGATGACAAGGCAATTGACTTTGGGTCCTAAGTCGACTACTTGATTGATACATTGTGAATGCGGGGGTGTAGTTGAGTCGGTTACAACGTCGCCCTGTCACGGCGAAGGCCGTGGGTTCGAGTCCCATCACTCCCGCCATTTAAACTGGAACCCGAAAAATGGTTCCTCAGAGCCGTCACCCGTGACGGCGGCTCTGAATTTACTTTTAATTCCAGTACGTTACCAGGCCTCAGTGTAACGCTCATAATAATTCTCTCTATAAAATTCCTTTTCTCTGTCCCCGTCAGCTTGTCCAATTTTCCCACCATCTCTCTAACCACTTCCTGCAATTTCTCCAAACCGGACGACCTGATAAGGTTTTCCCGGTAAATTCGCTTATTTTCCAAATCTACAGTCAGTCGTTTATTCTTCGCTTCGATCGAAGGCAGAGCCTCGTCCTCAAGCCAGTGCATGAATTTTTCACTGCGCCGCTTTTCGGGGTCCATGAGGTCTTTTTTCAAATCGTCTTCGGCTTGATCGTTTTTTTCCAGCTCAGCTTTCATATCTGAGATTTCTTTATCGACCTTTTGAAGTTCAGTTTGACTTTGTTTTATCGCTGTTTCTGCGAGTTTTTTGAAAACTGCGCTATCGCACAAATAGTCCTTCACCCGCTTGAGGACTAACTTGTCGATGTCCTCGCACATGGTTCGCATCTTGTGCTTGGCATTGTAGTAGTAGCGGTAGTTGCCCTCCTTCGCGGACTCCCCAGTGAAGCGCGAACCGTCCTCATGAAAGAGAATGCGCGATAGCAGATAAACGTAGTCGTCCCGGCCAGTCTTCTTCCGGTTGACCTTGGTATCGTCGATTTTTGCCTGGACCTTGTTAAGCAGGTCGTCGTCAATCAAGGGGCCGTGGGGAAGTTTGACGATCTGATACCGCTTTGACTCGGGCAGTAATTCAGGGTTGGGGTGATCCTGGTTTTCGCGGTTGGCGTACCACAGCCCACGATACCGCCAACGGACATTGGTGAAGACAATATCCAGGGCGTGTTGTTTGAGGGGACGGCCTCTCTTGTTTGTGAGCCCCTGTTCCTTAGCCGTCTGAAGCAGCTTCTCCTTGCTGGAAAGCTGCAAATAGAGCTGAAGCAATCGTTCCACAGTCTGGAGTTCATCCGGGTTGGGGATGAAGTGACCTTTACGCTTAGGGTCTTTGTCCAGGCCCAGGATTTCAGCGGAGCCATTGATCTTGCCATCAGTGATGAGGCGTGAGCGTGCGTTCTCTCTGACTCGCATTGAGGTCATTTCTCTTTCGAACTGTGCCAGGGCCACGAGCACGGTGACCATCATGCGGCCATGGGGTGTCGATGTATCCAGATCCAGGCCGATGATGATAAGTTGAACATCGTGATCCTCGCAATGGCGGATCAGTTCGAGGAAGTCAGTTACTGACCTTGAAAGACGGCTGAGTTCAGTGGTGATGATGATATCCACGTGGCCACTGCTGATCATTCGCCACATTTCTTGGTACTGCGGGCGTTTTGTGTTCTTGCCGGAACAGGCTTCGTCGCAAAAATGCTGAACGATGACATGCGGAATACCGGTTTTCTCTTCCAAGAATTTGCAGTGACTTAGGCAGCGTTTACGTTGTGCTTCCGGCGAAGCATCATCTCTTCTAGTGCCGTCGTCGTTTTCCACCTGGCCGAAGGTACTGACCCTGGCGTAGCTTAAGCAACGCTTTAGCAGGTTTTGTTTCAGTACCTTGATACTCACAGCTTTGGTCCTCCTTCATGCCCCCAGCAGGCGTTGCAAAAGTTCGTTGAATACTGATTCAAGCTCCTGTTGTTCTCCTTGGACTTCCGATAGCCGATAATCATCCAAATTGATGATTCTGGTGGAAGGCCGACCCCGCCGTGCCTGCTTCGCCCGTCGTCGTTTTTTATAAAACTGCTTCTTGTAGCTTTGAATGCATTTAATGCAGCGGGAGTCGCGGCCCTGCTTGCCGTCAGATTTCCGATAAAAATGGCTCAATGGAAGAACCTGATTGCAGCTAAGGCACGCTCTAAAGCCGGTCAGCCCTTCTTGATCTAAAAAGGCGGTACGCATTCGCCCAATCTAGAACGGATGTAGTTTAAGGACGATCGACAAGAGATCGTCTACATCAGCGACAATCTATCTATTCGGTCCCGAGAAATGTCCTCAGATTTGTGATCGTATCTGACGCAGGATGTGACTTCAGTACCGTAAGAATCGATCGATAGTCACCCCGAAATTTCTTTTCTGCCTTACTCAAATCCAAGGTCCGGTTTGATAGTTGCCTTGCCATGCTAGAGGGATCATTCGATGCGGCAGCGTCGTTCATTTCTTTTGAGAGATGGAATATGAGTTCCCGCACTTTCCGGTCACCACCAAAACAGCCAGTAAGAAGTGAGCGTAACCGATAAAGGCTCCAGTATAATGGAAGCGTTTTTGGCTTGGCACGGATCTCAATGTTCAGGCGCTGGCCACCCGAATATATTGGCATGAGGTTTTTCCGCTGAAGGGACTCGTATTCATCGGCCGCTTTCGAGATGTCTCGCATTTGGCAGATAAGACTATTCCTCATCATAGTATCACAGACTCCTAACCGCTCGAGTCTCTCGATAGCCTCTTCCGTGTCCTGTTTAAAACGATATTTCGGCTCAGATTTCTCCTGCCTGTACTTCTTGTAGACAGCGAGGCGAGCATCGCAGAGGCGAATGTGCTCCTCTGAAATAACGTAGTTAGCGACCTCAAAAAGAAGTGCTTTTCTCAGAAACGCATCCTCAGTTAGAAGCTGACGTTGCCGATCTAGGGGTAATTGAAGAGCGACAATTCCCTCTAGCCAGCTTGCGATCTGTTCACTGGCCAGATCAATCATAAGGTCATCTGGGAAATTCCATGCTGGGAAAATCCTAAAAGGTTCACCAAGGCCGCCTAAAGTGTCCATATTCCCATTCTAGCATTAGTACGTCCGCGCGGACCAGCGACAGATTCCTATTCTGAATTCACGAGAATGTCGCTCCTCCACCGTTAGTCTTGTCGATCGCATTAGAGAGAAAAGAACGGCACATTCACGCAAAAGGAGAACATATGAAAGAAATGATGCTTGAAGTGGCGACTATTGAAATGAACGGACCATCAGCGATTGATCAAGAGCGGCTGCGTGGAGATGCCTTCTTTGCGCTTCGTGAGAGCTTGGCCAAGGACGGGCAATACGCACGCATCGGGGCGAGGATGCCAAGCCAGCCGAAAGCGCCGATCCTAATCTATGGACGAAACCGTGTGTATGCGTTCAAGGAGAACTATCGACAGATTACTGAGGGAGCTAGCTATCGCGGTAAGCGCGTCGAGATTGATCCGAAGATCGCCGATTTTCATCGGCAGTTCTCACTTATAAGCGCCAATGTCTATGGTGAAGATGAGTTACCTGAAGACGATCTGACCGATATTGCGATGGCCGTGAAAGAAAACCAGCTAAGGAAAAGTCGTGACTGGCTCGGCCTTTCGGATCTCCTCTCTAAGCTGGCGCCTCTATACAAGGAGCGACACCCAGAAATCGCCAGAGGGCGATTTGGTGGAGGCAGGAATGGAAAGGGAAGCAGATGTAGGCGAACTGATAATCCGGAATCCGGAATTACAGTTAAGAACTTTCTGCAATATGCCAGTAGCCTCACCGGGCTTGCCCCACAAAGAATCAGTGAGGTTCTAAGTCTTCAACGATTGGAGCAGAACGATCGAAAAAAGCTAGCCGAAGGAGAGATTACCTACTCCAAGGCACTGGAAATCATTCAAGCGAAATTGGCAGCAGAAAGGGTGAGGAGTCCTTCGAAGCCCAAAGCAAGTTCCAAGGGTAAACATCAGGATGAGTCGCAAAATGATCCGGAAAAGACGCCGAAAAGTGATTTCAATGATGGAACACGAACGCCCGAAAAGGGTCCACAGCAGGCAGCTCGATCAGTAAGTGGTGAGGCGGAGGATATCGCAGGCCCTGATTCTCTGTCAGAGAACGCTCCGAATATGAAATCATATCCAGTTGAGTCCGCAAATCCTTCGGACCAAAAAGCGGCTAATGGAATTTCGAAGCTTTCTGGATCAGAACCAGTCAATGTACCCGTGAAAACCATAGACCAGGGGGCATCCAAAATTGTAACCAGAACTGTGGCTTCACCTCCTGATGATCGATCAACAGATTTCAGGGAAGTAGAGTCATGTGGTATCCCAGTTGATCAGGGGGAAGGTTCGAAAGTAATCGATACAGAACTGCAGCGCCTTTCCGAGCAGGTCGATCAAACGCGATACCATCTTGAAATGTTATGTGCGCTCGTTGAGTCATATAATGGATGCCTCGATAAGGGCACCTTAGTGCGGATTAACGCAATCAGGCATCTTACAATACGGTTCTTTGACCTATCAAAGGCAAAGGAAACAGATAACGACAAAGACTAGGTTGGCACCTTATCCAGTGGGTGCTCGTATTTATTACCTGTTCTTTTCCCAATAAAGAATAATTAATACCCGTTCATTCACCCTGCTTTTCCATTTAATCGGAAATCCATTAACCAAAATCTCTCGTTTAACGAGAAGGAGTTTCTATGTCTTCAAGTAAACCTATTCCCATTCTTACCTTCGATGACTTCCATGGAATGATTTTTGACAGATCAACATTTGGAAGTACCTTCATTAGCTACGACAATTCTAGAGTGTTTCAAGAAGCCTACGTTCAGTCATTGGCATCGGAGGGAAGCGGTATTCTCATTGATCCAGTGGAGAATATTCGGGTATCGGTTCGTAAAGGGAATCCGGCTAATGGAAAGCCAACCTGGCTATTCAGTAGTTGGACGGATTCGAAGGCCGGCAAGGGCAAAATCAACGGTAATGAAATCGGGCGTACCGTCCTCCGTGAAAAATATGGTTTCACAGATATTGGGAAATATGTCGATCCCTGCGGAAAAAGGAACTTCATTCCAATTCAAATCAGGACGGATACAGATGTCAATTTGGCACCCATCCTCAAACAAGAAGTCCCTGCAATTGTTTTTGATAGGATCACTAAACGAAGTCAGGCCATTCTTAAAGCGTTACGGTCTTGGAATAGTAAAGCTTCTTACGTTCTTCGATGGCATTCGTGTTCTCAGATTGAAATAGACCTGGATGTGATGTCCCCCGTTGGAGAGGATTTCGGAATTAGTCGTGACATTGGGTACAACCTGTCGTCGTTAGTGGCGCGCACTTACAGCGGTTACTTCCTTGACTGTGAGTCCCATCAAATTCCTTTTCGCGACCCCCCAATCATTCGTAGCCTTGTTCAATCTCAAAAAAAACATCTCATTCCGTGCTTTCGCGCCGATCTTCATGATGGATCTGAACTGGTCATCTATTTGAAGGAACGTGGTGAGCAGAAGAATCTTCAAAGAATCGAGTATCGCATCAAGAACAAAAAATTGATTCAAGACCTCTGGGGAAATTCGTTTTCCTCTCTTGCTGAGTTGCAGGTGCTTCTAGAAAATCTCTATAGTTACGTTTTTGACCGACTACTTATGTGTCTCAATGTCAATTACGTTCATCTTACAGATAGCTTAGTGGCAGAGGCAGAGGCGGAGTTACGTAGATGGCATCCAGAAAATTGCGATCTTCTGCTACGCGCTTTAACGTCGAATGCTTATCTTATCGAAAACAATATCTATCCTGCAAAGGAAGGTAGGATCAACAGAGCAGCTAGGCACGGCATTTTTCAGAAGGTCGGACCATCAACCAAAAGTCGTCTGTACAGGCTTGCCTTAGCATTTGATAGGCAGCCCCTGAAAGAACCACAGAAGGATTGTGCTGTTGAGACAGTGAAAGAGCATGAGCGCATCGCGATACCTGGACACGTGGATCAATGTTCTGGTGAGGAAGGTGTTTAGGTATATGTTTCACTATCAAGTCATTCCGTTAGACGAGATTATTTTGCCAAAGGATACGTCCCATCTCCGCGCCTTCACCCCAAGAGAGCTATGGCGAATCATTAGAACTACGGAACAGTGCGGTGGTTTGCTTCACCCTGTGGGAGTTTCACCAGAAAACACCGACGGTCTACGAACTTTAGTATTTGGGTTTGGACGTGTGCTCGCCTTTCATTATGCAAGGGCGAGCGTCTCCGGTACTAAGATGCCTCTCGACTTTTGTGGATTCATTGACTACGAAAGACAAACCCGAGAAAAAGAGAGGGAAAGTAATTACGTCTGTAACGAACTTCCCTTGGGTACCGGGTATGACTTTGCTTTTATCCAAACCATTGAACTGGCTAATTTCGACGGTTCCAGTCTTCATTTAGATCCGCTTATGCTCTCCATGATTGAGAATCATGTTCGTGCAGACATGCATCCACTTGATCAGAGTGCCTTACTCCACCAACTCAAGCAGCGTTATGAATCTTTGCATCCAGAGGCCCGAGTTGGCGCTACAGGGGGTGGCCGTAATGGTCAAGGTGTCCGTACTAAGTCTCAGATTGCGGGAACCGCAAACTCAGTGGAGCCATTCGTTTCCTATATGTCAAAACTATTGAATATCAGCCAACGAAGTATCTACGAGTTACTGTTCTTGCAATACTTGAACTCTTACGACTTTAAGCTTTTCAGGGCAGGAAAGCTTACTAAGACTTCGGCGATTGAGAAAGCTCGTAAGGTTAGGTGGGAAGATAAATCGGGAAGAGTGCGAATTCAGAAATGTAGACCAAAAGCTTGGGAGCCTGCCAAGTGGAATTCCGATATCTATAAGTCGCTAGTCGGAAAACACGCCGTACAACTAATGGCGAATAGAAATAATCCGAACGCGATATCGCCAATAGTTCAAAAGCAGATCGTCCAATGCATAAAAATGACAAGGACATTAAAGGAAGAGCTGCGATCTATCTTTTATGGGCAGTCGCTTGAGGAGTGCCAGGAAACGACAAAGCGACAGCTGTACAGTCAACTAGGTTTTCTCATTATTCGGGCAGAACGATTACTTGGATCCCCTAAACACATTGCTGCGCTAGGGCGAACGGTAAGTGGCATGAGAAACGAAAGTAAGAAGAAGAATGAGGATTAGGTTTATGAGAATTGATAAAAGCGAATTTCGGCTCGATTGCACGGGTGATGTTGTTAAGGGTGACTTCATCCAATTTACAGAGGATGTTTATTGTCCAAAGACTGGAGAGCGTCTTGGGCAACGAATAAATTGGGTAGAAGTAGTCGGTGAAAGCTACGGAGAGAAAAAGCAGCAACACACCTTTTTCATCGTGGTACTTCATAGCGAAGGAGTGACTCCACTAGCAGATGAGACGAAGACTAACAGAAAAGGTCGAAACATTTACAAGTATGGAACACGAAGAACGATATGGGTAGATGAGGATGAGAGGACGATTGCTTTAAAGGAAAAGCACGAACGTGGCAAGGTTTCCCGTGAGCAGCGTAATCTAAGGCGTGGTACAGAAAATAATATAAAAATTGGCCGAATGCCTGTGACAATCCCGGTTTCTAGCAGATGGAAGATATGAGCGATGAGTCTGGAGCTTACAGTGAAATGCCTGCCCAAAGCTAGAATACTCAGGAGCCAGATGATCAGCTATAGATGCGCAGAAATGGGCGTACCAAAACCCCCGTCAGATGCGGATTCAAATTTTGTAGTCATTTCAATGTCGACCGACCAGTGATTGAAGCGTATCAAAACCAGTAAGTTTTGGTTCACCGGCAGCTGACGGCGGAGATGGTGCGCCGCATTGGAGTTCGAGTGCGGTTTATGTTGTCCGGAATGTACTAAAGCCGCTTCTACGTGATAGGTTCACCTCATACCCGGGAGGCGTTTGTAGAGTGGATCTTTCACTTTCAGTGGACGAATTTGTGCGGTCTATTGCGGTCAATCGCGCTGCACCTCATGCTCTATTCTTGGGAGCAGGAGCTTCGATTTCGTCCGGCGTACCTTCAGCTGATACATGCACCTGGTTATGGAAGCGAGACATTTTCCTTTCGCGTAATCCCGGGCTAGGAAATCAGTTCGACGATATCTCACTTTCAAGTGTACGTGCTCGGATCCAACGATGGCTAGACACGGAGGGTGGCTTTCCCGGTGAAGGATCCGACGATGAATACGGCTTTTATGCACAGAAGTGCTATCCGATTGCAGAGGATCGGCGCCGTTTCTTTCAAGGCCTTATCACAGGCGTAAGGCCGTATGTTGGTTACGAACTTTTGGTCCTGCTATCAGAATCGAATCTAATGCGGTCCGTATGGACCACGAATTTTGATGGGCTCACGGCAAAGGCAGCAGCAAATTCGCAATTAGTTCCCGTCGAAGTCACGCTGGATGCAGCTACTAGAATTTTTCGACAGCCGCAAACAGGTGAACTATTGATTGTGTCTATTCATGGTGATTATCGATACGACAAACTTAAGAACACGAATCCAGAGATTCAGGAGTTTGACGGCACCCTCCATGGCGAACTAGATCGGTCGTTGGATGTTGGGACGCTGATTGTTTCTGGTTACAGTGGCCGCGATGGTTCAATTATGGAGACCCTCGGTAAAGCCATGTCTAGGAAGGCGGCGGGCAGGCTATTTTGGTGCGGATATGGGCCTGATATCCCAGCAGCAGTTCAGGGGCTGCTCTTACAGGCTCGGGCTGCGGGAAGAGAGGCGTACTTTGTCCCAACCTTGGGATTCGACGATGTAATGTCGCGACTTGCCTTGGCCTGTCTTTCGGATGAGAAATTGGAAAAAGCTCGTGAGCTGAGCGTAAGTAAACTCTTCAAGTCAGAGAAAAATCTTCCGCCCTTTGATCTAACAGCGCCCCATGTCCGTGGAGTCACTAAGAGCAATCTATATCCAATCGAGTGCCCCAGTGATGTATTGCAGTTTCACGTTTCTGGATTGGACGTGAAGGGGGCATGGAAACTGCTTCGTGAGAAAATTGCCGGCTCCAAGATCGTTGCAGGTCTTCAGAAGGGGCGTGTCCTCGCGATTGGTGATATCGGAGAGGTCAAACATGTCTTTTCTGATTGCCTAACCACAGATATTTCTAGAGTTCCCATCGAAGATCGGGATTATGACTTTTCAGACGGTGTAATTGTTTCGCTGTTAACAGAGGCTCTTGTTAAGGGCCTCGCGGATACGTATGGTCTTGGCAGCGATGGGAAACGCCTCCTGTGGCGGAAAGAGAAGAAACAAGATCTTTCGATTGATGGCAAAGTACTTGCGATTCATGATGCAGTGCTGGTTTCCATTCGGCGATATTGTGGAAGGCAGTTTCTAGCAATTAAGCCGACGCTGAGGTCGGTGTTCTTGGATGGTTCAGAGCCGGATCCTGATCTCCAAATGGAAGTCAAACGGCAATTACTGACAAGGCAATGGAATCGCGAGTTCGATCAGGCGCTGGATTGTTGGCGGAATTCGCTAATAACTGAGGAAAGCGTCACGATTTCCTTTCCAGTGGCGAGTGCTTCGGGTTTTTCGTTTCGGATTCTGGGGCAAGCTGCCTTGGGAAGGTTTCTGACGTACAATTCGCGAGACAGTATTTCGGTTCCTCGCATCATCGAAGATCATGTGGTGTTTTCGGGTGCTCAATTTAAGGAACCAAAACTACTATTTTCGAATAAGCAGGCGAACGCTACAGCCCGGGATGAGCATTCGATCAGAGGGCTCCTTCAAAATAGGCCTTACGACTTCCCTCTTGCACATGCAGGTATTGCCGATGAAGTAAGAGTCGGCGTCGTCTGTCCTGCTCGTGATGCTCCTGCGCTCGGAAATTATCTCGGCAAACTAAACGAGAAGCGGTTACCGAATAGCAAGAAAGAGTACCTGCTCGAATATCCGGGGTTTTCAAGAGCATTTGGAGTAAATGTAGACGTTCCGCAGAAATGGAATGCTGCTTGGGTGGACTGCTCGGAACCAAATGGTACGGCTACAGCCAAAGAAGGAGCGCTGGATTTAGCCAAGAAGATCACGAGCGCAATCGACCAAGCGAAAGCCGCTGCTTCGCCGAACGTAATAGTTATCTACGTCCCAGAGCGATGGAAGCCATTTGAGCGGTTTCGTATCGACGAGGAGTTCTTTGATCTTCACGACTATATTAAAGCTTATTGTGTTCAGCGTGGTGTCGCGACCCAATTCATCCGCGAGAGGACCTTGACCAAGATCTACCAGGGTGAAGTCATGTGGTGGCTTGCTCTATCGATCTATATCAAGGCAATGCGGACCCCTTGGGCTCTTGAAATGCTGAACGATGATACTGCCTACGTAGGGTTAGGCTTTAGTCTTGATCCTTCAAGGCCAACCGGACGACATGTCATCCTGGGATGTAGCCATATCTATAATTCTTCAGGAATCGGTCTTAGCTATAAGCTCAGCAAGATAGAGCGGCCGACAATTATTCAAGGTAATCCTTTTATGTCGACAGAGGATGCTCGACGGGTGGGCGAGAGTATCCGCCAACAGTTTTACGAGAGCATGCAAAGACTGCCGAAGAGAGTCGTTATCCATAGACGCACTCAATTTCTCCAGGGTGAGAAGGCGGGCCTGCTTGATGGGCTTTCAGGGGTATCCATCGTTGACATGTTGGAGATCAACGTGGAGTCGGCGATTCGGAGCATTGCTTATCGATTCGCGAAATCCGGAAATTTCTATTCTGATATGTTCCCCATTCGTAGGGGATCAGCCCTGTTGCTCGATGCGCGAAAAGCCCTCTTGTGGGTTCATGGAACGAGCGATGCTATACAGCAAAGCGCAAATGGACAACCCTTGAGCTATTACTTGGGCAAGAGCAGGATACCTGCGCCGCTCACCATAATTCGGCATTTTGGTAATTCTCACTTCAGCGACTTGGCGAGAGAAATTCTCGGACTTTCTAAGATGAGTTTAAATTCATTTGACCTATATACGAAGCTTCCGGCTACTATCAAGTCGTCGAATGAGATTGCGCGAATCGGAAGCCTACTAGAAAGATTAGGTCCGGTTGCATATGACTATCGACTTTTTATCTAGCGAGATTTGAACAAGCGCGCTGAACAGTTCCCAGACCCAAATTGAGTTCGTTTGCAATTGAACGAAATGATCTACCCTGGGAACGTAAGACTTCGATTTGCTTTAATGGTAGATCCTTCTTCGGTCGTCCAATTTTCTTTCCCTTGGCCTTCGCAGCAGCCAGTCCCGCCTTGACCCTTTCTTTGATGAGACTGGCCTCGAATTCAGCGAAAGCAGCTATGAGTGCGCACATCAAGCGGCCAGAAGCGGTGGTTAAATCGACGTTGTCTTTGAGGCTGATAAACTGAATTCCTAGATCGCCCAATTCTTGAAGCATCAGAACCAAATCCCGGAGGCTGCGCGCGAAACGATCAAGTTTCCATACTAGAATGAGATCAAACTTTCTCCTTCGTGCATCGGAAAGGAGTTGTTGAAGTCCTGGCCGCTTATCGTTGGTACCAGTGGCCTTGTCCTCGTATATATCGATTAACTGCCATCCACGGGCCTCCACGAATTGCAGGAGTTCGCGGGACTGGAGATCCAGATTCTGGTCTTGGGTTGAAACTCGAAGGTACAGGGCCACTCTGGTTTTGTTTTTCATCGTCGGCCTCCTGTTAAACTTCGATGATTCCAATTCGAAGATCTTTACGAATCTTATGCTGGACCTCACGGACCTTGCCGGTTATGTCCCGTTTGTTCTTGAAGACGTTCCACGGCACTTTGCTTTCGCCTTTGGTTCCTGTGCACCACACGCTTATGACGGTCCGGCCTTTTGCGGACATTGTTTGGCGCTTAATTTTCATTTCGTAGCGGCGCATATACGAGTGCAACGGTAGGTAAATTACTTTCACGCAATGCTTATCGAGTAGCTTGAGAAAACCGTATTCATCGGCCACCCGCTTGCGGCGACCACGCTTGATGGTGATGATGTTGGATTCACCGCAGATCAGGAGGGCCTGTCCGTTACGACAGCGCATTGGAAATTCATCGACGAGCTTCTGCTTTTTACTGGGGTGTTCTGATGATCTGGCAAATGCCCGATGAAAGATTGATGGCTTCCTCCTTCTGCGGTCCCACCACTCAACTTGCAGGGTGCCGTATTTTTCCAGATCACCCGATTCGAGGATGGCGCTTTTGACTTTCTGGCCCAGGATTGCCCGCTTGTTTGGCCGATTGCCTTTACGGTCATCGATGGTGAATAGGTTAAAAAGGATCTGAGTGCAGCCGAGCTCGCCTGCTAGGGCTGCTATCTTTGGAAGTTCAGCCCGAAGATCCCGCCGATTGACGTTCCGGCTGACGATCATGATTCGTTCCTTTATATTACTGCGGCGCATACTGGCCCGCCTTTCTAGAGACTAAACATGATCTAAGTCCCTAATATTATTATATTATAAGACTCAGGTAATATAAAGTAATAAAAACAGGGACTTAAACTAGAAAATCAACGAGATATCGTTGCATCTTGCCAATATCTGTCCTTTTAAGCTTTTGAATGCCGCCACGAGCCCGGCGAAGACTGTGGAATCGTGGGGCTCCTCTGTCCTGACGGATATCGAAAGACGATTGCGAGCTGATGATTAGGTGTCCAATCGTGGGAGAGAGCGGTACCAGAATGGGCTCTTAACGGAGTATCGGAGCAATTCATCACCAGGAGCGCCGGATCCAATACGCTCATATTGTGTAAAAAATGAGCGCATTTACTTAGAAAGATGATCTTCCCTTAGGGAGAAAATTCTTTCTAAGGTAGCTTTCTGTTGTCGCGCGAATCTTTAAGTCGAAAAATATCCAAGTGACTATAGGTACACGCATCAAACAGTTACTGACTGAACGCCGGATCAGTATCAAGGAACTTGCTCAGGCTACCGGCATTCCAGCCAGCACAGTTTCGCAGTGGACGCTGTATAGCAAAACCCCCTCTCCGGCAGTCGTGGTAAAAATCGCCAAATACTTTGCCGTGGATCTGGAATGGCTGATTACCGGTGAAGAGCCCGCCGCTGCGATTGCCAAGGAAATGATTCAAAGCCTAGAGAAACGCTTCATGGAAATACATCAGGGGGTTTACCGAGTTCGGATTGAAAAGGAAGTGGAAGTTCCTTCAAGCAAGAAGCGAGGCTGAAATGGATTCTACAAATCTAAAGACGTGGCCGTGCCCAGAATGTAAGGCACCCGTTCCAGAACAAAAACAACGGTGTCCATCTTGTTCAAAGCAGTTGATATGGTTATCAGGCGGGCCAATTTCTTCTCACCCGAAGAAGAGAAGGGTTGAAATCGAAAATAAGATCCCGCTCCTTATCGCTATATTCGGTACCATATTTTTCTTACCAGGGGGCGTGTGGATGCTCGTGAGCGCCACGGCAATGAAAGAGTTCTTGGGTGGCCTTGGATGTGCGTTCATGGGCGCGATGATCTGTTCTATCGCCGTCATTCAGCGTACTGGTGAGTGGCAGCGCGGATTCTTCTCCAATAGAAAGAATGTTTCATTCTGGAATCACTGGTTGGTATGGACGGCAATTACTGCAATAGGATTTGCGGTAATAATGATGTCTAGCCATGCAGATCGATTCAGTAATCAGAATGTCTTTGGTTATTTTGCAAACGAAAAAGCAGAAGAAAACGCCGCTTGGGGATCAATGTTCGGAGGAGTTTTCATTTCGCTCTTTATGTCTTGGTTTCCAGCCACGCTCACCACATCATTTATGAGAAAGATCCGTAGTCAATGAATCGGCTACTTTTCCTAACTACGATGGTTGTTCTTGCCGTTTTTTCTGCCTGCGAATCGATAGAATGGGCCGAGGATAAAGACTACGGAAGCCTGTCACGCAAGGATTACCTCGAAATGGAGAAGATCTCTGATGCGGCCTATTTCAATGACAAGCTTTGGCCCATCAAGCCGGACGGTCCCTATTTTGAGCGAGACTGGGCAAGGGATCATAAGGGTTGGTGCTTGGATAAATCCATTCCGGCCGATAAATGCAAAGCGATGGTACATGAGTTCCTGGTAACCCAGGAACGTCGTAATCAACGACGACTCCAAAGGGAGAAGCAGCAAGGGGTCGCGGCAACTTTTCCGTGTCTGAGGGTCGCATCGGTTAGTGAAGCAGGTCTCCTGCGGCCTGCTCAATCTGGTTAATTCGTTGGACCGAAACCAGGTGCTCGAATCTTTCGAGATCCACTCTCG
>Ga0208958_1001163_pt1 | contig 27552 bp, 21 predicted proteins | sample RifOxyB1_FD_184032 | JGI IMG/M metagenome (GOLD analysis project Ga0208958, IMG submission 184032) | Soil microbial communities from Rifle, Colorado - Rifle Oxygen_injection B1 (SPAdes) | ecosystem: Environmental > Terrestrial > Deep subsurface > Rock core/Sediment | place: Rifle, Colorado...
AAGGAACCGTAGGTGAAATGGATAAAATTGTCGATTATTTAAGGACCGCCAAAGCTAGTGTAGTTATCTTTATTGCGGGAGTGATTCCGGATACTTTTCATGCCAATATTGATGCCAAGACCAAAGAATATAACAGCAGATTAAGTGCATTTTGCCAGGAAAAATCAACCACGGACTCTCCTATTATTTTTGTGGATCTCTATAGTAAAATTAATCCTAAAACAGATATTTTTGATGGACTTCATCCCAGCGATTCTGGCAATAAAAAGATGGCAGAAGGATGGTTTCAAGCGCTTAAGACCTACTATTCAAAGAAAAAATAAACCGATTTTTACCAACACTGATAGTGAGTTTACCGATTAGTTTTTACTTCTACGGGACCTCTTTTTTTATCGCTAGTGCTAAGAGACGATGGTACAGGTAGTTTTTTTTCTTCTTTTGATTTGTTAACGTCTTGTTCTAATAAAATTTCTTTGCCGGAGGTTCGATTGTCTTGTACAACGAGTGCAGCATGGCGACTAACCGTAGTTTGAATACGCATTGATTGGGCAGGGGCCCATCCCAGGTTTTTATACAGGAAGTATTGTCCATTATCAGCAGAACAATATTGATAGCTATTTTCTAAAAGCTTATGATTGTCTTCAAAAAACTTTTGATTAAATACAATAATAATACTGTCTTTGTCGTATGAGAATTGATGGGTGGAGGTATTTTTGTTTTGGGTATGTAAAAATTGGATTATTGCTGGAGAAAATCCACTGAAGGTTAGGGTAATATCCCCATATTTATTATTAATTAAATTGTGATCGCTATAAAAATCAGCCATCATTTCTTTAAAAAATTCGCATGGGTTGGGATAACCGGCTACCATGTGGCTTACCAATTTATTTTCCATATTCTGAGTTTGGATTGATACATATATATTTCCACTATTATTTGTTAATGTTTTAAAATCGCTTATTTTAAACATTGAACGTAGCAATGGTTGTGCAAATTCGTGTGGATATTCATCTCTTTCTAAATACGTGACTAATTTTTTTAAAAACTTGTTTAGGTCTTTAGTATGGAAGGCATATAGGCAAGAAGAATAGAGTGAAAGGCAAATAAGCAAAAATTTAATATTTTTCATATGGTTTTTTTACCTCTTAAGCAACTGCTTAGCTTGCTTATCGGTAGTATGAAATATTATATTTATATATGAAAAACGAAGGGGAAAATAATTAAAACCCATTCAAAAAGGTCAACTACTGATGGATCAATTAGAAAACGCCAAACAGCTTGAATTGAAAAAGAAAAAGAGGGCATTAGAGGAAATACGAGAAAAAAGAATAGCGCAGAAGATTCTTTCTTTAAAAGTGTTGTTACGTAGGGTTAAGCTTTTAATCGTCTGCATGGGAATGCTGCTCGCTATATCTTTCTTTATGAAGGGTTCATTGGTTGATTATAAGAAGATACATCCTAATTTGCGTTTACAGCCCTTACAAACAGACACTGAAAAAAAAGAAGTTACATTAAATTATATGGGCATTCAATATCTCATAAAACCAATCCAGGATTATGAAATATCGGGACTGGTAGTTTCTCATAATAATCCCTCTGGGTTTGGTGATATTTATCACGATAGCAAATCTTTTGATACGAAGGATTTATGTCTGATTTGGGGGAATAATTTAATGAATAATGATTTTCATAAAGTGAAATTTTGGAATGTATCGTGGACGTGTAATTTTCGTTATCCCCATGGAATAAATTTTGAATTCGATGAAATTTCCAATAATCACTTGATTACTAGAAGTGATGAAATTAGAAAAAAAATCGCAAAAATAAGAGTGGGTGATCAAATTAAAATCAAGGGTACGCTTGCTAATTATACTAGTTTGAACAACGAAAATGGTTGGCGAAACTCAAGTCTTACCAGAAGTGATACGGGAAATGGGGCCTGTGAGGTTGTCTTTGTAGAGTCCTTAGAAGTATTAAAAAAAGGAACCCCAATGTGGTACTTATTGTATGATTTATCTAAATGGGGATTATTTCTTTTTATAGGATTTGGAATTGGACTTCTGATACAATCAACCCGACGCAATGACTCCTTGCGTTAGTACGCGTCTTACAGGGAAAATCACCCTTAAGTAATATGAAAAATTTATAAAATCACCCCACAAATGCAGCGAAGTGTTATAAGTGGAACAATTTAGAGGAAAGTATGCAGCAGCAAAGTATCGTATCTATAAATCAGGTGAATAAAGTGAATTTAAATCACTTCTTAAGCGTAAGGGAAATGGATTGTTATTTAAAAACTGCGATTGCAAAAAAACAAAAAAGTTTCGTGGCGGGCCGAATTGCTGGCAAGCTGGCTTGTTTAAAAGTGATCAAGAATCTAAATTTGATAGATCTAGAAATAGTAAATGATTCAGAGGGTGCATTTAAAGGACGTCCTCAATTATTTTATAAGCAAAATGTCTTGGGACATGTATCGATATCTCATTCCAAAGAACTTGCTAGTGCTACTTTTGATACGAAAGAAAACATAGGCATCGACCTAGAATATGTTTGTAAGAGGGATATTGCCTTTTATAAATTTAACTTCACTCCTCAAGAAAAGGATATCGTAGGAAAATTTAATGGCCTTGATTTTGATAAGGTCGTTACCTTGTTTTGGACCGCCAAAGAAGCTATGAGTAAAGTAATGGGAATAGGCCTTAGGGTAGATGCTCGAAATTTTGAAATTCATATATCTTTTAATTTACTAAAGGATTTTATTCAAAGTGATCGAGAGCAAATTGTATATGAAGGTAAATACCGGATTGATGCTAGAACCTTTCAAATCAGTAGTCGTTGTATACACCACAATAATTTATTTTACTATTTAACAACAGCAATAATTATAAATAATGAAATTGGGAGAAAATCATGAACAAATTATCAAGTAGTAGGTCTTTTGAAGTGGCCATGTTGGCAACTTTTTTAAACAGCGAAAAATTTAATGAACTCATTAAAAACAAGGAATTTCAAGAATACTTAGCAGCTCAAAAGGTTTTGGTTGCGAATCTTTTAATTACGGGGTTTGAATTGAATGACGGATCAAAGGAAGTCAATGAAATCATGGTGAGTGAAAAACCAGTAGTTAAGCCAATTGATTTAACCAGTGAATTGATGGCAGCAATATCTAGCTCGACCGAACCATCATTTAACGCGGAAAGTATTATGGCAACAGTTACCGATATATGTTCCGAAATCACTGGATACCCGAAAGAAATGTTGGACCCCAAACTGGATTTGGAAGCTGACCTGGGAATTGATACCGTAAAGCAAATGGAAATATTAAGCATTTTGAAAGATAAATATAATCACATGATTGAAGAAAGCTTTGTTTTAAGCAGTACTCCAACTATTAATGATGTTACCAAATATTTGTTAAGAGCTTAAATCGGTTTGGCGATATAGGTTGCTGTTTAAAGGAACCTTGGTTTTGTCGGGTATGGATATACCGGGACCGATGGTGCTCCATGCTCCGATAAAGACATTGTTTCCAATTTTAATTTTTTTTATCATGAGAAACATCCTTCCATCTTTAGAAGGGGAAAGCACATGAGAGTAGAAACCAGATTGGTTGCCAAAAATTACAAAATCACCGATTTCCAGCAAGCTTCGGTCTGATATTTCCATTTGGGTTGCATAGAAAATATTTTTACCAACTTTGCTGCCCCATAATCTTAACCAAAAACTGTAGACTCCTGGAATCATCCGTAAGATGTTTTCCAGGGTTGGGATAGAAAGATAAATCCTTTGAATATATAAACTACCCCACCATGCAGGATATTTCCCGGTAGGGAAAATGGTATTTTCTTCTATTAGGGGATAGAAGATATTATGAATTCTAAACGTTAATAAAGGCAAAAAATAAAGAATAAAAATAATCATGAAAAAATGAAAAATAGATTGTGCATATATCATATTAAAAAATTCAATAAGAGTAAGCAGGATAATTATAGCAGGATAGAAAACAATTAATTTCCCAAGTAGTGTAGCCTTAGGTTTTTGACTGCTTTGATTATTCATGCGTGCCTCTTGAAATATTTTACATGTTCAGCTTTTTTTATCACAAGAATGGTGTTTAAGTTAGAATCTAATATTTTTGCGACAAAAGTTATTTTATCTGAATTTAGGTTTATATTACTGAGATAAATGTAATAGAGCTCATTGGTGGTAATTTCACCGGAGAATTTTATATCGTAATAATTCCCCGGTATAAAAGTTTGTTCCTTGGTGGTAAGCGATCGGTTTTCTACCATTAATTGATTGATAATATCAAAAATTCCGCCGTTTATAAAAATTAGGCCATCTCCGAAAGCATTATTGGGTGCGATTTTTGCCGTGGCAAGCAAAGTATGATCATCCACCCAAAGAACATTTTCTAGACTTTGAAATACCGGACCTAGTTTTTCTGGGAATTTATCGTGCAACATGCGGTAGAAATCTGTTTTATTTCGAAGGGGGGAGGTACTTAGTTTATCAAGCTCTAATCTGGTGTAGGGAAAAGGTTCAGTAAGTTCATTGGTTTTGGATAAAACCGTGGCGACTCCTTGGCAATTGATACTACTTTTAAGTAGTATTTGACCATCTGTTCGATATTTTGCAGTAGAGATTTCAAAATTTATTTCGTCATTGGAGCGTTTCTTTAAAGTTGTTGTTATGGTGAGAGGGATCACACCATCTAGCGGAGGCATCTGTGTCGGGGATAAAAAGGATATTAGTTTTATAGTTATTTCGTTTATAGGTCGATTGCTCCATAGGTATAGGTTTTGGAGAATCATTTCAGTTAAAACCACTCCTGGGACTGTAGGCCTTCCTCCGATAAGATGATCAGTTAAAAAGACTTCTTCACCAGTGAACGTTTTTTGAGTAACAAACATATCATCCGTATAAGATAGAATATGATCTATGTAGGAAAGATTAGAAGTTACATGACTTTTGGTCTTGATAAGGCTTCGCTCATTTAAATCCTGATAGAATGGAAAATTAGTAGTTGCATCGAAATTAGTATTGGTGCAGATGCAAGAACTTTGGGAATCTCTGCTACAAAATTCGTTGATAAAAAAACTAACTCCATCTTTAACTGAGATAAATTTTATATCATTTGATGACATTTGCGAGAAAACTGCATCATTCATGGCCATGCCCGTTTCTCCCCACGCCGGCCAGGCAATTGTTCTAATAAGAGTTTTGGGGAAATATTTTTTAAGCTGCATCGGCAGGCAAAAATGGATGGCATTGCAGGAGCTGTAGTCTGTTTGCCCGATGTTCCCATTAATTCCAGAGGTGGATGAAAAGAGGGTTATGGTATTCACGGGTATGTCAAGAAAAGATCGGAGCAAATTAGTTGTGCTAATGGTTTTACTAAAGAAAACTCTTTTAAAATCATCTATGCTTTTATCAAAAAATTTTTTAGAATATTCAATTCCGGCACCATGAATAATATGATTAATTTGTCCGTATTTTTTTATTAATTTTTTAATTTTAAAATCTAGGTCGTCATCGGAAAGGTCAATGTTTTCGTAATTGATTTCAACGCCTTGGTCGCGGTATCTTTGTAAATTCAAAAGAGTTTCATTGTTTCTTTGATGTTTTTCGTAAAGGGCAAGATGATCTTTAGGCTTTAAACCAGGATGTTTTTTCAAGGAATCATTTAGAAAGTCGTTTTTAGAAATATTTATAATTTCGGTGGGTAAATCACTGCGCCCAATAACGATAAAGCGTCCTTTGAACAGTTGCGCTAGAGAAATGCCGATTTCTGCGGTTATTCCTCGCGCTCCTCCGGTAATTAAAAAAGTGTTGTTATTTAAATAATTTAGTGGAAGGGGAGAATTATTTTGATAAGACAAAATATATTTTTTGATAAACAAATCGTTGTTAAAAAGTTCTAAAAAAGTGGGTAAATTCTTTGATGTAACACAAGTATTAAAAACATTGAATATATTTTTCCAGTTTTGATTGATAGGCAAAGTGATATGAGTAGTCTTGAAGGATGGGTAATCCTGGCCTAGAGATAAATAAAATGCTCGAAGAGCTTCTCCATGTAAATCAAGATATTTATCATCTTTAAAACCACAAGAAATAATTTTATTATTAATTGTAATGGTTTGGTAAAGAGCTTTATAAAATTGGATGTGTTCCATATATTGGTAAAAATTATATTCAAAGGGACCGGTGATTTGGTCACAATACATGGAAAGATCAAAAATGTAGTCATATGTCTTGGGTGTTAAAGAGCTATTTTTAATATCTACAAAATCAAATTTGGATATTTGAATAAGATTTTGAAGTTCGCTATAAGATGAAGGAGAGAGAAGGTTTTTTTGAGGAATAATGACTAGGACACTCGAAGAAATGTCATCATCTTTAATTGGATTAAAAAGGATATCAGTGTTTAGAATCCAACGATCCAACAATAAATTGATATCATCCAGATATACCGGCAAAGTTGGGTTGAATTTATATTGTTTAAAAGGGCCATCCCCCGCTGGAATATTATCCAGTGAGATAGTGATAGCGCTTTTTTGAAAATCATAAAATAATGAGGCTCCCGTGTTATAGCGATTAAGGGTATTTTGGGTAGGGTGCAGTGTAGCTTTGTTCCGGGTAAGATCAAATCGGTCATTAAGAATTGTTTTAACATCCCATGTAGGTAAATTAGTTTTATTAACCAGTTCAGAAAGTCTATTTAAACGTATTTGTGAATCCAGACTAATTTTAAATTCGTTGTCAGTTATATGTTGAAAATGATTGGTGTGAAATAATTGATCAGCTTCTATAATTTGTTTTTTATCCTTAAAAACTTCTATCATTATGGTTTTATTTTCTTTGCCGGAAGATAGGAGAATGATCCAAGAACCTTCAAAGTCAAAGCTTGCCAGGGTTTCTTTAAAGTCACTGATATTGCGACATTCTTCTAAAACTTTTCGGATAAACACATTGATATTAATTCCACTTCCAAGCTCCTTGGGGGCCGAAGATGCAGCATAGGTGATGGCAATCTGGGAATTATTTATTCCTCCCAGCGGGAAGATGCTTCCTGCATGGAAAAGACCAATAAAGTGAAGTTTATTTTCACTTTGATATTCCAGTAAAAAACGGGGAACTAATTCATTTTCTTCTTTGGTAAGAAAGGGGAAGTCATAGTTGGCCCCATGAATAATTTGATGGTGGTTCTTTAAAGAAAACCCCATGCATTCACCATAATTAATTGTGACGACGCTGCTTAAGGCATTTATTTCCATCAACGTTTTGTTATCAATGTTCAATTGCTTGGCCAGCTCATTCAACTCATTTAAATAATTTGGGGGAGTATAGGTTTGCAAGTTATTTAGAGCCTTCTCTTGTCTTTTTATAATTTGAGCCGGTAGTCTTTTTTTTAGCCAATCATTTTGCTTAAATATACTGTGATAGATTTGTGATATTTTTTGAGCTTTTTTAAAAGGAGAACCGGAAATAATTTGTGGATAATTGATATGATGTGAATTTATTTCCTTCTTTTCTGTCTGCCAGTCAGCTTTATTAAAGTGTGATGCAATTAAATGTCCACAGGTTCCGGATACACCAATGGAGCTTACGGCGACAAAAGGTGTCTTTTCTTTAAAGTGCTGAGTATTCGTTGCCAACGTAATGTTTTTGGTGTGATCGAGTAGAAATTGATCGGGACTTGTTACGCCTATAGTTGGATATATTTTTTGTTCTTTAAGGGTTATTACGGCTTTTAAAAGTGAGGCTAAAGAAGATGCAACTCGAAGATGACCAATGGAAGATTTGATACTTCCGATTGTGATATGGGATTTTCCATAAATTTCCAGACTAGATTCCATTTCTATTTGATCACCAACTCCCAGTCCTACTCCATGACACTCAACATATTCAACCGGTGGCGGATCAATTAATCCATCAACACATCTTTGGTAGCAAAGTTTTGCGGTGTTTTTATGAGTAGTGACCATTTGATTACTAAGTCCCTCGTTGGCAAGGTCGGTGTTATAAATCAGCGCATATATATTTTCGTTATTTAATAGGGCATCTTCAAGACGTCTCAGTACAAAAACGATTACACCTTCTCCTAGCACAATGCCATTTCGATTTTTATCAAAAGGTCTAAGATTCCCATCAGGAGACATCATTTTGAGATCACTATGCATGCAAAAAACCGGACCACTCATGGCCATATTGGAAGCGCAGACTACGCTAGCATCAAGATCTTTGGTCCGTAAGCTATTACAGGCATGATCAATTCCGACCAACCCGGTTGTGCAAAGTGAATTTATCGAAGTAGATCCGCCCTTTATATCAAAGAATTTGGCAACTCGTGAACCCAACATAGAGTCAACACCTGATACTGAATTATCCGGGTTGTATTCGATAAGATCATTTTTTATGTTTTTAAAAAAATCATTGAGAATCTGGTCTTTTTCTTTGGTAGAAATAAAATCAATTTTATGTTCAATAAAATGTTTTAAATAATTATATCTTAAACTAGTAACTTCTCTCATCATAAAATCTGAATCAGAAATAACTCCACAGAGCATGGAAGTATTTTGTAATATTTCTTTCTTTCCTATTAGACCAGCTTGTTTTAAAGCTTCTTCTACCGCTAGAAAAAGTCTGAATTGATTGGGATCAATATGTTTGATGGTAGTTGGCGGTATTTTCCATCTGAAGGTATCTTTGGGGTCAGGAAGATCGACAAATCCTCCTTTATGATTACTGGAGGTCCATTTTGATTGATCTTGCTTTTGTCCGACAAAGCTATCCCACCTTGAAGTGTCCAAGTCTGTGATAAAATTGTTTTTATTTTCTAAATTTTTAATTAATTGTTCATAGGTTGATGAGCCTGGAATGTTAAAACCAACACCTGTAATGGCAATCGGTGCGTTGAAGGTATCTTTTAGGTTGGATCTATGAATATGTTTATATGAATTGATTTTGAGAAAAGTTCGATTTTTATTTTGAAAGTATTCTTTATGGTAGTCATGATTATATTCTTCTAATTGAAGATTGTAATTGGTACCTCCGAAACCAAAGCAATTGACCATGGCCTTTCTGGTTTGTTGATTGTGCGGGATTTTCCAGTCGGTGGTATCTGAAGGAATAAAAAGATTATTTTTTGCAAGAGGTAATTTTGAATTAAGATGTTTTAGTCCTGCCGTAGGGGGTAAGGTTTTATGTTTGATGGCAAGTATTGATCTAAATAAACCTGCCATACCTGCGCCGGTGAGTAAGTGTCCGATACCTCCTTTAGAGGAACCAAGGGCCATAGGATGCAAGCGATGAGGTTGTTCTTCTAATAATTCACAAATTCCTTGTATTTCTTCGAGATCGCCAACTTTGGTGCCGGTACCATGGCACTCAATGTATTGAAGGTCACTAAGTGCATAATCAGTCTGTGCCAATGCTCTTTTAACAGCCAGCTTCTGGCCTTGACAGCACGGGGCCCAAGGACCAGTTTTAGATCCGTCTGAAGATGGAGAAATCCCTCGTATAACCCCATGAATGTTATCTTTATTTTCAAGAGCATCTTCCAATCTTTTCAACACCACAAAACCAACACCTTCTCCAGAAATAAAACCACTGGCCATTTCATCAAAGGGAAAACTGCCTTTGTTTGACATGGTTAATGCTTTTGAGCAATAAACATACAGCATGGGTACGATTCTGCCGATACCTCCAACGACAGCTACGTCGGAAGTTTGTGAGCGTAATTTTTTGACTGCAAAATCCATTGCAGAAAATGAAGATGCACAGGCTGAATCAACCGAGGTTATGCCGCCCGAGAAATTATTAAACTTGGAGATTCGTGCTGCAAGAGCGGGGGCAGTAGAGTGAATTAATTCATCCAGAGACTTTTTCTGATTTAATTTAAAAAAATCGTTGTGAATTATATCTATTAATTGCCCTTGTTGATTCAAGGGAAGATTTTTATATCCACTGGATTCTTTTAGATAATTTAGTCGATAATAAAGACCGCTATCGGCGTAGCTTTCCAGCGGAGAATCATATTCTTTATTGGCAATTACTACATATGTTTTTTCATTGGTGATTGAGTTTTTTGATATCTTGGCATCTTCAATGGCTTTTTGCGCTACTATAAGAGACAGACGGCTCATTTTATTAAGAGTGTTAACGGTAACAGGAGGAAGGCCTATAAATTTTTTATAGGGAAATTCCATATCTTCAACGAGTGCTCCAAGATTCGAATTAGTTTTGTTATATGCCTTGGGATCTGGATCATAAATTTGAGGAATACCAGTGGAAAGATCTTCGATTGGTTTTATAAATACTTGTTTGCTGATAATGGATTGCCAGTATTCTTCGCAATTGCGCGCGCCTGGATAATAACAATCCATTCCGATAATTGCTATAGGATGGTTAATGTCAATTTGCTTATTTTTCATGTCTTATGCAGCAAGGTTAAAAGATATCAATCAATAATAACAACGTTTATTAAAATTATAAGTTATTTAGTGATAAAAGAACAGGGGACGTAAGAAATGTCCTCCTCATTTAGTTGCCTATTTTAATCAAAAGAATCATGAAAAACGTTGAGAAGTTTGATATTTTCCCTGGAGATAGTCATAATGTCTCCAACGATTGAATAGTACAAAATGCTAAGTCTGGTTTTTGAACTTTCGTCGAGTATTCGTTTAACCTGGGTTTTGTCTAATTCACTTGCTAGGTAATTAAGCTTTTCGTTGTGGTGAACTACGGTTTGATAATTGATATTTTGTTTACGGGTTAAACTGAGTTCGACTTCGTTTAATATATCACAAAAAACTTTTTTTACTTCTCGTAATTCTTGTACTTGTGAAGGAAGTAACCCCGCATGATGGTTACTGATATGAGTATAGGATCTAAGTAAAATATCTCTGTGAGCATCTGCGATTTTTTGTAAACATCTGGTGGTGATCGCATAGCGGTGATTTATTCCTTCTGAATCAATTTTGGATAGTCTCATTATTTTAAAAATATTGGCGGTAATGATATTTGACCACTCTTGAATTTTTCTTTTTGAGCGCACTTGTTTTTTAAGTCCGGATAGATCTTGTAAAAACAGACACTCTAAGGATGTGTCAAGAATGTTTTTAATTTCTCGAAGATATAATCCGATCTGGTCAAAAGTAATGTTTTTGGCGTTGCTTGGATCTTTTATCTTTTTTAAATTTAAGACGGAATAGTTATTTTTACTCTGTGTGCGGCTTTTATGTTTATGATGGGATTTCCAAATGACAATTGCCGTAAGACCAAAAAGAAAGAGGACCCCTACGATATTAGAATAATTGATAATGTAGGCAAAAATAAATGAGCAAGAGAAAGCAATCAGAGCTGTTAAAAACCAGCCGCCAATAACTGTAATTACACCCGAAATTCTGTAAACCGCACTTTCCCTGCCCCACGCTTGGTCAGAAAAGGAGGTCCCCATTGCCACCATGAACGTAACATAAGTGGTGGAGAGGGGAAGTTTGAGGGAGGTGGCAAAAGAGATTAAAGCACTTGCTATAACTAAATTGACTGACGCTCGAATAAGATCAAAGGCAGTATTTTCATTTTTGTTATGTTCAGTTTTAAAGAAAGCCGGATTGATTCTTCGGTAGACAAATTGGCGCATTTTTAATGGAATGATGATTTTTACAATTTCAAAAAAATTGTATGTTTGTCTTACTATAAGTCTGGCAAAACCAAATGATTCAAAACTCTCAATTCCTTCACTTTGACTTCCAAGATTAACTTCGGTCTCAGTTACGGTGCGGGCTTTTTTGGAAAACCATAATGTTAAAACCATAATTAATCCGGCAAGCAGCAGTAAGGAGGTGTCGATGGAAACTTTTTGCGAAAGTGCTTCCATTTTTATTTCAAGCGGAGAAGAAGAAGCCATGGCGGATGTATAAGCATGGTATCCTGCCAATGGTACGCCAATAAAATTTACTAAATCGTTCGCCGCAAAAGCCATGGCGAGAGCAAAGGTGCCGATGAGAACAATTATTTTTAATATATTGATTTTAAAAAAAGTAATCAGGATTTGTAATAGGATTGTGAAACTTAGAAAACTTGTCCCTAAAATAACTAATGAATTATTTTTGATATAGTAGATTGCGTCTTGTGAAATGAAAGAAGCTCCGCTTACTCCTTTGGCCATAATAAAATAAAGAATAATTGAAAGAGAAATACTACCCCAAACTGCCCCATAACTTTTCAGGCGTTTTTGATAGTTAAAAGTGAAAATGAGTCTAGTTATAAATTGAGCTATAGCACCTGTAATAAAAGCTACTACTACCGAGATTAATATACCGAAAATAATAATCATGGCTTTGGCAGTGTTTATGTAGTTTCCAAGTTCGATTATTGATTCATGGTTATTGATTATTTTTATAATTGAGATGGCAACTGCAGCTCCAAGAAGTTCAAAAACGACAGAAACCGTTGTGGAGGTGGGGAGACCAAAGGTATTAAATATATCCAGTAACATAACATCTGTTAGCATAACAGCCAAAAAGATTGTTAGTAGCTCAGGCATGGTAAAAAAAGAAGGATGGAAGATGCCTTTTCTGGCAACTTCCATCATACCACCAGAAAAAGTAACACCTGCCATAATCCCTAAGCTAGCTACAATTAAAATCACTTTATAAGGAGCTACTTTAGAACCTATGGAAGAAGTTAAAAAATTAACGGCATCATTACTAACTCCCACCATTAAGTCAAAAATAGCGAAGATTATTAACAAAATCAGTCCAATTAAAAAAAGATTTGTTTCCATTTTAGCTACCCTTTTATATTTTTGTAGTTAGTTAGATCCTGAGTTTAAGATCTACCATTAATAGCTATCCAGTCAAGGACCCATTGTTAGGATTTTATTAGTTTTTTATAACTGTCCCACTAGAGTGGATTTAGCGTATAACAATTGAAATATTTTTGATTACTTTAAATTTTTGAACGATCCTAACTTCTTGCCTTTTATTATTAATACATTAGCTGATCTGTTTTTATGTTTTCTATGCATTGTTGAATGCCATGAACCCCGGCTGCCCTAACCAAGATTGCCTTTTTTATAATAAAAACGACCATGTCATTAAGGCCGGTTTTTATTATAGAAAAGATGACTCCCGACATATTAAGAGATTTAAATGTAAACGTTGTTCAAAAAAATTTTCTCTTGCCACCTTTTCCACAGCTTACCTTCAGAAAAAAAGAAGAGTGAATCATCAAGTCAGAAATTTGCTTTCATCTGGCGTATCTATGCGAAGAATTGCTATCTTGCTGGATATCCACCGGACTACGGTTGAGCGAAAACTCTTATACCTTGCCCAAGTTGCTAGAATAAAGCAGCAAAACATTTTGGAAAATTTGCAAAATCAAGTCAACTATCTGCAATTTGATGATCTGATTACTATCGAGCATACCAAGCTTAAACCACTGACGGTAACCATAGCAGTGGATAAGGTTAAAAGAATCGTCTTGGGGGCCGAAGTTGGTTCAATTCCCGCCTTTGGGCATTTAAGTCACAAGTCTGTAAAAAAATATGGGAAAAGGAAGTGTGAACATAGAGTGACTATTTCAAAATTGTTTAAATCAATTAAACAAACTATCTCCGCAGATGTCCTGATTGAATCTGACAAACATCATTTTTATGCAAGTAAGGTTAAAAAGTTTTTTCCAAAAGCAACTTACCAGCAATATGATGGTGGTAGGTCTTGCATCGCTGGTCAAGGTGAACTTAAGAAAAAACACTTTGATCCTTTATTTACACTCAATCATAGTTGCGCCATGCTTAGGGCAAACATCAATAGGTTGATAAGAAAAACTTGGTGTACGACTAAAAACCCAATGAGATTAAAAGACCATTTAGATATTTATATAGAATTTCATAATAGCGTACTACTTAGTCATACCTAAATTTCAAACAATTTGGTTATTATCTTTGAATTTTATTAATTTACGTTGAAAAATTTTTTTAACTACATCTGAGTAATAAGTATCCAAAACCACCATGGTGGGCCAGTTAAAGCCTTTATTTATGAATTAAATATTTTAGTTGTTCATTGTAAGCTTTAGCGATGTCGTGAAAATGATCTGACTTTCTAAAATAGATTTGGTTTTGGGTTTTACCGCTAGCGACATCTAGCATATGTCGTCTCAAGCGATACATCGGACCGGCAACCTTGTGGGTGAAGATAATCCCCCCGACGATGAGCAAAGTAAGCGTGAGTAGTCCCGATGAAATAAAAAAAATGTTCAAGGCAAAAAAGTACTCTTTTAATAAGACTTCCATATGCGCTTCATTTTGAATGGCACTTAGATCATGGTTACAATAAAACTTCCACAGGTAAAAATAATTCACGGCATAAAAGGTTATAAAAATAAAAAAAGTGAAAACTATACAGGGAATAATTAAATTGAATTGAAATTTAGGATTGATAATATATTTTCTATTCCAAAAATGTTTTGGTCGATGATGTTTCACTGTGGCTTACTCCGTTTATAAAAATTGAATCGACTGCTTTTCGTCATAAAAAAAAGTATCTTAAAAATATGTTTTAGCCGAGCAAATTACTCGGGAAAAAATAAATATTGCTAAAAATCAACTTCAAACAGTCCTTAAGTAGTGTATCCTATATATCTGTAAATAGATGCGCTCACTACTAAGGATGGTACATGCTTAATAAAACTTTGATTTTTTTTGCGCTCTCGTTGTTTGCGATTATGCCTGGTTACGGAGAAGTTCTGGTAAAGGAATATGCTCTAAGTAACCCTGTCATTATGAACTCAAGTATTGAAATAAATGGATTACTAAAGACTGCCGATCCAGGAAAACCAATTTTACCGTTTAAACAGGCCAGAATCTTACTTCCGTCGGGTGGCAAGCTTTCGCAAGTTGAGATTATCAGGGAACATACCGAATCGTTAACACCACCGAGACAACTAGAAATATCTTCAGGTTTCATCGGGGGGAGAGTGGACACTTTCGTTACCTCGGATAATTTGGACTTAACCGGCCCGTATTTAAAAAATGATATTGATTATAACATTCAAAAATATAAGGGTGCTAATATTTTGCTGGTTAATTTGTATCCGGTTTACATTGACCAACATAACGCATTTTATTTTTCACCAAAAGTGAAAGTAGTTATAACTTTCGAATTTGCTCAAAATAAAAATACCAATACAATTTTAGGTAGAGATTGGGCAGATATAAAAGATTTTGTAGATAATACCGAGCTTTTGGATACCTACCCCGTTTGGAAAAATAATACCCAAGATAACTATGATTATTTAATTGTGACCACCAACGCTTTTACCGATTCCAAGAGCTTGAAAAAGTATACGACGTATTTGCTTGAAGAAAGAAACTTAACCACTAAAGTGATCAATATCGACAAAGAGTTGCGCAGATGGGAAGGGGTAGATAATGCTCAGAAGCTTAGGAATTTAATTAAAAACGAATATCAAAAATATGCTCCACGCTTTTTATTGTTGGTAGGAGATTCAGATGGGGCCAGTCCTTTGATTCCGGTTAGAAAACTCTTTGCTTCGGTTAGAGGGTACATTGGTGGGAGTTGGAGACTTTTTAACGAGTACATTCCAAGTGATTTTTATTATGGATGTCTTGATGGTGATTTTAATTATGATGGAGATAATAAATGGGGTGAACCAGGGGATGGTGATCAGGGATCAGAAGTGGATTTATTATGTGAGTTAACGGTGGGTAGGTTTCCGGTTGATAGTGAAAAACAGCTTGAAACCATCATTGAAAAAACTAAAGCTGCTATTAATCTAGGCGCACGATCAAAAAAAGTTCTCATGCTCGGAGAATTGTTGTTTGAAGAAATGGATTTGTGGGGGGCGGATTATATGAATCAACTGCTTGGGACAGTTGATGATCATGGTTTTATTAGTCGTGGCTATGATGCCAGTTGGAGTGTTTTTAAATTATATGAAAAAGAACAAGCCTGGAATTCAAAAGCAGCAATTAATATGATTGAGAAAGAAAATCCTTTAATGGTCAATCATCTGGGGCATTCCAGTGAAACGATGAACATGAAAATTAGCTCCTTTAATTATAAGGGGATGAATAATAAGGATCCTTATTTCTATTATTCTCAAGGATGTCTGGCGGCTAACTTCATTAAAAATGATTCGATTATCGAAAAAATGGTTTTTACTAAGGGTGGGCCTTTTGCGGTTATTGCAAATTCTGCTTATGGACTAGGTCCTGAAGATCCAGAATTTGGTAATGTAAAATACCCAGGAACTTCCCAGATTCTTCACCGGTATTTTATCAACCGAGTTTTGAATGATCAGTATTTAGATTTTGGTAAAGCTCATCAAGGATCAAAAGAGGACATTTTAAGATATATTGCTTTTCAAGAAGCTAGATGGGTTATTTGGGTAGCAAATTATTTTGGTGATCCAACTATTGCACCATAATTAAGGGAGATAATGATTATGACCAAAGCAAAAAACAATAATATGGAAGAAGTCTGGCGGTTAGTAGAAGGAAGATATTTGGGAAGGGATAAAACCAGTCTGGAAGAATCATTTGCCAAGCATATGGAATTTACGCAAGCGAAAACCAGATATACTGCCACTGATTTGGATGCTTATAAATGTCTAGCTTATGCCATTAACGATCGCATGATGGAATTGTGGAATGATACCCAAACATCCTATTATGAAGCGGACTCTAAGAGAGTTTATTATCTTTCCCTTGAATACCTGATGGGTAGGACACTTGGTAATAGCATTATCAATCTTGGAATGAAAAAAGAATCCGTTGAGGCCATGAAAAATCTTGGCCACGAACTTTCCGATTTGGAAAATTTTGAATTGGATGCAGGCCTTGGTAATGGTGGACTTGGAAGACTAGCTGCTTGTTTTTTAGACTCTATGGCATCACTACAGTTACCAGGTATGGGGTATGGAATTGGTTATGATTATGGTATTTTTGAGCAAAAAATCTTAGACGGGCAACAAATTGAACTGCCTGATCATTGGCTTAAAAGAGGAAATACTTGGTTGATGCAAAGACCAGAATATACTTATCAAGTGAAGTATTATGGGAAAGTTCAATCTTCTCGAGATGCATCAGGCAAATTGCAATTTGTGTGGGCCAACTCGCAAAATGTGCATGCGGTGGCATATGATTTACCAATACCTGGATATAAAAATAATACTGTTAACAATTTAAGGTTATGGAAAGCTGAAGCCCGAGATATGTTTGATCTGGCGGTATTTAATAAAGGTGATTATATTTCAGCGGTGGAAAAAAAGATTCTGATCGAAAATATTTCCAAAGTACTTTATCCAAGGGATGATTCGTATGCCGGGAAAGAGCTTAGACTTAAGCAGGAATATTTCTTTGTGTCAGCTTCGCTGCAAGATATCCTTAGAAGATTTAAATCCACCCACACTGATTTATTAGATTTTCCAAAAAAAGTGGCCATTCAGCTTAATGATACCCATCCCGTTATAGCTATTCCAGAATTGATGAGAATCCTGATGGATGAGGAAAATGTTGAATGGAACGTGGCCTGGAATATTTGCAAGGATACCTTTTCATTTACCAATCATACGATTTTGCCGGAAGCACTTGAAACATGGCCTATCAAACTGGTGGGAGATTTGCTACCAAGACATCTCGACATTATCTATGAAATCAATCATCGTTTTTTAAATCGAGTTAAAGAAAAATATCCCAAAGATGTAGGTCGCTTAGTTCGTATGTCTATCATTGAAGAACGAGGTGGCAAGAGCGTTAAAATGGCCAATTTAGCTTTGATTGGAAGTCATAAGGTGAACGGCGTAGCTAAAATTCATACTGAGATTATTAAGCACGAATTGTTTAAAGATTTTTATGAATTCAATCCTGATCAATTTACGAACAAAACCAATGGTATCACCCAAAGGCGTTGGCTGCTTCACGCTAACCCCAGACTTGCAAATTTAATTACAGAAACTATCGGCGAAGAATGGGTGGCCAATTTAGATTGTTTGAAAGAGCTACTCAATAAAAAAAGTGATCAATCCTTCCAGAAAAAATGGAAGCAGGTTAAGGATGAAAATAAAAAAGATTTTGCTGAGTTTGTAAAAAAAGAAACCGGAATAATCATTGATCCAAATTCTTTGTTTGATTGCCAGATCAAAAGAATACATGAATATAAAAGGCAGCTGCTTAATATTTTGCATGTCATTCATTTGTATAACAAAATCAAGGAAGGTCGAGCAGGAGATATGATCCCGCGGACGGTTTTCTTTGCCGGCAAAGCAGCACCTGGATATCAAATTGCCAAAGATATCATCGCTCTTATCTGTGCAGTTGCTAAAACCGTTAACGATGACCAGGATACCAAGCATCTATTAAAAGTGGTTTTTCTGGAAAACTATGGCGTATCTCTGGCGGAAAAAATTGTAAGTGCCAGTGAATTATCTGAGCAATTATCCACGGCAGGAATGGAAGCTTCCGGTACGGGTAATATGAAACTTACCTTAAATGGTTCGCTTACCATCGGTACTTTGGATGGTGCTAACGTGGAAATTAAAGACGAAGTGGGGAATGAAAATATTTTCATTTTCGGACTGACTGCCGATGAAGTTAGTAGCCTTCGTCGTACTGGTTATAATCCCAGCGGATATTATCATAGTGACGAGGATTTAAGAAAAGCCATTGAGCTGATAAAAAAAGGTGTTTTTGATCACAATAAGCATGGTCGGTTTAATGAAATAGTAAAAAATTTGCTGGAGCGGGGAGATTATTTTTTAGTTACCGCGGATTTTACCGCATATAAGAATGCCCAAATGGAAGTAGAGCGCTGCTATAAAAATACTGAAGAATGGACCCGCAAATCCATTATTAATACGGCCTGTTCGGGCAAATTTTCCAGCGACCGAGTAATCAAGGAATACGCCGAAGAAATTTGGAAAATTAAACCGCAAAAACCAAAATCCAAAAAGAACCGCTAGAGGATTTTTTATGAGTTTATGTGATGTAGGTCTAATTGGTCTTGCTGTAATGGGAGAAAATCTCGCTAAAAATTTTGCCAGTAATAATTTTCAAGTGGCAGTTTATAATCGAACTGGCGAAGTGACCAAGCAATTTATTGCCAAGAATAGTTCGCTATCCAAGCGACTTGTGCCTTGCTTTGATTTAAAGGAATTTGTTGTCCAATTAAAAACTCCTCGAAAAATTATTATTATGGTTAAGGCCGGAGAAGCTGTAGATAAAGTGATTGATGGATTATTACCGTATCTTGAAAAAGAAGATATCATTATTGATGGCGGGAATTCTTTTTATCGTGATACCAATCGTAGATTTAAATTCTTGCTTGATAAATCACTTCACTACGTCGGTATGGGAGTGTCCGGGGGAGAAAAGGGCGCTTTGCTCGGACCCAGTCTCATGCCAGGCGGTTCTCAAACAGTTATCTTACAAATTCTTCCGATGCTTCAAAAAGTGGCAGCAAAAAAACCTAGTCCTTGTGTTTATTATATGGGGAGTGAAGGTGCTGGGCATTTTGTTAAAATGGTTCATAACGGTATTGAGTATGCGGAAATGCAAATCATCGCCGAGGTGTATGATTTATTTAGAAAAATTTATAATTATGATAATGAAAAAATTGCCAGTATTTTTCAGGAATTCCAAATCAGTGACTTGAATTCCTATTTACTGGGAATCACTATCAATATTTTAAAAAGAAAAGATGAAAAGTCAGGCGAATTTTTGGTCGACCTTATTGTGGATGAGGCCCAAGGTAAAGGTACTGGAAAATGGACGATTATGGAGTCGATGGAATATGGAACGCCAGTACCCTCAATTTACGGTGCCTACAGTGCTCGAAATATTTCGGCCCAAGGTGACTTAAGAAAACAAATCAGCACCATCTATAATAAAAAAATTATCCCTAAAATTCCCTCGGAAAATTTGTTTGATATTGTAAAAGATGCCATGCGAGCATCCAAAATTTTATCTTATACCCAGGGACTGAATCTAATCGCGGAGGCATCCCGAGTCAATGAATGGAAAACGAATCTTTCTGATGTCATAAGCAGTTGGAGAGATGGTTGCATAATTCGCTGTGCGATGCTGGATCAAATGATCACCGCCTTATCGCAAAATTCCAATTTATTGTTAACGAAGGAATTTTCCGGCAAATTAAAAGATGTAATTATTCCTTTAAAACAAACACTATTTTTGGGACTTGAATCAGGGGTAGCCACTCCGGCCATGTCTGGAGCATGCTGGTACTTGGAATATTTTTCAAAAACCAACATGCCTACTAATTTAATCCAGGCACAAAGGGATTATTTTGGGGCCCATACATACAGACGTATTGATCAAGATGGGGTTTTTCACACCATTTGGGAGTAGTTATATTAAAGCCAACAACACTTTGAATATTATTATAGTGGGAGCCTCTGGTGATTTAACCAAAAGAAAAATCATGCCAGCAATTTATGACTTGTATAAAGATAAATTGTTACCGGATGATTTTCACATCATTGGATATTCTCGAACTTCAATGAAGGATAATGAGTTTGTTGCTAAATTAAGTGCTTTTAAAAACTATGATCAAGAATTTAGTTCCAAGATTGAATATATATCTGGAGAATACAGCAATTTAGAGAGCTATAAAAAACTGGGAGAAGCCATTTTAAAACATGATGGTAACCGACTTATCTATCTCGCGATACCACCGGATATTCTAAAGGAGGTCACCTCCAATATTTCAAAGGCCAGTATTGTCACCCAGTGTTCTTGTGAAGAGGATAAGACCAATGCTTATTGCGTAAAATCAGGTAACTGGTCTAGATTGATTTTCGAAAAACCGTTTGGCCATGATACTGATTCGGCAGTTGATTTGAATTATTATTTACAGGCGCTTTTTGAAGAAAAACAGATTTATCGTATCGATCACTTTCTTGGTAAAGAGACAGTTCAAAATATTATGATTTTTCGATTTGCCAATAGTATCTTTGAGCCGTTATGGAATAACCATTATGTTGATCATATTGAAATCAATATTTCAGAGGACGTAAAAATTGCTTCCCGTGGTGCTTATTTTGATAATGCCGGGATTGTCAGGGATGTGATTCAAAATCATGCACTTCAATTATTGTCGCTTCTAACCATGGAGCCTCCGATTTCTTTCGATGCAGATGCTATTCGTGATGAAAAAGTCAAACTTCTAAAGTCACTTACCTTGTTCGATGATAATACTTATCATGACCATACGATCAGAGGGGCTTACCAAGGGTACTTACAAGAAGATGGGGTGAAAAAAGATTCTAAAACTGAAACTTTCGCGGCACTTAGATTTTTTATACAAAATTGGAGATGGGCCGGTGTGCCTGTCTACATTCGCGCTGGTAAAGCTTTGGCCAGCAAAACCACTCAGGCCCATATTTATTTCAAAGAACTTCCTCATAAATTATTTAAAAATATATCACCGGATAGAAATTTACCCAATCAAATTATTTTTAAATTCCAACCTCATGAAGGTATTCATTTAACCTGTTTAAGCAAAGTGCCGGGAAAAAATTTTGAACTGGTACCTGTAGAGATGGACTTTAATTATCTAATGAATTTTAATTCCAGACTGCCTGATGCTTATGAGAGGTTATTGCTGGATGCTATACTTAATGATTTGTCGCTGTTTATCAGACACGATGAAATTAAAGAAGCCTGGCGTTTTGTCGATAGCTTTTTAAAACGTTGGGAAAAGGATTCTCAATTTCCACTCTATGAATATATTCCAGGGCAAAATGGGCCCGAAGAAATGCATACATTTATTGAAAGGTTTGGGCACTTATGGAACAAAGAGTATTGTCGTCTGAAAGTATAGCAGAAGATAGTGCAACTATCATTTTTCAATACATTCAAAAAACGCTCAAACATAGAAGTGAATTTAATTTAGCTTTATCAGGAGGAGAAAGTCCCATAAAGCTTTATGAGCTTTTAGCTTGCAAAATAAATGTTTTAGAAAACTTCAAAATCAATGTTTTTCAAGTAGATGAGCGGTATGTTGCGCAAAACCATAAAGACTCTAATCAGTTGATGATTCAGAAAAGTTTTTTAGATTTACTTGAAAATAAAAATAAGATTAAACATTATTTTTATAATACCGTTTTGCCTATAGCCGATGCCGCTTATGCCTACGATCAATTGCTCGAAGATTATGCGATGGATTTAGCCATTATGGGATTGGGAATGGATGGTCATACGGCTTCCCTTTTTCCAAACGATCAATATATGCAAATTCCAAGTGATAAAAAAGTTATTTTCACTAAAGAGCATAATGGATATCCCCGGTTAACCATGACCCTAGGCCCATTACTTCGCAGCAGCCAACTTATTTTTTATGTTCCAGGAGTTGCCAAAAGAAAGATTGTGGAGAAGATTTTGGATGTTAAAAACTCTAATTGTTTACCATCCTCATATTTACTGCATAAACACCCAAACGCCATAATCATGTGGGAAAAATAATAACAAGGAAAGAAACATGATTGCTAACAAAAATTTACCAACCACTGCTTTTGCCCTGCTTTTTATTTTAGTGATCTATTTAATGTGGCAGATGTTTCACGATTTGATGGGTGCTTTTTTCATGGGAATGATCATCGCTGGAAGTTTTTACCAGGTTTTCATCTGGACTTATAGAAAGACGGGTCTGAAAAAAGAATGGGCTTCAGCACTGGTGTGTATGTTGGTGATTTTGTCCTTGTTTTTACCTTTGATTTACATTGGTTTAAAGCTTTCTCAAGAAGCTTTGGGAGCTTATAATCTGGTGAATCAAAGTTTAAATCACGAATCGATAAATGATTTTTTATATAAACATTCCTCGCTAACTTTTTTAGGTCAAGAATTAAATCCAGAAATGCTTAAGGATAAATTGGGAAGTTTAGTTAATCTGATATCCCAAAAAATTGTGGCCTTTATAAATGCTTGGATTGGAAATTTTATAAGTTTTATACTGCATTCGTTTATTACTATTTTTACTGTGCATGTGCTATTTACATACGGGGAAGAATTGAAAAAATTTATCTTCAAATTGTCACCACTCCCTGATGATCAGGAGCAATTATTACTGGATAAATTTAATCAAATGAATTACGTAACATTAGTCGGCAATGGAGTTGGTGGTTTAATTCAGGGAATTTCCGCAGGGTTATTTTTTTGGATAATGGGCATACCTTCAGTTCTATTATGGTCAACCATCATGATCATCTTGGCTTTTATTCCACTACTTGGAATATCTATAATCTATATTCCGGTTTGTATCTACCTCTTTATTAAGGGAGCGGTGCTTAAATCTATTCTACTTTTCATTTGGTGTACGCTGGTGGCATTAATTGTCGAAAATTGGTTTAAGCCCAAATTTATAGGTTCAAGAATTAAGCTCAATTCATTCTTTATTATGATTTGTATTGTTGGCGGAATGAGTGCTTTTGACATGGCCGGAATATTTTATGGACCGGTTATTGGCATTATGTTTATCACTTTAGTTGAGCTTTATCATCAGTTTTACTTCGAATTAGGCAAGTGAGAAAAAAAGTTTCAAACATTAAGGCTGTGATAAAATATTTTAGACCATAAACATGATGAAGTGGGGAATTCTATGAGTATCAGTTTTACCTTTGACCCTATTGTGCTAAGAAATAGCTTTGATGCCGGCCCCGAAGCATTTGACACTTTTTTTTCTATATTTAAAAAAAATTACCCGGAACGTATTGGTAAGTTGGAAAATGGTATAAATTCAAATCATGATTTTGACCAAATGTATGGAGTGGCCCATACAATCAAGGGGTCGATTAGTTATTTTTATTTAAATGATCTCACGCAAGTTTGTGTGAAAATGGAAGATGCTATTAAATCCAAAGATCTAGTTAAAATTAAAGAGCATTTTTTAGTGTATAAAGAAAATTTGGATTACTTTTTAAAAGAGGTAACCACTAGTTTGGAGATGCTATGAAAAAAATCATTGGGGTTATTGATAATAATAGCAAAGATTTGGAGGATTTAAAAAGTAATCTATCCAATGCCAATATGGGTTTTTTTGAAATTAATACTGGTCAGGATATTCTTGGCCAATTACAAACATATCCTCCTCATTTAATTATCACTGAGATGAGTGTTGATAATGTGGACTTACTCGAACTTATCATTCAATATAAAAAAAATGACGTTTATAAAAATATACCAGTGATTGTTTATACCAGCGAAATGAATACTCAGCTGCTTAAAGAATTGGATGAAAAATATTTTTGTAGAGTGCTTCCTAAAAATAAAAGGTGGGGCGCAATTTTAAATGAGATTAATTCAATTTTGCGAAAAAGCGAAAATCAATTATTGATAAGAAAAATGGACACCTTGATGATGGAAGCCAAAGGGAGGGTCTTTGAGATGGGAGCGGTGATTGGCTTGGGGGAAACTTCTTTTATGTTTGCCAGTGATCTTTCCTTCCGGCCCAATATTATATTAAATGTTAACAATCCCATTTTAGATACTATTAAGTATGATGCCTGTGTTTTAAAAACTATTCGTTCCCAACCACTTGTAAACTCCAGGTATAAATATAAAACAAAATGCAGCCTACCGGGGCTGTCGGAAGAGAGTTTGCAAAATTTAAGAAAATGGATGTACCAAAATTGCCAAAGAAAGGTATAGGCTATGATAAAAAGTAAAAATATTTTAATTGTGGAAGACAATGAAGAAATTCAATTTTTGCTCACAGATTTTTTGAAAGCATATGGTTTCAGCTATACCTGTGCTTATTCAGTGGATGAGGGAATTGATATTTTAAAGAGGGCTGAGCCTAAAAAATTCGATTTGGTTTTGCTGGACTTGTTATTTCCTGACAAAAACGGGCTTTATCTAATAAACGAAGTGCGGTCTGATTTAAAATTTGAAGATCTCAAAATTATGGTTATCTCCACCTTAAAAGAAAAAAAGGTTATATTGAAGGCACTGGAGCTTGGGGCTGAGGACTATATTGCTAAACCAATTGATCGGGATATTCTATCGGATAAGATCAATTCACTGATTGCAGATACCCAGCTATATTCGCTGCCCTTGCTGGGAGTAATGCCAGATGCTAAATATTCTCAAATTGAGTTTGATTTTGATATAGTTCTAAGTGAAGTGGATGAAGAAGGAGTCATTTTCTTTACTGATTGCTTGTTGCCCAAGGGATTTGCTTTTGATGTGCAGTTTAATATTTTCAGTGATCCCAATTTACAAAGAATTAACTTGAAGGTTATCTCAACGCAAATTATTCACAACGCGGTTTTGACCTATGAAACAGTCGCCAAGTTTAGTGAAATGGATGTTGAGCAACAACTTATGGTGCGTAGATGGTTGCTTGCTAACGGACGCTATGAAGAGCTTGATTGATATTTACTTAAGTAAAGCAAAAATGACTTCAGTAAATTTCCTTTTATCTACAGGCTTTTTAAAAAAATGCAAATTAGGTCCGAACTCTTCGTGCAAATCTCTCTCAAACGATCCGCTGGAAGAAATGAAAACTATTGGCCCATGAAAAACATCTAGATCTTTGATAGCCTTGGCCAGCTTGATTCCTGAAGTTTGTTTAAGAATGATATCCAGTATGATTAAATCAGGAGGAGTTTTGGTGATTTCTGCTAAGGCATCAAACTCATTGGTAAAGGTTTTAATCTCGTGATTACCAAGTGTCTTTAAATACGCTGACATCATAAAAATAGTTTCTTCTGAATCATCAATAAGCATGATATATTTATTTTTAAGATGCGGCATTTCCTTTTCCGCTATCATATCCAGTAGTGATCTTTTTTCCTCAGCTAATTTATCAAGAAGATTGTTATCCATGTTAAATCCTTTAGTGGGGGCCCATTCTTATTATAAAACGTTACTGGCATTTTCAGCAATAAGTAAAAGCATGTTTTTGTTTCTTGCAAGAACCGTCAAGCTAACGGAAAATAGAGACAGATATTAATTTGTTAATGGATGGAAAAATGAGACTGACTAAAATTGTTGCAACTATAGGTCCTGCTAGTAATAACGATGAGATGATAAAAAAACTTATTGAGTCTGGTATGAATGTGGCGAGACTTAACTTTAGCCACGGGACTTATGATGATCATAAACAAACTTTTAATAAGCTCAGATGTGTAAGTCGAGAACTTAAAAAACACGTTGGAATTTTACAGGATTTATCAGGGCCCAAGATTCGTGTGGGGGTTATCAAGGATCAGGGAATAACTTTGAATGAGGGTGATATCTTAACTCTTAGTCAAAAAGAATCAGATGACGGTACCAATAATAGAGTCTTTATTAAACTTCCTAATTTTAGTGTGGAAGTAAAGCCAGGGGAGCGAATCTTACTGGCGGACGGTTTGCTGGAACTTGAAGTTAAAGAAATTAATAATACAGATGTCGTCACCAAAGTAATTGACGGAGGCATTTTATCTTCTCACAAGGGAGTTAATCTTCCGCAAACCAGATTATCTCTGCCATCGCTGACGGAAAAAGATAAAAATGATTTGGAGTTTGGACTTAAGCTGGGGGTTGATATGGTGGCCCTTTCCTTTGTTCGAACTCCGGATGATATAAGGAATTTAAAAGAACTTATGCATAAGTTGGGAAAGGATCTACCAGTTATTGCCAAGATCGAAAAGCCAGAAGCCTTAAATCGCATTGATGAAATTTTAGAAGTAGCTGACGGAATTATGATTGCTAGAGGGGATCTTGCGATTGAAACACCTTTGGAAAAAGTTCCTATCATTCAAAAAGAACTGATTAAAAAGGCCCGCGCCGCTCATAAATTGGTGATTGTTGCCACTCAGATGTTGGAATCAATGACCAACGAAGAAAGACCAACCAGAGCAGAGATAACAGATGTTGCCAATGCGGTTTTTGATGGAACCGGTGCGGTGATGTTATCAGGAGAAACAGCCGTAGGAAAACATCCAGACAAGGTGGTGTCCCAGATGGTTAAGATTGTGAAGGAAGCTGAGCTGGCTGCTTATACACCTCATGGTGATATTGCTCATTACTTAGATCGTTTTAGTGTAGAGCTGGCTACCGCCAACTCCACCGCTACCATGGCAAACGCGCTTAAGGCGAAAGCCGTTTTTGCTCTTACTATGTCAGGCAGATCGGCGAGTTTGTTATCTTGCCAAAGACTAGGAATACCTATAATCGCTTTTTCGGCCCAAAATAAAACCTTAAAAAAAATGTCCATTTATTTTGGGGTGCACTCTGTTGAAATACAATTATTTGAACAGTTGGATGAAGTGATTGCAGAATGTGTAAAGCGGGCAAAAGAAGAAAACCTCGTTAAGCCCGGAGACTATGTAGTAGTCACCGCGGGATACCCGTTTGAGGAAAAAACTGAAACTAATCTTGTTCATGCCTTTAAAATATTATAGATTGACTCATGCCTTTAATATTCAGAAATAGAAATTTTCTTTTGGTCTGGTTAGGACAAGTGCTCAGCCAGGCCGGAACGCGTATGTATCAAATTGCAATTATGTGGTGGATGCTTA